>Ga0075163_10005132_pt1 | contig 17499 bp, 9 predicted proteins | sample JI1023141ADNA_FD_71478 | JGI IMG/M metagenome (GOLD analysis project Ga0075163, IMG submission 71478) | Wastewater effluent complex algal communities from Wisconsin, to seasonally profile nutrient transformation and Carbon sequestration -... | ecosystem: Engineered > WWTP > Effluent > Algae...
TTGCCATTAACGGTTTATTTTCTTTTAATAGTGGCTCAACAGATAGCACAGGTAATTCTTTAGCTGACTTTCTTTTAGGTCGTCCAGATAGCTATATTCAAGGCAGCCCCGGACAATTAGCTATTCGTGCTTATTCTGTAAATATGTATATCCAAGATAGTTGGCGAGTACGCCCAAACCTAACTTTTAATTATGGATTACGTTGGCAATTAGACCCACCAGCAATAGATTTAGGTAATCGTATACAGGCTTTTCGACCTGGCCAACAATCACAAGTCTTTCCTACTGCTCCAAAAGGATTAGTTTTTCCAGGCGATCCAGGGCTTCCAAGAGGGCTAGCTGATACTTTTTATAAAGCCTTTGCTCCCCGTTTAGGGCTAGCCTTTAGCCCTGATTTTAATAATGACTTTTTAAAGAAATTAACAGGAGGAGCAGGTAAAACTAGTATTAGAATGGCTTTTGGTATTGCTTATAATCCTGTTGAGCAACTAGTAATACAACAATTTACTGGGCAACCTCCTTTTGGTGGTAGTAGTAGTTCGTTTAGCTCTACTTTGGCCGATCCATTTTTACTACGTGATGGTAGTAGGCTACCAAACCCTTTTCCTGTTATTCCAGCCAAACCAGGCGACTTAGTAGACTTTACTCGTTTTGCTCCAACAGTAATTTTTGGTCAAATTAACCCAGATCTAAGACCTCAATATGCTATTCAATATAACCTTAATATTCAACGTCAGATTAAAAATAGCCTCTTAGTCAACCTTTCTTATGTTGGTTCACAAGGACATCATTTATTAGCTACTTATGATCTTAATCCTGGGATTGCATCGCTTTGTAAAGGCATTCCTGGGTGTGGCCCATTTGGTCAAGATGTAGCTTATCCAGGGTTTGCGGGTACAAGAGTTTTTCGAGATGTAAATTTTGATGGAAATCCATTTTTTTCTAGTATCTACACTCAAGATACTATTTCAAATAGTAATTATCATGCCTTACAAGTAGGTTTGGTAAAAGCTAATACTAGTGGGTTAGGGTTCGAAGTCGCCTACACTTTTAGTAAATCAATTGATAATGCTTCTTCTTTTGAACAAATACTTAATCCTTTTAATTTTGGCTTAGGGAGAAGTTTATCTCAATTTGATGCTAGACATCGTTTAGTCTTTTCTTATCAATATGATATACCCTTTAAGCGATTATTTAAGAATAGTTCAAATAGATTGCTTGAAGGATGGTCAGTAAGTGGGATTACTAGTTTTCAAAGCGGTTTTCCTATTAGATTACAAGATTTTACAGATGCTTCTTTAACTGGAACATCAGGAGATTTTGAAAGCACCGACACTCCAGATCAAATTGCTCCTGTTCGTATTCTTGAGCCTCGTAAAAATAATCTTTATTTCTTTGACCCTAGCTCATTTCGTACTGTTCCAGATAATGAGTTTGGTCGTTTTGGTACTGCTAGCAGACAGTTTTTTAGTGGCCCAGGAATTAATAATTGGGATATTGCAATTCTTAAAACCACTCGCTTAAATGATAAACAAACTTTAGAGTTTCGTTTAGAAGGCTTTAACTTTTTTAATCATGCACAATTTCTTAATCCAGATGGGATAATTACTGATGGAGAGCGATTTGGTCGGATATTTCGAGTTCGTGAACCTCGTTCAATTCAATTTGCCTTAAAGTTGCTTTTCTAAAATCTAGGAATAAACAAGTTAGGGATATTTTGCACCCCTAACTTGTTTGAAAAATTTTTAGGTTATAAGAACGGTATTATTTCTTGAGCAGTACGAACTCCAGAGCCGATAGCACTTTCAAGCGAAGGAGTGCTTTCTACATCTTGCCCTGCAAAAGAAATACGTCCTATTTGTTGGCGTGCAATATGACGTGGAGCAGGAGTACGAACGGCATTTCCGTCATGGCCAATAGGTACACCAAAAGGGAAACCTAGTTTTGGATAAATAACACCATGTCCCCAACGATAGATATAAACTGCACTAACATCACGATCGTAATCAAACCCACCACCAGCTAAAACACGGTTAAGATCTGCTTTTAAGGATTGTTCATAAACACTAAATGGGGTTGTAAGGAGTTTTAAGCGCTCTTCTGGCATTTCATCAGGTGGAAAAGAATTACCTCCATAGAATGTTAATACTGTAGAACGATTAGGATTATTACGGTTAGGTGTTACCCAATCTGCAATAGCAAAGTCTGCCCAATAGTCACTACCCCACCAATAATTGTTATACCCTAAACCTAAACTAGTTAAAGCTGATGCTGTCCGTAGTGTTACATTAGCTGTAACCACAGGAACAAGCTTAAATTCTAGCCAAGCATTAAGAGTCGTTGGGGTTAGTAGGTGTTCTATAATTCGATGTGCTGAATGGAATTGGCTAGCCATAATTACAGCTTTAGCCGTAGCACGATAAAATTGACCATCTTTGAAATAGACAACATTAGCATTGTTTGAACCATTATCTGCACGTAATACGATTGAACCTTGTCTAATACGTACATTACTAGTTGGACTGTCTAATGCTGCGCTATTAATAGGATTACTTATTATTTGAGCTGATGTAGTACCAGAAATAGATGCAGGGATTAACCATTTAAGGGCATGACGAGCAATACCAGAAGTTCCTCCAGGATAAGAGAAAATTGGAAAATACTCTGAAGCAATAAAACTAATTGCACTATAAGCATTTACATGTTCGCTTGGCCCACCTAATGCATCTACAGCATACCTAGTATAAAAATCTGATACAGCAGGATGATAACCTTGTTCAACAGTTAGATAGTGGTGTAAGGTTTGATGAGCTAGGTAATCAAAACGAGGATCACTATTATCTGCTGGGTCAGTAGGGCTACCTGGGCGGTTATACCATTGAGTAAAATCATGCTTAGCTTTCTTAAAGTCTTTCAAAATATCGTTGTTATAAGGCATGTTTTCTGTGTTTGCACCATAAACATCATGTGTCCAGCTATTGGTTCCAGGTAAAACATAAGGCGTATGACTATCAAAGAAATAATTATAGAAAGGCGCTTGGATATAATTAGCCTGCCAGTCAACCCCAATAGTGCCATAAAAGCCTTCTAAAAAAGGAGCAAATGGATCAACCGCATAAGCTCCACCAGTGGCAGAAATAGCAGGAATTGGTGTTGCATCATCACGGCTAGCATTACCGCCAAAATAGGAATTAGCATCTAGTAGTAATATTTTTGCATTTGGTTTTTGGCTCAAGGTGTGAAAAGCCGCAGAAAGACCTGACATACCACTACCAACAATAATTAGATCATAATTACCATTATCTGTTTGGATAGGAAATGAGCCATTATAAGGATCACAACCATTGACGGCTGGTAATACTTGTACAGAATTAGCACTAAAAGTTAACCTACCATCTCTAAGCCAATGAGCAATATTAAAAGCTTGTGGAGAATTACCACCACGGAGTGCTCTAGGGTCTGAACCTATAGAACCATCACAAGCATTACGTCCCACAGGGGAATGAGCAAAAGCACGCATAGGAAAGAACCCACCAACAGCCAATCCACCTGCCGCCATTAACATTCCATTAAGAAAATCCCGCCGAGAAATACCATCATTACCATTACTGTCACTACTACTATTAGCTATATCACGATTTTTTGACATAAGTATACCTCCAAAGCTCCAAGGACAAAGATCCTGGACTTGTGTTTTTTGTAAAGGTTGCGAGTCCCAGATATAAAATACTAGCTGGTAATAAAACTGAAATTGAATTTACTTAAGATTGATTAACTGGAAGATATTTTTAGGTTAATTGGTGGATAGTTTGTTGATAAATGTGAGAGAAGTTTGATAGATAGATTAATACAGAACGGCTTAAGTAACATGATCATTGCTTATTGTCCTTTCTCAAAAGAAAACCTATCTTTATATATAATTTGTTACAAGTTTAATTTTTTATTCTTGTTTTTTATTTCTTTAATTTTTTACTTCTTAATATTTATTCTTTCATACAAAAATTTTTATCAAATATTTAGCTTATGCTTTACTTTTCAAGATTATATTTTGTTATCCTAACTGAGTTAAAGTCATTAATAAAGGAAGTAAAATAGTAAAGGTGATTAAGATTTTTCTATATTTTAATTCATTTATATTTCTTTTAAAAAGAAAACCCAGTTACATTTTTAGTTATATAACTAAACAAATTTTAATATATTAATACTTTATTAACACTTTATTAAAATTTTATTAACTTTTCGATTATACGTGTTGCTACTAAATAAAATCAACAAAAATATTAGTGAGAGAAAAAATATTTTTGGAGTAACATTAAATATTCTGTTACTCCAAAATAAGAGACTAATAATAGATTAGATTATTGCTTAAGAAACACGGCGTTTATAGCCAACCCAATAAGGTTCACGTAATTCTCGTTTTAATACTTTACCACTAGGGTTACGTGGGAGTGTTTCAACAAAATCAACTGAAGTAGGGCATTCAAACCCACCTAATCTCTCACGACAAAAATTAATAATATCCTCTGCTTTGGCAGTTTCACCTTTACGTAATACTACAATGGCCTTAACTGTTTCTCCCCATTTTTCATCAGGAACTCCTATTACTGCGGCATCAATAATTGAAGGATATTGATAAAGGACATCTTCAACAGCACGAGGATAAACATTTTCACCCCCAGAAACAATCATATCCTTAACCCTATCTTGTACATAAAGAAATCCATCTGGGTCTATATAACCAGCATCACCTGTATGCATCCAACCACCACGCAATGTTTCTGCATTAGCTTCAGGTTTATTCCAATAGCCTTTCATTAATTGTGGGCCACGGGCAATAATTTCTCCTGTAGCTCCTAATGGCAAATCATTATCTTCACTATCGACAATACGAATTTGTGTGTTTGGTACAGGTCGACCTGCTGCAAGTAGTAAACCAGGATTACCATCTAAAGCCATTTTATGGGGTTTTGCTAGTAATGTTGTTAGAGCTACTGTTGTTTCAGTCATTCCATAAATCTGAATAAAATCACACTTAAATATTTCCATTGCTTTTCTAAGGGTACTTTCTGAAATAGGTGATGCTCCATAAACAATGGTTTTTAATGCGCTAAAGTCTTTATCAGCAATATTTGGAACATAGGTTAAACAAGCTTGTATCATTGCAGGTACCAGCCCAGCACGAGTAATATTTTCATTACTTAAGGCTCTTACTACTTCTATAGGATTAAAATCTTCTTGCAAATAAATAGTGCCACATTGATAGGTACAAATAAAACTACCTAATACTGCTGCTGCATGATAAAGAGGAGCAACAACTAAAAACCTTTCTCCCCTTTGTCCTTCCATAAAACTATGCATCTGAAATAGATTTGAAGTTACTGCATGATGAGATAATACCGCTCCTTTGGGATGCCCTGTAGTTCCGCTAGTATACATTTGATAAACATCTTGTTCATCATTAATAACTAAGGTTGGTGGGGTAGTAGGTTGACTAGAAATCCAATTACGGTAATCTTGCCAAGAATCTTTTTCTGGGGCATCAATAGCAATAAACCTACTTACTGTATTTAGCTCTCCTCTAATTGAATCAATTGCTTCAACATAAGCTGCTGATGTTAATAACAATTTAGTTTGAGAATCATTAATAATATAAACCCACTCTTTAGGGGAGAGTCTAAAGTTTAATGGTACAGGAACAACTCCAGCTTTAGCCGCAGCAAAATAAAGTATCAAATATTCAATACTATTTTTTGAAAGTATTGCAACACGATCACCTGCTTCTAATCCTGAGCTAATAAAAGTATTAGCTAGTTGATTTATTGCTAACCAAGCTTGGTGGTATGTGAGGCTTTGTTTACCATAGATTACATATTCGACATCACCAAATTCACGAGCATAATAGTCAAAGAAATCAAAAAGGCGCATTCTAGTCCCTCCAAAAGCTATTTGACTCTAATAGATTTTTGATTATTAACGAGATATTATTGCAGCTTGTGCTAGTTACTCTTGCCCAAGTGCTAGAGATATTTTGTTAAAAGGCTATATTGTAGTAGATCTGATAGAGTTATTTCCATTTTAAAATGATCTATTAATTTAAAATGATTTATTGATAAAAACTTTGGAGAAATTATGCAGCTTAACTATTTAAGTTATGGTTCTGGTCAACCCTTAATTATTTTACATGGTCTATTTGGTTCTTTAGATAATTGGCATACTTTAAGCAAAAACTTTGCAGAGCATTATCAAGTTTTTTCCTTAGACCAACGTAATCATGGCCGCTCTCCACATAGTGATGAATTTACTTATTCTATCTTAGTTGAAGATCTTTTAGAGTTTATGGAGCAACAAAATATTAAAAAAGCTCATATTTTAGGACATTCTATGGGTGGTAAAGTAGCTATGCAGTTTGCTTTAAGCTACCCAGATAAAGTAGATAAGTTAATTATTGCTGATATTGCTCCTAAATCATATCCTCCTAGCCACTTAGAACTATTTGAAACCTTATTATCTGTAGACTTAAGCAAATTTTCTAATCGTAAAGACATTGATAGCACTTTAGCTGAGCAAGTAAAGGATTTTGCAGTTCGTCAATTTATCTTAAAAAATATTTACCTAAATGATGAAGAAAAGTTTTGTTGGAAGATGAATTTACCTGTACTAAAAAAAAGTTATATAGATATGAGCGGATCCATTATTTTAACTAATACTTTTACTTATCCAACTTTGTTTATTCGTGGAGAAAAATCTTCATATATTGAAGAATCAGACACAAATTTAATAAAATCATTTTTTCCTTCTGCTCAAATAGTCACAATGGCTAAAGTAGGGCATTGGGTACATGCTGAGAATCCAAAAGAGTTTTTTCAAATTGTGATGGAGTTTTTAAATAAAGAGTAGATCAAATTTTTTGTCTCTAACAAAGCTTTGATATAATGGTTCTTCCATAGACTAAAATCTAAATAATCATAAAGTTTTTATTGACAAGGAGGAAATGCTTTGTCTACCGAACTAATTGCTTGTCCAAAATGTAGCCGTAAAAACAACCCTCTACGGGCTAAATGTATGTATTGTGGTGAAGAGTTACCAGTAACAGATTCACTTAAGAAAGATTTGTCCTCTCAAGGGGCAAAGATGCGAGAACGTGATCCCAATATACAACTTGATCCACTATCTCAGATGACTACACAATTTCAACAAACCTTAGCCGGTTTTAATGTAGTTTTACTAAGAGTAGAAGAAGATAAATATTCTATGGCTAGTGATGCAGTTGCTACACTAGGTTTTAATACTAGTAGTGAAATAAAACCACTTCTAAGCTTAAATCGCCCAATTCCAGTAGCTCGTTATCAAAGCGAAGCTGAAGCTAGGCTAGCTGAAGGACAGTTACAAGCCCAACAACTACCCGCTTTAGTAGTCAAAGATGAAGAATTACAAATTGATAAACCAAACCGACGGATAAAAAAACTAGCTATAAATGTAATAGGTGGAACTACATTTACACTTACTATAGATGGTTTTGATGAAGAAGTAACAATTAATCCTAGCGATATAGTTTTAATTGTTGAAGGCCGTGTACGATTTTATGAGTCTGATGCTACAGAAGAAAACACAAGTTTTGGTAAAACTGCTCGTGAAATTATTGAAGCTACAGAATATGTTAGTGAACAAATTTTGCTAGATATTTACACTAGGTCTTTAGAAAACAGTTTTCGTATTCGTGCAGAGTCTTTTGATTACTCTGGTTTAGGTAGCAAAATGAAACTAACCGCTTTAGAAAATCTTCGTGTTTTACAAGGGATTTTACGAGATCTTGCTAAAGATGCTATTTATGATACAGCTTTTAAGCAGGCTACTAAATTTTTAGAACCAATTTGGCCTTATACTCAACGCCAACAAAGTTGGGGTCTTAAACGTAAAATGATAGGTACAGGAAAAGTTGCTACCCGTTCAGTCCATTATAAAGATAATGAACTCCAATTTAGTCGTTATTCTCGACTTTACTATAAGTTGTTATCTAATTCTGCTGGAGAAAAATAATTTATGGCCTATATTTATGGCTTAATCCCTGTGCTAGAAGCACTAAGAGCAAAACGCCGTCGTATTGAAGAAATTATCTTAGCCGAAGGTAACCGTTTAGCTCGTCTAGAAGAGTTACTTACATTAGCTCGTAAGGTAAATATTCCTGTTCGCCACTACAAACGCCATTATTTAGACAATTTAGCTAATGGTGCTAACCATCAAGGAGTAATTGCTACTGCATCTGATGCTAAGTTTACTGATTTAGTAGATGTACTAGTTCCTAGTCATGAAAAACCTCTTTATGTTCTCTTAGATAGCGTAGAAGACCCACACAACCTAGGAGCAATTATTCGTACAGCAGAATGTGCAGGAGCAAAAGCTGTAATTATTCCTGAACATCATTCAGTTGGCTTAACCGAAACTGTAAGTAAATCCTCTGCTGGTGCAATAGAATATTTGCCTATAGTTCAAGTAACAAACTTAGTTCAAACTATAGATGAGCTAAAGGAACGGAATATTTGGGTAATTGGCGTAGAGGCAGAAGGTAAAACTAATTACACTGGTTGGGACTTTCAAGTTGCTACTGCTGTAGTTTTAGGTAGTGAGGGAAAAGGAATTAGACGTTTAGTTAAAGAACATTGTGATAGTCTAGTTTCTATTCCTTTATTAGGCAAAGTTACTTCTCTAAATGTTTCTGTTGCTGCTGCAATTGTGCTTTATGAAGCTGTAAGACAACGCCAAATAGCAAAATAGATTTATCTTTGTTTTAAGCTAATTTAGGTTGAATATAGACAATAAATAAGTAAAATATAAGAAAAATCAACCTAATTAGCAGGGTAGTTATTTTCTTAAATATTTATTAAGGAATTAAATTATGTCAAAAGAGTACCAAGATTTAGACGATGAAGTTTTCTACCCAGAAAGCGATGGTAAACCTATGGCTGATAATACACTACAATATGAGTGGATTGTGATGATTAAAGAAGGTTTAGAGGTAGAATTGCCTAATGATTTTGTTGCAGCAGACCTTTTTTGGTATCCAGTAAAAGGGAACACAAATTTACACTATGCTCCTGATGTAATGGTCGCACTTGGAAGGCCAAAAGGTTATCGCGGGTCTTATAAACAATGGGAAGAAAACAATGTTACCCCTCAAGTTGTATTTGAAATACTTTCACCAAGAAATACAGCTATGGAAATGCATCGAAAGCATGATTTTTATAATAGCTATGGGGTTCAAGAATATTATCTTTATGACCCTCATAATAATGAGTTTCTTGTTTGGCAACGAGAGCATGATAACTTATCACCAGTAGATTTTGTTGGTGGATGGGTTAGCCCGCTTTTAGGAATCCGTTTCCAACCTACTACAGAAAAATTACAGATTTTTCATCGTGATGGAGAACCTTTTCTTTCTTATCTACAAGTAAGAGAAACGGCTCAATATGAACGTGCTGAGAAAGAAAAAGAACGTGCTGAGAAAGAAAAAGAACGTGCTGAGAAGGAAAGAGAACGTGCTGAGAAAGAAAAAGAACGTGCTGAGAAAGAGGTTGCTTTAGCTAAAGTTCAAGAAGAACAAGCAGAAAAAAATCGGTTAAAAGAAAAACTTCGACAGCTAGGAATAGATCCTGATAGTGTTTAACTTGTAGGCAGACCATGATAGAAAACAAAATTGCTGTATCAATCACTGCTAGCAACTTAATAGAAGTAGTAAGCAATATTGTTAGTGCTAATAAATTAGCAGACTTGATAGAAATACGGCTTGATTATTTACAAGACAAAGACTTACACCAAGATAGTGAAGAAATATTAAAAGCTACTACTAAAGTTAGACAAAAGCCTTTGATTTTTACTTATCGTAGTGGAAAAAAGGAAGTAGTCCCTAACCGTAGTATACAAGGTATTAGCCGTTTGCTTGGTAGTCGGACTCAAGAGTTATCCATAGACTATTTTGACTTTGACCTAAGTGCAAATAACACTACAACTTTCCATCTTTACTCAACTTACCAAAGGCTTTTTGGTAAGTCTGCAAAAATAATTCTTTCCCACCATAATTTTGAAAATTGTGAGATGGAAGAACTGTTTTCTATTTATAACCGATTAGCTACATTAACACCTGAGGTAATAAAAGTTGTTGCTAAGGCAAATAAACTTAGTGATCAGTTAGCTATATTTTCTTTATTAGAAACTGCTAAAAAAGAAAATCTTAGCTTAATTGCCCTAGCAATGGGTGAGTCAGGACAAATTAGCCGGATTTTAGCCCCAAGTCATGGAAGCTTTCTTACTTTTGCTTCAATGGAAAAAGGTTTAGAATCTGCACCTGGACAATTTACCCTAGAGCAAATGCAGTCACTTTATAGAGTAAAATCCATTAACCAAGAGACAAAAATATTTTGTCTACTTGGTAATCCAGTTGGACATTCTATGTCCCCTTATATACATAATGCTGCTTTAAGAGATTTGGAGGAAAATGGGGTTTATCTTCCTATAGCTGTTCCAGATAATGAGCTTAGTGAATTTGTAGAAAAGTTTTTACATCCTAAAACTAGACAAATGAAATGGTCTTTTACTGGTGCTAGTGTAACTGTCCCCCATAAAGTTACAATTCAAGCTTTGCTAGATGAAATCGACCCTATAGCTAAAGAAATAGGCGCTGTTAATACCATTGTGGTTAAAGAAGATAGGCTAATTGGTTATAACACAGATGTTTTAGGCGCAATCACACCACTAAAAACAATGCTTAACTTACAAAAAGCAAATGTAGCAATCTTAGGAGTAGGCGGGGCTTCTCGTGCACTAATAGCAGGGCTTAAAGCCGAAGGTGCAAATATTACTATCTATGGGCGTGATAAAGAAAAACTTTCTTACCTAATAAAACATTTTGGTGTAAATGGAAAACCCTTTGCTGAGTCTGATAAGCTAAGTTGTGATTTATTAGTAAATACTACTCCAATAGGGATGACGGGTTGGAAGTCAGACACTCAAATACCAATTAAACCTGAAGCATTAAAAAACTGTGGAATGGTTTATGATTTAGTTTATAACCCAATGATGACACCTCTTTTAGAAGAAGCACAAAGGCAAGGTATACCAATTTTAGGTGGTTTAGACATGCTAATTGCTCAAGCTGTTGAGCAATTAAAGCTTTGGACAGGGTTAGAGCCACCTTTAGAAATAATGCGTAATGCAGCATTAAAAAAACTGGGCATGGGTTAATTTATTGTCTACTAGTTTTATTATCTTTATCAATATCAAAACTTTTTCTCAAATTTCTCATATGCCGCAGGATTAGTACCTACTGGCATTGTTGGAGCAGGAATATCTTTTCCACCATACACATAGGTATAAAAAACTCTGCGCTGTTGAAAGAAATAGTTGACAACCATTGCATCTACATTAACAACCATACGAGTTCCTGGTTGAGCATAAGGAATCTTGCGAGTAAAGACACCACTATTTTCAAAAACTTCTTGCTCCCCATTTAGGGCTACTACAACAAAACCTGTCCTTACCCCTTTTTGTGGTCTTAGATTCCAGGTACGGTTTATTGTTACAGGAATTGAGAGATTCTCTAAAGGTATTAATTTATCTGGAGGTTGTCCCCATTCACCTTCTATAAAGACATCTAAAGCTGTATCTGAAGGTGAATCCATCTTGTAATGACCAGCAAAACTAGTATTACCAAATTTAACACCTGATAGTTCTGTTGCATCTGGAGAAGGATTAGGATCTTCAATCTTGGTTTCAGCTAGAAACCAAGCATCAGCTTTAGTACTGTAGGTTACTGTTTTATATGTAGTTGGACTCCATGGCCCAAAAATTTCACTTTCTGTATTAGCTCTTTCACGAAAACGAACACTTATATTTAATGAAGAATTATCGTTGCCAAAATCAGGTGCTAATTCTGAGAAGGGGATTTCTAGTGGTGGTATAGTTACCTCTTTAACAATCTCTTTGCCTCCTTGTACTTCAATAACCATTTGTTGATCACGAACAAAATTTACTTTAATAAGAGGGCTGGTTGTCCAATTAATCTTTATCCCATCTTCATTAGTGGTTATCTCTGGTGCTTTAGGTGTTAGTAAAACAAAGATTGAAGTACTATGACCATTGTGAATTGTACCTCTTTCTGTAACTGCTTCTAAACGCTGCACATAAAGCCCTTTGCTATTTTTATTCACCAAATCGCCATAATCGACCACTGCTTCTTTATCAAGCAGGTCTGACCAATGTTTACCATAAGGTCGCCATCTATTTTGAATCTCTTTTTGAGGAAGCTCACTACCTTTATAAACAACTTTAGCATCTTTTAAGTCTGTTTCAGGGATTGATGCTAAAGATATATTACGAATTATTGCTGCAAGCGGTGAAACTTTATTTAATTTCCAATGAAAATAAGGTTTATCTATTGTCAATGAAACTTGATTGGCTGTTGGTATTGATTTCTCTATAACAGCACTTCGTTCTTTGTTTTGGCAAAATTCCAAAAAAGCATTACCAAACTCTTGAGGATCTTGAGATGTAATATTGACTAGACTAGCGACTGTTCCACCACGCCAAGTAGCAAAGTTTTCTAGCAGGTTTGGGAGGAAATCATTAGGGTTTTTGGTATAGTATTTTTCACGGAGAAATTCAAAGAAATAAGAAGCATTATAACCATGATCTTGGTAGAGAGAACTGTTAGATTCTTGTATACCATCAAAACTACCAAGTAATTTATCCATATCCCCTTGATCCCAAAGTCTAGTTTCCATAGCTAATTGATAAAATTTCCAATAGTCCCGACCTGTGGTTTTGTAGTTTGAAACAAAGGGTTTATAGTAATTTTTTGCTTCATGCTCTAAGGTTGCTGCACAGGCTTCATCAAACCAGAGATCGTCTTCTCCTTCTATATAGTTATACTTACTAATAGCATGAAATAGTTCATGTAAAGCTGTGGTATTAAGTTCATCTATCTTCTTTTGGTCTGCCTCATCTGTAATCTTTGCTAGAGTAGGAATTGCTGTTAAACGAAAGTCAAGATATGGAAAAGTAAATGGTTTATCCTTACATAATCCATTTATTGTATCTAGTTCTTGCCAGTTATCTTTTAAATAAACATCTATTACCCATCCTGGTTTACGGAATTTTCTACAGTTCTCATTACCTGCAATATTTCCATTTACAAGATAGATATAAGCCCGTTCTAAAACTGTCATTGTATGGGCGACTTGAATAGGCCAGAGATTTTCTCGTCGCCATTTATTATCACTTATTAATCTTAAAATTTCTCTTACACGAAAATCTTCATGATATTTCTGATAGTTGGGTTGTTGTAATAACCATTGAAAATAACGATCGGCTGCAAAACCAAATTCCAAGAACTTCTTTTCTAAATCTTTATAGGAAAGATCTGTATATTCCTGAAATCGTTCTGCTAGCTCTGTCATCAATTTTATAGAGTCAGGATTTTGTGGAGGTAAATTGGCATTAGCAGGCCAATAGATACAGAAATTTTCTGTTTTATCCCAATATTGTAATTCTCCACCATCTTTTTGATACTGATTTACTAAAGCAAAAAAAGGAATTGCTAGTGCTAAAGTGGTAATTGTGACAATAAATATACCATTATGACGAATTTGACATTGTAACTCAGTGCCATCAAGATTAGTAACTAGGCGAGTAAAATGACCTTTTTCATCTAAATAGAGAATTTCTGCAAATTGCCAATATTCTTTTTGTAAAGGTAATTGGGCTAGGTCAAACCCAACTACTAATTCTCCTGGAAAACGATCCTCTTTATTCATCCCTGCATTAAGTTCAAAAGCTGCTACTACAAGAGATTTTCTTTCCTCTAAGCCACTAGCAAAATTTGCAAAATCTTCACTAGAGATTTTAGTAGCCTGAAAATCTCTTTCTTTATCTAAAGCATTAGCTTGAGCCGTTAAATGAATTTCGCTAATAGGATGAATATCTAAGGCAGGAGTACCAGACTTTTTAACAGTTTGAGGGTTAAATGTATAAGAATTTTCATCAGGAGTAACTACACGATATCTTTTTACAATAACTAATGTGGTAAAAAAAAGCGCTATTGTTACCATAACTGCAACAATCTTCATCAAAGAAGATTTTGTTTTAGGAATCATCATTGGCTTTGATGATGGCTTAAAATATTGGTTACTACTTGAGTAAAAAGGTTGTTGTGGCGAAGAAGGATAATTTATTGGGGCTGAAGGAGCAATAATAGGCGAAGAAGGTTTAACTAGTGGAGATTGTGGGGTTGAAAATTGTGTTTGAGATGGAGTTAACGACGTACCACAAGATCCACAGAATTTTATTCCTGGTTTAAGCTGATTTCTACAATTGATACAATATGATGGTACTTGTTGAACATTGGGCGGTGATAAATGCTGAGGTGTAGAAGGTGATGCTGGTGGTATAGTTGCTTCTAACTGGCGAAAGTCAGCACCACATTTTTCACATAGAGGAACTATAGGGTTTCTAGTAGCCCCACAATAGCGACAAAAATGAGGATAATTGTTGGCGCTCATAACATCCTCCTAGCTCTGACATAATGACTAGAGAAAAGCTTTTAGAAAACTACTTCTGTTGTATTGCTCTTTTTTCTAACTCTTTGTAATTCTCATAAGCCTCTTTGTACTCTTTCAAGGCTTTGTCCACATCACCCTCACCGCCTTCTGTAACTAGTGAAGTATAATGTTGAAAAGCTGCTAAATAAGCAGCTTTGGCTTGATCTAATTGCTGTTTAGTAACTTTTTCTGTACTAGATGGGGTTGGTTTATGAGTATTAATAGTTTGCTCTGTTTCTGGTTTAGCAATTAATGGCTGATTAGTTTTTCCATCTAGATCGATTTCATCTTTATTAATTGAGTCAGTGTTAACCTTTTCATCATTTTCTATTGGGGGATTTTGGGTTGGTGTTACTAAAACATCTTTTTGAGGTTTAGATATTGCAGGTTTATTTTGGAGCAGACTATTATATTTTTCTGGCAAAAAAATAAATATAAAAATCCCTGTTATTAAAACCAAAGTAATGCCTCCCAAAATCCACAGAATGTTTGAAGAGTTATTTTTTGCTACTGATGTTGGATAGGGTGAAATAGCAGGTGTGCCATATAGTGGCATAAGATTGCTGCTATTAGTAGCAAGTGGCAGCCCTGGATTATTGTTTTCAACTCTTAGAGAATTAATATCAAATTGAGGAGGATTGGTTAAACTAAGAGGCTTACCACAATATTCACAAAACCTTAAGTTGGCATCTAAGTGTGTACCACAATATTCACATATTTGTTCTTTATTAAACTGCTCACTTGGTAACATAACCTTTCCTCCCACTGGTTTAATAATAATTAGAAAACCAATCTCTTAATAAGCAAATATAGTACCAAGCAGACTTTAGCTATTTTATTGATTAAATTGTGGTTATGGAAACCTTATATTAAGTAGTTTAAGGTTTTTCTGAGGAAATTTTGTAGAATGTGAGCGATTTTACGCTTACTTGCTATTTGCTAATTTGTATTTTGAAAAGGCTACACAAGGTTTTAGTTCTTATGTAGCCTTTTTTAACTAATTTTTAACTAAAAAGTAAATTTAAACCCAAACTGAAATTGGCGTGGGGAAGTGGCATTACGAAAACGGTCACGAGGAGCAATAAAACGACCATTATCTTGTGCAGGTAAATTAAAATTACCTTGGAAATCTGGTGAAAAAGTACGATCTACTTCACTGATATTTACACGGTTAAAGAAATTAAAAACCTCTATAAATGCTTCAATATTTGCAGTTTCATTAATTTTCACATTACGGGTTAAACGAGCATCAACATTGGCAAAACCTGGTAAGACACCAGCATTACGAGCAATTGCAGTATTACCTACACGGGGTCTATCTCCTGGAGGATTATCACCATTTTGATTTAAGTCTACGCCAGCCAGTAAGTTATAAGGTAGTCCAGAATTTAAATTAACAATAGAAGACACCTTAAACCCGCGTAAAAATTTATTACTTGTATAGTCTAAATCCCATACCCCTGAAAAAACAAAGCGGTTACGAATATCTTGAGAGGAAAGACCTTTTTCACCACGAATATTTAAGGGATCGTTTGGTGGATCTGTAAGATCTATACGAATATCAAAGAAGTTATCTATAGCTTTTGAGAAAGTATAATGTGCTAAGAAATTAACACGTTTAGATAGACGTCTTTCTACTTGTAAAGTAATAGCATTATAGTAGCTATCACCATCACCACCATAAAAAGTAACATCGCCTTTAGTTGGGTCAACTCGACCTGTAAGTGCGCTTAAAAATGGGTTTCCCATAGGGCGAACTATTGGATTAACATTTCTTTCTGCTAAGAGTTTAATACCACGAACAAAGTTATAATTAACCCCTAGAATAGTATTTTCATCTAACTTATAGTTAATTCCTGTAGTTACTTGTTGGGTATAGTTATTTTTTAAGTCTTTTTGAAATGCAAAAACTAAACTCAACTGAGGGATAAATGGTAGTCCTGGAGGTAATTGACCAGCTTGATCCACAAAAGGAAATCGTCTGTCAGGTAAAGATAAAGGCAAAATAGAGAAAGGAAATAAAAGTTGAGGAATTCGGAAGTTACCTGACGAAACATTGCTAGTTGGCCCAGCAAGACCCGCGAATGGCCCAGCAAAAAAAATACCATAAGCAGCATGTACTTGTAACTTAGGTAATTTGGTTGGTGTGTAGGAAATTGCAATTCTGGGACTAAAATTGCCACTATTTTGAGGCACAAAATCTACACGATTAATATCATAACGTACCCCAAGTTTAACCAGTAAATTAGGCCGTAACTTAATATCATCTTGAACAAAAGCAGAAAAAGCTTTTGCTGAAAAAGAAGTGTTTATATTTCCAAAACCTTGTTGATAAAATACTGGTATAGGTAAATCTGCTAGGGGTAGAGTAGGAAAGCCAGGAAATAGAGTTGGTGCTAAGGCTGAAAATGCCATTAGAAAACCACGTTGTTCAGGAGTGCGAGAACCAGGATCAAAGGCTTGTACACCATTAAAGAAGGGAAGTCCTGGTATTCCAGTTATAGCAGCAAAATCTAGAGGAACAAATACCCCAAAGCCATTTCTAAAAACAGATACTTGAGTATTTAAGACATCTCTATAAGAAAAATCTACTCCAAATTTTATTTGGTTAATACCTCGGCTAAGAGAAACATTATTAACTATTTGATAAAAATTTTCGTCTCTAGAAAATGGCGATGTAGGAGAAGCCCCAAACCTTACTTGTCCTTCAGGTGCAAATAAAACTACTTGTGATTTATCTCCACGAGCCAATACAGATTGATCCCGTTTATTAAAAATAAATCTAGTTTCATTAACTAAATTTAGACCAGCATTAATATAGGTATTGCTGATAGTGCCAGCGTTATCACTTAATGTACCTTGGTTACCACTAGAATCAGAAAGTAATGCTCCAAAAGGTTCAAAACGGCCA
>Ga0075163_10005133_pt1 | contig 17493 bp, 6 predicted proteins | sample JI1023141ADNA_FD_71478 | JGI IMG/M metagenome (GOLD analysis project Ga0075163, IMG submission 71478) | Wastewater effluent complex algal communities from Wisconsin, to seasonally profile nutrient transformation and Carbon sequestration -... | ecosystem: Engineered > WWTP > Effluent > Algae...
GCCGGTATTTCCTTTAAGGACAAAGATGGCGTACAGATCATGAAAGACTACATGGCCTCAGGATCTTTTGCCCGTGGTCGTGAACAGATGGAAGCCTCTGCTTCGATGGTTTTTGTGGGTAACATTAACCAAAGCGTTGAATCTCTGGTTAAAACCAGCCATCTCTTGGCGCCGTTCCCTGAAGCAATGATCGATTCGGCATTCTTCGATCGTTTTCATGCCTATATCCCAGGTTGGGAAATTCCAAAAATGCGTCCGGAGTTCTTCACCAACCGTTATGGTCTAATCGTTGATTATCTGGCTGAATTCTTCCGGGAAATGCGTAAGCGTAGTTTTGCGGATGCCATTGAGAAGTACTTCAAACTCGGAAATAACCTGAATCAGCGCGATGTGATTGCCGTTCGCAAGACGGTTTCTGGATTGATGAAGCTGCTCTACCCACACGGTCAGTTTAATAAAGAAGATGTACGCCTGTGTCTGGAATATGCACTGCAGGTCCGCCGTCGCGTCAAAGAGCAGCTGAAGAAAATTGGTGGCATGGAATTCTATGACGTTCATTTCAGCTATATCGATAATGATACCTTAGAAGAACATTTTGTCTCAGTCAAAGAGCAGGGTGGTGGCGGACTGATTCCAGATGGTCCAGCGAAACCAGGTTTTCTGTATACCATCGGACTCAGTAATAAAGGCATGCCTGGCTTGTATCGCTTAGAGCTTCAAGTCACCAAAGGCTCAGGTAAGCTTGCAACTTCAGGCCTCTGGAACTCCAGCAGTGCCAAAGAACAAGTCAAGATTGCCTTTGACTACTTCAAAGCGAACGCCTCTAGAATATCGGGTGGCAGCAAAGTCATGGAGCATGACTTCCATCTGCATGTGGTTGAATTACAGAATACCGGCCCGCTCAGCCATCTTGCTCTGCCAAGTTTAGTGGCTTTCGCTTCTGGCCTGTTAGGACGATCGGTTCAAAGTCAGATGGTGGTACTGGGTGATATGAGCTTGGGTGGTTCTGTGACACCCGTGGAAAGTATTGCTGAATGCCTTCAAGTAGCTTTTGATGCAGGCGCCAAGAAGGTTGCCTTACCAATGAGTAGTGCGGCAGATATCCCAACGATTCCTGTGGAACTGTTTACCAAGTTCCAGACCAGTTTCTATGCGGATCCGGTGGATGCTGTGTTTAAGGGGCTAGGGGTGGATTGAATTTATTCTGTATAAATCAATTAAAGAGAAAAGCTTTTGACATGATTAGGAAATATGAATCGTATGAAGGATTTAATAACAGCTATTTTGGTTAAACAGCCCAAACTTACTGCTAGAGAAATTGCCAAAACTCTTGGTATTGAAAAGAAAGAAGTGAATGCTTTTTTATATCAAAATCAAGATATATTTTCACAAGATGAAGCCTTTTGCTGGTCTTTAGCTATAAACCCGTCAGTTAAAAATTTAGAAAGACCAATGATGAACTCTGAACTTGAATTAAATGATATTGTTAAAAATAAACTGATTCAATTGTTGGATTATGTATCTCATCAAGCTGAGGATACTCAAAAAATTCAATATGAAATGAGTGGTAATAGATTTTATTCTTATGATCTAGAAAAACTTCGTGGCTTAAAAACTCTGAATGATGACGATTGGTGGTTTCAAATTGAAAGATTACAGCTTCAATCGATGCCGAAACCATCTGAAATACTCTCTTCATATATTCATTTTGATGCCGAAAAAGAACCCACTGTTAACTTTTCTAGTTTAAATAAGATTGTATTTTTCAAAGAAGTTCATCAATTCCGCTTGCCCTACAGTAGCGTGACATGTGATTTGATTACTAAAATTGACATACTTCAGAAGCTATTCAAAGAATTCGAAAGTTATCAAAATATTTGGAAAGATTGGAAACAAAATAACGATGAGATTAAAAAATCTATTGTTGTTTACGATAAGTTATTCTCATGGAATACAGCGATTAATTTAGGTGGAACAGGTGATGGTGAAGAAATTGTTGCAGGCTTTGGCTTAGTTGACTGGGTACTTCCAACGACTCAAAAATCTTACTCATATCCTCTTATTACTATCCCGTTAGAAATGGAGATAGAAAAAAATGGATTAATACGTGTAGGTGCCAAAGATACACGTGCCAATATAGAAATGGATGCCATCTTATTAGAGGATGATCTGCCTACTTCAGGACAAGTAAAAGTAACCTTAAAAGAAAACTTAAATAATGGTCGCTCATTACGCCTATTTGAAGGGGAAACTTACTCTGATCTAGTTAATGCCTTCGTCGCGAATATTTTTTCAAAAGGAGCAATTGTTGAGGCTGAAAATAGGGCTATACCATCTAAAAATCTAGCGGTGACATTAACATCAGTATTGTTTAGTCGTCCTAAAAGAAATTCTATTTTAAGCGATGACATTGAGTTATTAAAAACTAAACTTAATGACCCTTCAGTGGCTATACCTGAACAACCTTTATCGTTAGTGACAGAATTAAAAAGCGATATTAATCAAAAAGAGACTTATAGTTTTAGAGGGCGTTCTGGTACTGAGGGATTCGGATCAAAAGTTGAAGAGCTTTATTTCCCGCTGCCTTATAACAAAGAACAAATTACTATTGTTCAGAATCTGCTAACCAGCAGTGGTGTAGTGGTGCAAGGTCCACCAGGTACAGGCAAAACACATAGTATTGCCAATATTATCTGTCACTATTTGGCGAATGGTAAAAAAGTACTGGTAACTGCACAGCAGTCACATGTCCTTAAAACAGTACATGAAAAGATTCCTGATGAATTAAAGCCTTTGGTAGTCAGTCGCATTGGTTCAAGCAAAGAAAGTAAAAATCAGCTTGAATCTTCAATCGATTTGATTGTGCAAAAAATTACCCAAATGAATGTTGCAGAAGTTCGAAAAACGATCGAAGTTCTAAAACATCAAATAGATCATAACCATCATGAAATGGCTTTGATTGATCGAGAAATATATAACTTTGCAGAAAAGCATTATCAAAATATTGAAGTAGATGGTAATAAAAAATTACCTATGGATATCGTGAAAACGGTATTAGAAAGTAGAGCATCCTGCGAATGGTTTACCGACCAATTAACTTTGGAGGAAAAAGACCAGTTTCCTTTTTCCCAGATTGAGTTGATTCAATTGAGAGACTCAAGGAAGAAAATAGGTATAAACTTACCATACATAAATTATGGACCTCTGCCAGCTCCTGAAAAGCTGTTAGATTCGGCGAGCCTGAAGAAATTAAGTGAGTTCTTAAAAGAAAAAGATGAGATTGAGGAATTCTTAAAGCAAAATGACCTACATAGTTTCAAGGAAACTATTTCTGAATCAGAAATTAATGAGCTAAGAGATTGGTTAAAGATTTATCTAGAAGATCTAAACTTTGTTCTTGATCATGCAGAACCATGGTTATTGAGCTATTTCAAGAAGATAAATGCAGAAGATAAGGCTATGGAACTTGATATCTATAGTAACCTTATTCAAGAAGTTCAGCCTTTATTGGAATACAGGAAAACGCTACTAATTGATCCCATAGAGCTGAATTTTGAGATACAACCAAACTCAAAAGAATATCAAGCTGTTCAACGTGCTGTTGATACAGGTAAGCCATTTAATTGGTATCATTTTGGTACTGCTGAATTACAAGACCTTTTTAAGTCGATTAAAGTTTCTGGAAAATATCCTGATACATCAGATGAATGGAAAAGACTTAAAGAATATCTTGATAGAAAGCAGACTCTTAATATCTTTATGAGCAAATGGAATAGTATTGCCGCACAATTAGACATTCCTTTAATTGAGTTAAATAATCGTAATATCGATGAAATATTAAAAGAGTTCACGCAGCTCATCAGTAGAACCCAAAAATGCCTAGATTTAAAAAATAAATATTTGGATCAATTTAATGCGAATTATTTAAAAGTTTTTAAGAGAGCTAAATCTTTTGATTTCTACGGATTACCTAAAAATATTGATGACTTGATTCAATTGTTAGGGCAGAAGTTAAAAATATTTAATTTAGAAGTCTATCAACAACAACTGGCTGATCAAATCCTTTATTTATCAGAGTTCGGTAATAAAATATCAAATCAGTTAAAAAAAATTGTATCTCAGATTGATTCCGATTCATTACATGAAAGTGAACTTGGCGAGTATGCTGATTTATTAAAAAAATTATCACATTTAAAAGATCTAACTGAAGATTTTGAAAGAGTTAAATCCGCCAGTATTAGATTGAGTAAAACAAATGCTTTGATTCTTAGTAAAGATATTCTGGAAGTTCCGTACGCTGAAGAAATTGAAGATCCTGTATTACCTAATACATTGCTAGAGGCTTGGGAATGGAAACGTCTTGAGATTTTTGTAATGGCCATCAGTAATACAAGTCAAATTGAAAATTTGTATGAGCGCCGTCGTATTCACGAGAAGAATCTATCTCAAAATTACGCTCAATTGGCAGCAAACAAGACATGGTTGGCATTAAAGGAAAATGCCTCAGACAAAATTTTAGTTGCATTACAGCGTTATAAAATTGCTGTACAACACTATGGAAAAGGGACAGGTAAGAATGCTCCACGTTATAGAAAAGATGCTCAAGTAGCCCTTAAAGAGGCAACAGCAGCTATTCCTTGCTGGGTCATGTCACATCTTCAGGTATCTGAATCTATGCCTGCTGAATTAGGCCTCTTTGACTTAGTGATTGTGGATGAGGCATCACAATCATCAATTGATGTATTACCTGTTTTAATGCGTGCTAAAAAATTATTAGTAGTGGGGGATAATAAACAAGTTTCTCCGAGTAATGTCGGTCTAGCAAGTGCTCAAATTGATGTATTAAGAAATCGTTATCTACATGGTCAGCCACATGCTGCATATTTAACACCAGATATGTCTTTATACGACATGGCTTCTTCTATCTATGAGTCAAGTGTGATGCTTCTAGAGCATTTCCGCTGTCATCCTGCGATCATTAGTTACAGCAATAAAAACTTTTATGGTAATCGTATTAAGCCAATGCGACTATCGAAGAAGTCTGAGCAGTTAAGCCCAGCTTTAGTCGCAATTTATACATCGCAGGGATATAGAGAATCTAAAAACAGCAAACATATTAATCGAATAGAAGCGAAAGCAATTATTGAGGAAATGAAGCTACTTTTTAAAGATGAACGATATACGAATAGATCAATTGGCGTGATCTCGTTGCTAGGTCCAGCACAGGCTGAGTTCATTCAATCAGAAGCTTTGAATGAGTTTGGCGCAGGAACTCTTACTCAGGTTCAATTTGCTTGTGGAGATGCTTCAGCATTTCAGGGTGCAGAAAGAGATATTATTTTCTTATCTATGGTAGCAGATCCTGAGAATTGTCATGCTTTGAGTCGATCTGATCATGAACAGAGATTTAACGTGGCTGCAAGCCGTGCTCGTGAAAGGATGTATCTTGTCCACTCCGTGAATCGTGATCATATATCTCCAAAAGATCTAAGGCTGAATTTACTCAATCATTTTTATGATTTGCAAGAAGATCAAAAAGCATCATTTGAAGCAAAATTAGACTTGTGTGAATCGGAGTTTGAGAAATCTGTATTTACGACACTTCATGAAATGGGTTACACAGTTACTCCACAGGTTAAAGTTGGAAGCTATCGAATCGATTTAGTCGTTGAATCGGATGGAGATCAGCGTTTGGCTGTTGAATGTGATGGTGATAGCTATCATGGGCCAGAACAATGGCATGATGACATGACTCGTCAACGTGCTTTAGAACGCGCAGGATGGACATTCTGGAGATGCTTTGCATCGAGTTGGTCCATTGAACGTGAAAATATGATTATGTCATTAAAGGAAAAACTTGATGCAATGGGTATAAAACCTACACATGGAATGAGTAGCTTAACTCAAGATATAGAACACAAAGTGTGGGTAGATGCCGAATCTGAAATGAGTGCGGAAAGTGACATCGAGAAAGATTTGTTAATTCTTTAATTGTACTAGCTTGTATTTAAATGGATTCGCTAGCGGATGCTTACTTTAAAGAAAATCTTAAGCTAGTTTAAGTCTAAAATATATGAACTAAAGATTACAGCAGTAATCTTTAGTTTGTTAAAACCTGCTATTTATAACTTTTATACTGGGTAAAATTTGGTAAAAATCTAACTTAATTTTCTCTTAATTATAAGTTTTTAAAGGAAACGGAAGTTGAGTTAAGATGCCACCATCTCTGTAATAGGTATATATGTAAAATACCCTTAGCTGATAACAACAGTGAACGCTTTTATCAGTTAATGGCTCAGGTCATGCCAGATTGGGAAAAAATCAAGAAGCAATTGGATGGTATGGCGAATCGGTTTTTTAGTATAAAAGTAGGATTTCAAATATTTTTTATTTCCTTTAAGATCATTGGATTAAAAAAAATTAATTTACTAAATAGTTTTTATAAATAGGTAGATTTGTGCAGAAAACTGAGGAGTCAATACTCCATAATTTGAAAATTAATGATTGGTTGGAAAGTCTTCAGAATTACTACCTTAGAACTGATGGGCCATATGGGGCTACTAAACTAGCTTCATTGGATGTCACTCCCGCTGGTCTTGCTGCAGCAGTTGATGCAGTGGATTGTTGTGATGAGGTGGTGTTAAAAGCCTTCATGGCATTATTTTCAAGAAGTTCTGTGCAAAAAATATTAGGAACAAAAATTCATGAGAGTAGTGGCCTTTACGCATATAAGAACTTTCATTACCTTGTTCTTTCTTGTGTGGCTGCTGCTACCACAACCAACGCAGGCGATAGTAATCAATATAGAGAACGCTTAGGCGCATTGCTAAATGATGGTAAAGGAGCAGAGCAAAAAGTCGATGGTGTAAATAGCTTATGGAAAGCTTTAGCTATTTGGATTAATAAAAAAGGTGATTTATATCGAGAAATAGTCCTACCTGAACCAGGTAGCTGGACTTTAATTGGTTATGCAGCAAAATTAGCATATCCTTCTAGAAAAGATCGAGCTGATTTAAAAAAAATTCTCAAAGAATTGCCCGATAAGGCATTAGATAATCAAAATATTTTATTGAATTATTTAAAGAATTGGTCTTATCGTCTTCCTGAACGCATGCGTGATGACTTAGCTGATTTAATCCGATGCTATGGTAATAATCAATCTTTAGAAACACATCATTTTTGGCAGCTAATTGAAAATATTCTAGTTGAAATTTCTAGAGAACAACCTAAGCATTTTACATTGTTGTGGTCCATATCAGTGAGTTTTGGCGGTTGGGATGGTGATGAATTAGAAGACGTGTTTATGTCACGAGGTAATCGACGCGCAGAGTTAGAAAATCCTTTTTGGCATGGTACATTTATTCAATTACTCACAGAATATAGAACACCTCCTCAAATTAAAAAGCTTTTAGATTCTGGCTGTATTATTTTGTGTGAAAGCTATGGTGGACTATGGACGCAAGATGATAGAAAACCAAAAGAAAAGCAAAAAGCTATTATTTTAAGTTGCTCTGAAAAAATCGTAAGAAATTTTAAGAAATCATTGAAGCTGGGGCATAGATGGTATTGCTCAGAAACAATGTCATTTAATTCAGCATTACAGATTACCGCTGGAAAGGGAATTTCTGACTCGAATCATCAAAATACTCAGTTAAGAATCGAAGGTGGTATTTCACTTGGGAGAGGGAAATGGCTTTCTCGGCCTGGATATCTTCCTAATATACATCTTGAGTCAAATACAGAGCTAACGACATCTCCAGAGCTTAAACTAGAAATGATGGGCAATATAGCTAAAATAATAGAGCCTATAACAGAGGGTAAATGGAGAATAGAGCAAAAACAAAAAAATAACCAGGTGGCTTTTAAATTAGTGCAGTTCTTAAAAAATGCACCGTTGATCATGAAATGGCCTGAGAGATCAGACCGATATGAAGCTGCGGTAGAACTTTCCTACGAGGATGGAATTCCATTAAACAATAGTGAAATAGCTTTATCTTCATCAGCTCATTTTCCTAACAGTTTATCTGATGCTCTTGAAGCTATTTATGCACGTGCAGGTGCACCACGATCAGAAACTGAAATTATAAAGATTCTAAAAACAGTACTACCAGATGCCCCAAAGTTGAAATACTTGGTGTGGGATGTGATACGGTCCTTAGAAGAAGCAGGCTGGTTAGAACAAGATATTAAACGAAGTTGGCGAGGTCGAGTTTGGCGTGTATTACCTCCACGTCTAGTAGCTACAGGTGAAAATATAGCTTTAGTGGAAGGCGCTATTGCGACAGCTGAATTTGATTTATTAAAGGTCGAAGCGGAAAAAATAGGCATTAATGTTTATGTTAATGCAACGTCACCATTTGCTGCACCTGCTGTTAGTTTGATTGGTACTGAATTACAAGCACTTGCTGAAAAACTCGGTTGGTCATTTGTAATAGCCAGAATGCCAGTAATGGAAACAGCACCTATTTGTTGGCCGCTAGAAAATAGAACGGATATGGGACGTAAACTAGCTGGAGTATGGAAAGCTGATCCTGGTTTATTTGCATCTGAACCTCAACAACAACTAAATGGGCCGATTCTTTCCAGATTAGTACGAGAAGATGACCGAGATGTTTTTCTAATCAAAGATAAAAGTACTACTTTTATTTCAACTCAGCGGACTGTGGCATTACTTGAATATGCTAGAAGAACCAATACTCCTCTTTTTGTTTATCGTAATGGATTTTTAGAGCGTCAAGGAGTTGGAGGACATCTTCCTTTACCAATTGCACAATGGTTACGGCGTTCCACCGGAATTCAATCTGGCCCTCATCTTACTTCTGATCAATCTTATTCCTATCACTATGGCGTTAATGAGAAACAGCTTGCAGTTTTAGAGGAAGCCTTTGGTTGCGCGATTCAAGGGTGCGAGAAAATCACATCAAATAATCAAGTCATGAGAATGGCAAAACAACGTCATCGTGGTATGAGATTAAGCCATTTTATATACGGGAATTAATTAACTATGTCAGAAACATTTTATTTGGGGCACACAGATTACAAACCTAAACCTTATACCCGGATCAACTGTATTGCTAAGGCTATAAATGGTGCATGGAAGAAACAAAGCTTAATCGATGAATTACCTGCTGTAGGTAAAGTATTTGCTCCATCACTTGCATGGGTTGAAGAGAACCAACTGATTGCAATTACAACTGAAACGAATCCAAAGCAAGTTGATGATGGTCAAGATCATTATATCGTTAAGGATGCTTTTAGCCCCAACCTAGTCATCGATTATAGATCAATGACGATGGAGCAAATTCGTTACAAATTAATTGAATTTGGATTGGCCAGGATAGCTCCCTACACTGATGAAGTTATTGTTGCCTTATCTGATACACAATGTACGGTGGTAAAGGTTAAGCCACATCCTATCCATGGTCGTTACGTTGCCTCACCTGGAACAATAGAAATTTATGCTTTTAATAAAGCTATTTTTGACGGTGATACTTTTAATGGACAATTCCTAGAAATTCCTCAGGATACAGTTGGGGAATTCATTGGTGAAATAACATGGAAACTAGATCAAGAATTACTTAGTGATGTTTTGAACAAAGTAAAACAATATGACAAGATTGATCTATCTAAATCTAAACGTGAAGAAATTATTTCTATACTTAACCGTGCGTTAGAGATTACAGACGAAAATGAAGATTGGGATTCTATAAATGAATGGATTGTAGGTTACAGTCAGCGGGTCACACTTTCATTAGAAACACCTGAGCTGATAGCTAGTACTCTTTTTGGGATGAGTTCAGTACGTGAAGAATTAGAGAGATTAAAATCACAAGATCGTGAAAAATATCTTAATGAAGAGAAATCTGTCATCAGACAGAAAATTGAAAGTGAACTCAAAGATTTAAACGATCATCGTGAGACACTGAATGTTGAAATCAAGAAAAATGAAGAAAATTTAACGGATTTAAAAGGAATTGTTAGCGAGTGTCAGGATCGTATTTCCAACCTAAAAAGCCAGTTACTATATGAAATAAAACAACTTAATCAAACATTTGGTGATATTCAGGATTTAGATTCCCAAGATAATTATCAACTGTTAGAACGGTTTAAAAAAGCACTTCAAGATACGGGTAAATTAATTTCACCTTTTGATTCGAGTATCCCACCATGGTCCCGAGGAAATGAAGCGAAAAATATATCATTAATCAATAATCTTGAATTTCCTACTGTACTTAAGGAACAAGCTAAAAAAACAGGTATTCCAACTGAAGAGATGCAGCTCTTAGATGTATCTCTGCGTTCGGGTGCTTTGACAATATTACCTCAGCAATCAGCCGAAATTCTGATACCGAAATATGCGCAAGTAATCACAGGAGGGGTATTTTTTAGAGAGCCACTTGGTCCCAATATTCTTAATTTAGATGATTTATGGGTTCAGCCATCTCTAGGTAAAAGTACAGGTTTTGCTAGAGCATGGTCTACAGCACTTCAAAATCCAGAGCAATACCACATTATCTGGCTAGATGGTATTCAGCGGACCGCTGTTGATTTATGGTTACCTAGCTTAGTGGGTGTTTTGTATGGCTCTAACAGGCCTAAAAATCTCTTAATAGTTGCAACTCTTGCAAACAAATTTTTAGATGCCGATCGTTTATGGCGAGATCTACCGAACTTTAGTATTCCTATTGCTTCTGAGATTGAAAACATACGTTCTAAAAGCTTGGTACAAGGAATATATAAAAAAGATGTACAACTAACACGATTGCATATACAAGAATCTGAATTTTGTATAGATAAAGATATAGACGAATACAGATATGAAATGGAGGAAAGGAAGCTTGCCCCACATATGTTGGAAACAGAAATAAGGTTATATCTTGCTGAAAGTCTATTGGTGGATGAAAAATCATCAATAAGTGACCGGTTGAAAAAATATTCTACCTTACGTGAAAACGGTCAAAAATGGCTTGAAAGTTTATTAAAGCAATAATTTTAGGGAAATAAATTACATGCTGGATCCAGTTGGTGCATATAACGATATTTTAGATCTTTATCTTTCTTACTTGGATACCGTATATCGGTTACGTCGTGAAGATCTTAGTAAAAAACGCGAGGATTTGTTACGACAGCCAGGAAACCTAATGCCTGAGCCTTTTATTGAACCGATCTTACGTTATCAGCCAGCCAATATAAGGTTAGAAGAATGCCTAGAAGATCAAGAGGGTAATCCTCTTAAAAAATTTAAGCGTGAGGAGCGACGAGCCATTATTGAAATGATATTTTCTGGCTTGTTCCCAGGTAAATCTGCTGATGGTGAGCTGTCACGTAAAGGGCTTTTTACCCCATATAGTCACCAAATTGAAATGCTTAAGCATGGTATCTCTTCCGGAAATCCAGGGATTGTTACTTCTGGAACAGGCTCAGGTAAAACAGAATCTTTCTTGCTTCCAATTTTAGCTGAAATTACCGCAGAAGCGACACGATGGTCTGCTCCATCCGCTGATTATTTGAAATCACAGTGGTGGCGTGAAGATAGTGGCTTTAGTTTACATCGGAGAGGAGAGGCATCTGATCGACCTAAAGCAGTACGTGCACTTTTACTTTACCCGATGAATGCACTTGTAGAAGATCAAATGGTGCGACTACGCAAAATGCTAGATTCACCTGAAGCGATCAATGTGCTTGATCAACGTGCGAAAGGAAACCGAATTTTCTTTGGCCGCTATACTAGTGCAAGTCCAGTTCCTGGTTATTTGGTTCATCCACGACGCTCGGATCAGCAAGAAAAAATTAGAGCCAAAAGTAGATTAGATAGAACTAAAGCTGCACTGCGTACCATTGAAGAAGATCAAGAAAAAGCTCGTATTTATGATCAGCAGAATCAGGATTCTGATCCCACTCGTTATTTATTCCCTTCACCTGATGGAGCTGAGTTAATCACTCGTTGGGATATGCAGGAAACTCCTCCGGACCTTCTCATTACAAACATTTCCATGTTGAATGCAATGTTTTCCCGTGAGGTTGATGCTAGAATTTTTGATCAAACGAGAGAGTGGCTCGAAACAGATCCTGATGCTTATTTTTTCCTGGTATTAGATGAGCTTCATTTAATACGTGGGTCTTCAGGCACAGAAATGGCAGCTCTGATCCGAACTTTAATTAATAAACTTGGTCTAGATCGTTCGGAATATCGTCATAAACTCCGTATTTTAGCATCAAGTGCTTCATTGCCACTCGATGGTGCAGAGCGTTCACATAGCTTGAATTATCTGTATGATTTTTTTGGTCCGTTTGGCACATATGCTAATACTGAGAGTCAAGGGGCAAATCAACCTGAAGATTGGGCTTCAGCTGTGGTCTCTGGTAAAGCTAAGGTGCCACAGCCTATAACTAGTGGTTATCTTAATCCTGGCTCATTTATAGCTTTGGTTGACTTTCTTGTACCTGATGGGCGTTATCTTGGACGATTAGACTTTGAAATAGGTCAAAATAGCGAATTTGATAAACGGTTATCACTTTGTGCTACTGCTTTAGGGCTACCCCAAGATTTTGAACTGAGTGATATTGTCAATGAAGCTGCAGCAAGGCTTACTTTTGGTTGTACTGAAGGTAATGGCAGTATTAAAGCGCGATCAGTATCAACAATAGCTAAAAAAGTTTTCGGCGATTCTTCAGCAGCAAATGCTGTAAGAGGTCTGACAATTATTCGTGGTTTAGGTGATGTAATTGGTTCTGAGGCGATTGCCTTTAGGGAACACTTATTTTTAAGAAGCCTAGATGGTTTATTCGCTAGTCCTTTGGTACAAGAAGGAAAACTTATATATGAAGGACTATCTGTCGAAAGTGGCACAAGTCACGTGCAAACTTCTAATCGTACACAAAGAGTCTTTGAGCTCTTTTTGTGTGAAGGATGTCATTCAGAATTTATTGGCGGTCTAAGGGGCCGAAGTTTCCAGAATAGTCCCAATCCAGCTCTAGAAATTCTTCCCCAAACACAGGATTTGGAACGCCTTCCAGAATTTGGTGCTGGAGCTGGTATTGAAGATTTAAGTCATGATGAATTTGTTCTGTTTTGGCCATCTTCTCAAGAAGCTAGGCAAGGGGATAATGATAAAGAAAGTTGGGTTCCTATGTGGCTTGACCCACATAATGGGCAATTACGACCACTGAATTCAAACACTAGTTCTCAGGAGCTAATTCCTGGGCGAGTGTTTTCACTTATAAATATTTCTGAAAAGGATAAAAAACGTACCCGTACTGCCGCCCCTAATTGTTGTCCAGTATGTGGAGCTGATTATTTTCATCGTAGTGAACAATATAGAAGATCTCCAATTCGTAGCTTCCGAACAGGATTTGCAAAAACTTCACAATTATTGGCAACTGAAGTCCTTGAGCTTCTTAAACGTGCTGGTAATGCTCCCAAAGCGGTTTCATTCTCTGATAGTAGACAGGATGCAGCTAAAACAGCTATTGATATAGAACGTCATCATCATAATGATACTCGCCGCAGAATCTTAGTTGATGCTTTAAAAAATAATCAGCCACTTGAAGATTTGGAAACTCTCAAAAATAAAAGGAATAAAGCTGAGGATGAGGGTGATTATGATCTTTTTGATGAGTTGAATGCCTTAATCAGACAAATCCAAAAACGGGGAGATTCGGATCGTATTGCATTAGAAACCATCTTAGAATCTGATGAGAAAGGAGTTAAAAGAGGGTTTAAGGCCGAGAGACTTCTTGCTGGTATGGCTGATATTGGTGTTCATCCTACTGATGAAACTGGTGTTAAACGTATTCTCGACTATGAATGGCCAGACTTGTTTAAAGTACAACATGAATCCATCTACTGGAATGATGATATTGATAGCTTAAAGATTGCAGAGGCAAAAAATGAAGTAGCTGCAGCACAGCGGTCACTACTTGAAGATGTTTTATTTGCCCGTAATTACTTTGCTTTAGAAGAAACAGGTATTGGTTATCCTTGCTTTACACCAAATAAAACAAGCAATACGGATATACTTGATGCAGTTTTACGCGTGCTTGCTGATAATTATAGGGTATTAGCCAATAAGTGGGTTAGGGAAGATAATATCAAAGAATGGGTAGATGGTTATGCTGTAAGTAACCGCAGGGTTAAAAGTTTTATGAAAGCCTCGGGTATCGATGCCGATGCAATGACTAAAATTTTGCAAGAGATAGCTGAATTAAAACATCAGGGAGGAATAATTCGCATCGAGCGCCTCTATATTCAGCTGGTTAAACCAGATGCCCCTGCTTATGAGTGTGTTACTTGTGGTAGGGCACACCTGCATCGTGGCACAGGGATTTGCACACGTTGCCATACTGCCTTACCACAGATACCTAATATTATTGCAGGAGACTTGCGACAACGTAATTATATTTCCAAGCGTCTTGATAAAGCACTTGCTGAAGAGCAAACAACTTTCAGGTTACGTTGTGAAGAATTAACAGGGCAAACTGGATCGCCTGCTGAGCGTCTTCGCCGATTCAAGGGTATCCTGATCGATTCTGAAAATAACAGTCTGAAACGAAAAGCAGAAGAAATAGATGTACTCTCTGTAACAACCACTATGGAAGTAGGAATTGATATTGGGGCTTTGCAAGCTGTGTATCAAGCAAATATGCCTCCACAACGATTTAACTACCAGCAAAGGGTAGGACGAGCTGGGCGTCGTAAACAAGCATTTTCCTTAGCTATGACCCTATGTCGTGGACGTAGTCACGATATGCATTATTTCCGTAATCCAGAAGCAATCACTGGTGATGCACCGCCACCACCGTTCCTCACAGTTGATCACATGGATATTAGTTTGCGTCTATTGCGAAAAGCCTGGCTAACAGAGGCTTTTAAGATGTTAAGAGATCAAGACGGCAGTGATTATCCAGGTGATCATTCAGCATCCGATATCCACGGTGAGTTTATTCCAACTAAAGAGTTTTATAATGAATCCAGTGATTGGATAAATAGGCTTAAGTTGGTATTAACTGCAACAGAAGATGTCCCAGAGAAACTGGCAACAACATTAGGAAAGGGTATCCTCGGACGTGCTGAACAGCTTTTAGAGAAGTTACAAGTTAATCAATTAATCAAAGAAATAAGTGAATTGGCTAATGAAGGTAAAAGTAGAGAAATTGGTTTGGCGCAGTTTTTAGCAGAAAGTGGGCTATTACCTATGTTCGGTATGCCTACTAGAGTTAGACCCATGTATCTTGGATGAAACCTGTTGGGCAAAAAGATGCAGAGTGGGATTTTATTGATAGAGAAATAGATATCGCAATTTATGAGTTTGCGCCAGGGCAGACCCTAGTTCGGGATAAACGGATACATCAGAGTATAGGTTTTACTGATCAACTGGGCTTTATTCAGCCAACAAGGGGGGGAGCAAAAACTATTCCAGAACCAAGTAGTCAATGGTGGACTGATAAAGTCGAAATCGCTGACTGCCCATCTTGTGGAGCGATTAAACTTTCTTTGCGAAAAAACGATAGCCATAGCTTGCAATGTGACGATTGTAAAAATTTAATACCTAAAGAGGATTTTGAAACCTATTATTCGCCAGCAGCATTTCGAACAGATTTTCAGCCCAAAGCCTCTGATGGAACTGAACCACCAAGACCATTAATCCGCCGCGAAACAGGGTCAATTATTGAACCTATAAAAATGGTGAATGTTAAGGGTACGAACCTTTCTTTAGCTAGCGGGAGTGAGGCATATGTTATACGACGTAATCGTGGATCAATGAACTTAGTTGGTAAGCATGAGAGCTACGAAATTGTTACTAGAACACAAAGCCGAATATATTGCCAAGATCGAAAAAACATAAGAATCGATAGTCTGCCCAACCAAGCTATTCTTAATGACAAAGCACGTAACCGTGAGCATTGGATTGAATCACCTGATGGACGAGAATTACAGCACGTTAAATTGTTTTCACGGAAACGTACTGATGCTATTAGTTTAGGTATACTGAAGATTGCTAATGGTTTATCTATGGATCGGATTGGTCCTAGACAGAGATCGGGAACTAACTTACGGGCTGCAGCGATTAGTGCTACTCATCTACTGGTACAAAGAGCAGCTTTGGCTTTAGACATTGCGCCAGAAGAATTTGAACCATTAGAACCACGATTAAGAGATGGGAAGCCTATATTACAAATCGCTGATACGTTAGTAAATGGGGCTGGTTTCTGTAGAAAATTAACTGAAATAGGGAAAAGTGAACCACTTATTGTGGAATTAATAAATTCAATGCTTAATGATATTGAAGACCCTATTGTTGTCTCTTTCTTGGATGAAAAGCACAGAAAAGAATGTAGTCGCTCTTGTTATCGTTGTATTCAACGTTATGGGAACAGAGGCTACCATGGTCTTTTAGATTGGCGATTAGGCCTCACTTTTCTAAGATGTTTGTTTGACCCACAGTACAGGGTTGGCCTAGATGGGAATTTTGAAAGATATCAAGAGCTTAAAGATTGGCCTGAACTTGCGAGACAGGCTGCAGAAGATATCTGTCGTTTAGATCCGAATAAGCGAAAAGTTGTTTTTTATGGTCCATTACAGCTGCCTGTTGTTTTGCATAATCATGATTCAGTAAACCCTGAGGCATTTATCATTGTACATCCTTTCTGGAACGTGGTAGATGATATTGCACCTGAAATACAAAAAACCCTATCCCTCATAGATCAGCATTTTTCTATCAGATTTATTGATACGTTTGAGACCAATCGTAGATTAATGGGTGCACTTGAATATGTACGAAGCATAGCAAGTTCTAAAACTTAAATAGGCATAAGGGTCCAGTCCATTCTTGGTTATTTACAAAAGTGTCGAAAAACATTAGTGTTCAAGAGTTGACTGGGGCGAGAATAAACATCCAAGAGAGGTCATCGATAAAATTAGTGTAAAATCTACATAGAGTCGCTCTTTCAAACTTATTTAAAAATATGAAGTTATATCGTACAGATTGGAAGGAATTTCCTAAAACGATTATTGATCGTGGTCTTGGAGATGCAACCTCCCATCACATGTATGAAGCTGCTAAAGCGGGTGATGTTGAAAGTGCATATATTTTGGCAAAAGATTTAGTTTCGGATGACGCTATTGCTGAACTTGCAAAAATTATCGAATGTCGGGATACAATTATAGTACCTGTACATGCTGAAGAAGCAGTCGGTCGTAATATGATTCCTTTAGCTACTTCAGCAATTTTAGCAAAGAAACTAGGGCTTGAAGTTGATACAAATATAGTTCAAGCTATAAAGGTATCAAGAACTGGTGGAGATGGGTGGCATAGACTAGCTAATCCACCAGCATTTGATGGGGCAATTAGTAATGATAAATATGTTATTATTGTTGATGATACCCAGACCCAAGGCGGTACTTTTGCAGCATTGAAAGGCCATATAGAAGTAACTGGAACGAATAAAGTTATTGGAGCATATGCACTGACGGGTAAACAATACTCATCACAA
>Ga0075163_10005135_pt1 | contig 17490 bp, 14 predicted proteins | sample JI1023141ADNA_FD_71478 | JGI IMG/M metagenome (GOLD analysis project Ga0075163, IMG submission 71478) | Wastewater effluent complex algal communities from Wisconsin, to seasonally profile nutrient transformation and Carbon sequestration -... | ecosystem: Engineered > WWTP > Effluent > Algae...
ATGTTCGGCGACCGCAAGGCCGCCGACGCCCCGATGTGCATGACCTGCGGCACCAAGATGCGCCCCGCCGGCTCGTGCTACGTCTGCGAAGGCTGCGGCAGCACCTCCGGCTGCAGCTGATGCCAGTTCTCACCCGAATGTCACCGTAATGAGACGCTGGTGTCACCGCCGTCGCACGGTTTTGTCACCAGCGTCGCACCGGATGTCACCACTGCTTGTGCAGGTCGCAGGCGAGGAAGGCGTCATGGGAGGCCCGTGAGAACGGGAGTGACAAAAGGATGAGAACAGCACGACCGATTGCCCCGGGCCGAGTACGGTCCGGGGCTTTCGCGTCCCCCGAGTCGGGGGCGTCGTCTGTCTAGGTCATGGCGGTGCGGTCCTCGTCGAGCATCAGGGAGTAGGCGGTGTGCGGGGACAGGGCGGGGCCGTGTCCGGGGGTGAGGGCGCCGCGGTTAGTGAGGGCGGACATGTCGATCCGGTCCTGGCGGGTTGCGCGTCGCTCGGTGAGGGCGCCGGTGTAGGCGCGGTGGAGGACGCTCGCGGCGGAGCGGGACAGTGGCCGGTTCGCGGCGTCGAGGCGGTCGAGCGCGTCGATCGCCTGGGTGGTGTCGGGGTCGGTGCCGCGGGAGACGGAGACGGCGCCGTTGTTGGGGTACACGAGCGTGAGTCCGAGGGCGGCGAACCGGGGCGCGAGGGTGGCGAGGTCGTCTTCGAGCTGGTCGAGGGTGTACCCGAACACGATGCACAAGTGCTCGATGGGGGTGCCGTACCGGGCGGTGGTGAGGACGCGGGCCAGGACAGTCAGGCGGGTCTCGTCGGGCAGGTGCGTGGGAGCCCGGTCGGGCGTTGGCTGGTCTTGCTCGTCGTCGAGGAGCTCGGACCAAGTGATGCCAGCGGTCGTGACGATCGCCTGGACGTTCCCGATGGGCGTGGAGGGGTGGATGCCGTCGGCGACGATGATGTAGCGGAACGCGGACGGGGACAGGCCCGCGGCGCGGCACGCTTCCCGTTCGGACATGCCTGCGGCCCGGACGGCGGTGGCGAGCGCGGCACCGTTCGCGGGGACGTGCTTGGGCATTACCGGCTCCTTCCCACGGGCGTGACGGTGAGGCGCAGCGACTTGACCCACTGGTCGGGCTGGCTAGCGTGGGCAGTGCCGGACAGGTTCAGGTCTGACCTGGCCCACCGGACGGCGTCCGCGACGTCGCGGCCTGAGCGGGCCAGGAACGGGTCGTCGGGCCCGGCGCCTTCGAGGACGCGCAGGTGCCGTTGCGCGCGCAGGAACGGGATCGCGTCGTCGTGGAACGTCCACGCATCCCGTCGGTTCCCGGTGAGGGTTCCGTCCGGGGTGACGTGCCGGAGCCGGAGCCTGGACATGTTCGCGCCGTACTCCATGCCCGCGTCGTGGAGGAGGACCGCGGTCCCGACCCACGGTTCGGCGTACGCGCGCAGGGACCGGATCTCGTGCCCGTCGAGGCGGCGGTGCTCGTTGGCGCGGACGGCCGCGAGCGCGGCGTTCGTGACCAGGTTCAGGAAGAACCCGGACGTGAACATCGCGGCTTGGGTGGCACGGACGACGGTCACGCACTCGCCCGGGCCGGTCTTGTCCGCGAGCAGGCTGGCGATGGTGCGGGTGGCCGTGTCGGCGTCGCCGGGCGGGTCGGCTACCACGGACGCGAACACGGACCTGTAGAGCCGGTCGACGACCGCGAAGTCGGCGGGCGGTAGCGTGTCGCGGGCACGGGCGCGCCACACGTAGAACGCGGCCCGCGGCACATGCACCGGGAACGGACGCCCGGCACGCTCCGCGGGCGGTTCGTGGCCGCTTGCGCGGACGGTGCACAGTGACGGGTCGAGGCCAGTCTCGACCGGCATCCCGTTCGCGTCGCACCAGTCCGCGAACGGCCCGTCCGCGGAGTCGTCGGACACGAGGACGAGGTCCGCGCCCGCTGCCTCCACCGCGTCCGCGACGGGCCCGATCCACGCGGGGACGCCGATCATGTCCGCGTGCGCGAGGACGACCGTGTCCACCCGGTACCCGGCCAGCCACGACTCGACAAGCGCGAGCTCGCGACCCGCCCCGGAGCGGGCGGTCGCGCCCCGCACGTCGTGCCGCGCCCCGATCGCCGCGAGTACGTCCTGGTGGAACGTGTACGGGCGGCGGTGGGGGCGGACGACGGACAGGACCACGCCGTCGTCCACGGTCCCCGCGTCCCGGATCGCGCGGGAGTGGTCGGCGGGGTCGGCCCACAGGTACCGGCTGGTGGTCACGCGGTCCTCCTCGCCATGAGGACGCCGCGCGCCCACGCGAACCTGGGCCCGGTCACGGGCACGGACGGGTCGTCGTCGGCGAGGACGCGCGCGGTGTGCGCCCACGTGCGGATCAGGCCCCGGCACACGACCCGGTCGTGGACGAACACGTCGGCCGGGTCCGCGAGCGCGAACCCCGGGTGCAGGCGCCCGACGGCCGCTAGCAGGTCGTCCCCTTCCAGCGGCGCGAACGTCGCGGACGTGAGGACGCGCGATTCGAGCTGCGGGTACCGGGCGACCGCTTCGAGGACGTCCGACCCGACGGCCGCGAGCGCGAACCCGCCACGGGTCGTCTCGTGCAGCCACACCAGTTCCTTCATCGCGGACACCTGCGCGTTCTGGAGCTCGTCCACGACGAGCAGCCCGCCCCACTCGGGCAGGGTGTCGCCGAGCAGGTTCCCGAGGTCGTACCGGGTGAGGCGCCCGCACCGTTCCCCGGTGACCGCCTGGTAGGAGTGGCGTAGCACGTCGAGCGGGGCGGGCCTGTCGGACATGGTGACGATCACGGCTGGACGGGCGACCCGGTCGGCGGCGTACACCGCGCAGGTCGTCTTGCCCGTGCCGGGCGGCCCGTCGATCGCGACGATCGCGTTCTCCTCTGTCGCGTACCGGATTTTCGCGTACGCGTCGCGGAAGTAGGGCGTGACCGCGGGGTCGTCCCGCAGGATCGCGGAGAACGGGACCTGGGTCCGGTCGGTGACAGTCACGGGGTTGTTCCTCTCAGGAGGGGGTGGGGGTTCAGTCGGGCAGGTCGTCGCCGTACCGGTCGAGCAGCTCGGCCGGGAGGGCCGGGGCCGGGGCGGGCGGCTTCGCGGCGGGGGCGGTGCGGCGCTTGCGCCGGTCGAGCTTGACGACCGGCTCGGGCACGACCGGCGTGGTCGCACCGTCCGGGCCGTCGTCGTCCTGGTTGCCGTCCGCGTGGTGGGCGGCGGCGATCGCGTTGCCGGAGCGAGCGCGCTGCTCGCGGACGATCCGCAGGGACTCGTTCACGCGGTTCAGCTCCTTCGAGTCGCGGGCGCGCTTGGCGAGGATCGCGTCGCGTTCGGACTTCGGCACCACGTCTACCTTCCATGCGCGGGCCACGTGCTCCCCGGACGTGTCGAACACCTCTATGAAGTCGCGGGACCGTGCCATGTGACGGATGCGGTAGTCGGTGCCGACGCGCAAGTCCGCGGATACGTACTGGCCGTTGTCGAAGTGGATGCCGTTCTTCGTGGCCCGGCATGTGTCCTTCGCGGCCGGCATCATCGCTGCGCGCAGCTCGGCCGGGTCGAGGAACCGCTGTTCGGTCGGGTCGGCCGCGTACGCCTGCAGGCGCGTGAGCCCGCCGAGCTCCTTCACGGGGATGCCGGTGTTGATCTCGTCCACGACCTCGGTGAGGGCCAAGTTGAGCGCGTGCCACGTCCACACGGAGGACAGGTCGGTGTCCTTCGGCAGGTTCGCGACGACGCGCCGCTTCCCGTCCTGTGTGGTGCCGACGTGCAGGGCGCCGGGGGCGCGCCCTGTGAGGCGGGAGTTCACGAGCTGGATCGCGCGTTCGGCCTTCCCGTTCAGCCAGGACGAGTACGGCGGGATGGGGGACACGACCCAGCCGAGCATGTCCGCCGACTTGTGCGTGACGGCGGCGTAGTTCTCGGCGCCGTTGTCGAAGACGACCTGCTCGGGGACGCCGCCGAGGGTCACGCCGTGGTAGTCGCGCTCGGTCGCGACCTCCGCGAGGGCGGCTGCGACCAAGTCGGTGTTCACTGGCGTCTTCCACAGGAACGCGTGGACAAGGCTCGTGGCGGCGTCCACGGCCACGGTCAGGTACGGGCGGATCGCGGTGCGCGCGCGGTGGTCGGGCAGGACGCGCACGTCCGCGTGGGTGTGGTCGACGTGGAGCGAGTGGTTGCGGTGCGGGGACGTGGTGCGCAGGTACACCCAGTTGCGGGACATGCCGGGGAACCCTTCAAGAGCGCCGTACCTGCGGGCCGGGTCGACCCGTGCGAGGGCCCGCGCGAACGTCGCGTACGAGCAGTCGACCTGCCCGTGCCGGGCGAGCTGCCGGTACGCCTCTCGGACGGACCGGCTGTCCGCGTACGCGAGGAGGTGCTCGGGCGTGATCTCGAACCTGGCCCGGGCGTTCGCGCCCGTGCGGGCGCCGTTGACGGGCGCCGTGGTGCTGCCGATGTCCACGACGGCACGTTCCGGGGCGTGGTGGGGGTCGGTCGTGAGCCAGCGACGGACCGTACGAGGGGTCACACCGAGCCGTGCCGCGGTGTCGCGGACGTGCTGGTTGGAGACCCGTCCGTCGACGGCGAGGCGGCGCAACCGGGCTATAGACGCGGCACGGTCGGTAGAGGAGACGGTCACGGCGTGGTCCTTCCTGCGAGTACGGCCGGGGACAGGTGGGTGTCCCACAGGGGAGTGGTGCGGCCGTCCGGTGCCATGAGCAGGGACGCGGCCGTGTTCCCGAGCGTGAGGAGGCGGACCCCGGCGAAGGCGAGCCCGTGCCGGGCGGTGCCCGCCGCCACGTACCGGGCGAGCTGGGTCAGGACCGTGGCGTCGCGGGCGGTTTCGGCGGAGCGGTAGGTCTTCAGCTCGTCGTAGAAGACGCCGGCGTGCGGGTGGTCCCAAGCGAGGTCGGCACGTCCGTGGCCGGGGGTGTGGACCTCCGCGCCAGCGAACGTGGCGGTGCGGGGGAGGAACACGCGGACGTACTGGTGGACGAGGCCGGACACGCGGACGCGCGCGACGGCGATGCGCCCGTTCTCGCGGCCTACGACATGTTCGGCGACGGCACGGCGGACCAGGTCGGGCAGGTCCTCCTCGGCGGTGACGGGCAGGAGCCCGGCGATGGCGGCGATGGCGGCGTGCGCCTGGGTGCCCTGCCTGCGGGCGGTGGCGATGTGCCGGTCGTTGAGGGTGGGCGAACTGTCGGCGACGGGGACGAGGGCGATGGGCCCGATGTCGTAAAGGGAGGTCACGGGCGGGCCTCCGTCCAGGTAGCCGAGGTGGGGACGCCACTGGGTGTGGGACAAGGAAAACCTCCAAGAGTGTCATAAATATAGGACACCCTCCCGTCCCGACCCCGCCCTGCGCAAGCCCGACACGGCGCGGACGGGCGACACCGTCCACGGGCCTCCGTAAGGTTGCCACCGTGACCGATCGACCGACCCCCGAGCGGAAGACGCGCACCCGGCGCCTGCCCCCGCGCGTGCAGCCCAACACGGGGCTGCCCGACTGGCCGGCCACCCCGAGCGACGACCCCGCCATCGAGAAGGTCCGCCAGCTCGCCGCCCGCCTCGCCGCCGTCATGGACGAGCGCGGGCTCGCCGCCCGCGAGGTCGCACGCCTCGCCGGCATCAGCGTGAACACCGTCCAGGTGATCCGCTTCGGCAAGGGCTGGCCCGACAGCCACGCCATCGCCCGGCTGGAGGTCGTCCTCGACACGGCGCTGTGGCCCGCCCACGGCGACCACGCCTGACCTTTCCGTTCGTTCTCGCATCACGTCGTCGACGATCACCGTCCGCCGCGACACGAACGTGGCGACAAAGTGACGACCACCCCCTCGCACTGGGACCGACCGGCTCCCCTGCTTGACCACAGAACCGTCGGACCTGTAGGCATGGCAACGTCAGGAACGCCTACCGGGAGAACGCCATGAGCACCTGTGCCAGCGGTTTGTCGTCATTTTGTCGCCACCCCGGGCCGTGACCTACTCCGCCGGTGGCCGCTGCCCGGACTGCCGGGACACGGGCCTGCCCAACGTGTGGCCGGCCCCCGGTAGCGCGTACTGCACCGCGCACGCCTACGCCCGCCGGGCCCACCAGAAGCGTCACCAGAAACGCGTCGAGAGAGCCCGGAAGGCAGGCTTGCCCATCCCGCCCGCCGAGACGTACGAGCCGCGTCCCGCAGCCACCTACCCAGGCGCGCACCTAACCCCTCGGCAGGTGCTAGAGGTCGTAGCGGCCGTGTCTGAGGTCCGCCGCGCGGAGGACGCGGTCAGGGACGCTATCCGCGCCAACGACACCCGTCGTCTCGGCCTCGCCGCCGACGAGCTGCTCGACGCCGGCGGCGCCCTCCGGCAGACCCTACGGCCCGTAGAACGGGCTGCTACGCCGGCAGGGCCATCCCGGTACGGTCACGGCCGGGGACGACGACGCGGAACGCCGCAACCGTGACAGCCCGTCCCTACTTGACCAGCCCGAACTCCCACAGCCTGGGCGTAATCACCTTGGCGTGGTAGGCAGCCAACAGGCCCTTCATCGTGTTGATCGCCCCGTTCAGGTCCGGGGAGTCCGCAATCTGGGTCACCTTCCCCTTCGCGGACGTGACCGGGTGGGTCGTGTTCAGCTCCAACGCGATCTGGTACAGGCCCCACGGGATGGACGGGTCGAACACCTTCTTGTCCGCGCCGTGCCGGCGGACCTTGGTGACCTTGCGGGCTTCCGCGAGGACCGCTTCCCACTGTGCGAGGAGCCCGTCCTCCTGCGTGGTCAGCGGGTGCGACTTGGCGAGCCGATCCAGCTCGCGGCGCGCGGCCGTGTCCCCGTCGAGGCAGAGCTCGTTGCGGTACTCGCGCTTGTCGGACCCGGTGAACGAAAGGCACTTGTTGTGGTACGCGAGCGCCGTGTACAGCAGGCACTCCTTGAGGAACCCGAGGTCGTGGGAGAAGTTGTCGCCGTTGTCGGCGCACCTGTTGACCACGCCCCGGATCCAGAACCTGCCTTCTGACGCCATCCGGCCGGCCACGAACAGCGGGAGCTTGGTGGCGAAGTTGTCGGAGCGCAGGTACCCGTTGCCGTTGTAGGCGGTGCACCTGGTCAGTTGCGAGTACAGGTCGATGTTCTCGAACGACGTGCCGTAAGCGCGGAGGTAGCCGACGATGTTGGGGTTGTAGACGGCGGCGGTGATGGCCTTGCGGTGGGCCTCCCGCCCGTTCGTCTCGCAGTAGATGCCGGTCGTGTCGTCGGGGAACTTGCGGGTGTCGAACAGGGCGGAGAACACGGACGAGGTCTTGTGGACAGTGACGACGGGCACCCCGTCCGGGCCTGTGGAGATGTTCCCCGAGTCCGGGTCGAACCCCTTGTGCAGGGCCCCGGGGACGATCGCGTCGTCGCCGTGGTCGTACTTGTCGCCCTCGTCCACGTCGTACATCTTCAGTGGGAACTCGGTCCGGGTGGTGTCGTCGGTGTTGCCCCACAGGACGCAGGAGACGCCCGCGTCCTTGGTCGCGTGGAAACGTCGCCGGTTGAACAGGTAGCCGTCCACGAACTCCTTCTGCGCCAGGCCCTGTGACTTGAAGTACTTCGACGGTGAATAGACGACGTAGGAGTCGGTGGGCTGGCGCAGGTAGTAGCGGAACGCGGACCAGATGAACAGGTTCGTCAGGTCCCGCAGGGGCTGGGTGCCGTTGGCCTTGATGTCCGGGTCGGCGGCCATCTGCTTCTTCACCCACGACGACTGCCAGCCGAAGGACTCCTTCTTCCCGCTCACGTTGGCTTCGACGCCGGCCACGTCCGCGTAGGGAGGGTTCTCGAACAGGATGATGGTGCAGTGCGGGTCGTCCAGGTACGCGCGCGTCGCGTTCGGCGCGCGGTGGTCGGCGGTGTCGTCCCCGTCTTTCTTGACGGGGGCGCCGAGGACGAACCTGTCGGAGAGCGCGTCGCCGTTCAAGAGGGTCCCGAAACCGGAGTCCTCGCCCGCGGCGACGGTGGGAGGTATCACGGCCCGGACCCGGCCGGCGAACTCGCGCAACAGCTCTAGGTACTCGAACTTCTCGTACGTGTTCACGATCGCGTGCGACAGGACCGTGTGCGGCTCGCCGTCTTCCGCGCCGCTCGCGGCCGCGCCGGGACAGTCGGGGTGGGGGCAGGGGATGGCGTCGAGGCCGCGTTGCAGGTTGCCGGTGCCGGCGCACCTGTCGATGAGGACGTAGTCGTTCCCCGCGCGCACCCTCCCGATCGCGGTCAGGAGCAGCTCGTAGGACTTCTTCACGTACGGCTCGGGCGTGTAGAACGCGCCGAGCTCGATCTTCTTCAGCTTGTCGTTGAGCCGGTCGAGGATGCGTTTGAACTCGGACCAGTCGTCTCCGTGGTAGGGCGTGACGAGGCCGGCGAACCGGGCAGGTTTGCGCAGCTCGCCGTTCGCGGCGAGGAGGTGCTCTTTGGTGGACCCGGGGACCTCTCGGTAGTACCGCTCGGCCCAGGGGACGACGCACTCCTGGGTGATGTCGACGGGCACGAACTCGTCGGACTTCAACAGCTCGACGACGCGGGCGGCGCCGCCCACGAGGAAGTCGTGGACGACCTCGGGCTCCCGGACGACGTGGAAGCCGGCGTTCTCGCGTGATGCGGAGATCGCGTAGGTCTGGTGGATCGCGTCCCGGTAGTCGAGGGCGTCGTAGACGCGGAGGACTTTGGCGTTCAGGTCGATGAGGAGGATGTTGCGGGGGACGTTCCGGCCGGTGAGACGGAGCTTGGACAGGTACTTGACGGCTTGGAACAGCACGGCCGGGGTGTCGTTGATGGCGAGCTTGAACTCCAGGAGGTTGCCCTTGACGACGCCGTCTGTGCTGGCGATCAGGATCTCTGGGAGCGCGGGCAGGTAGGGCTGGAACTCCTTGTAGAAGGCGAGCTGCCCGGCGGTCTCGTTGGGATAGCTGTTCGGCAAAGCACGTGCTCGTTTCCGTGAAGTGGCGGGTGGGCGCGGCCACCCGGCCAGCCTCACGTGAATCGTATCCGCGGTCGCCGGGGGCGGGCCGACCGTCGCTGTCCGCGGACCGAAGCCCCGCCTTGCCGTACTAAATCTAGGACGCTACGGTCGACCGGAGGCACGACCACGCGATACGGACTAGGGACACACAGGATGCTCGGTTTCGGCACGCCGGAGGAGGCCGCCCCGGACGGCGGGCACGTCCACGAGGTCTTCACGGTCGGCAACCGCCGCACTGGTGACATGGTCCGCTGGGAGCAGTGCGACACGTGCCCGCACACCCAGCCGACCACCACGTGGACCGGGCCCGACGGCACCCGTCACCTGCTCGCCGACGGGGTCCACCTGTCCGTGCCCGCCGGGACGAGCGTGGAGGAGTGGTGGGCAGCGCACGGCTGGGACCCGGACGACATCGACCACACGACCACGTACGTGCCCGCCGACTTCGACCAGCCACGCGAGCTCGACCGGCCCTACGGCCTCGACTGGGCCGAACGCGACGAATGGCTCCACCACCTCGCCGGCGAGGCATCGGACCCGGACATGAGCGAGGACGAGTACCTCGACATGCTCCGCCCCCTCGACGACGAGGACGGCGGCGCCGGATAGGTCCCCCCGTACCGCCCCGAGGCTTGTCGGTCCTCGCCCCTACCCTGTGAACGGAGGGAAGGAGAGCGCACATGGCGATGAGCGCGAGCGAGTTCAACCGGCGGATGCGAGAGGCCCAGAGGAAGGCCGAACGCGAGCTCGACCGGGTGAACCGGGCGAACAAGAAGGCCGTCGACGACTACAACCGCAAGGTCGACCAGCACAACCGCCGCGAGATCGACCGGGTCAACCGCGAGAACAAGAAGGCCGTGGACGACTACAACCGCAGGGTGGACCGGCACAACAGGGAAGCGGACAGGCACAACCAACAGGTCGTCGCCGACATCAACCGTCAGCTCGCCGCAGCGCCGAGGACGAGGACCATCACTTACCAGCCGGTGGAACGCGAACTGGTCGAGCGCGTCCACGGGGCGATCGACTTCGACGACGGCCGGGACTACGACGTGTTCCTGAGCTACGCCCGCATCGACGGCGAGGCCACCGCGAAGGCGCTCGCAGCCGCGTTGGAGGAACGGGGCGTCCGCGTCTGGTTCGACGCCGTCGCGATCCAGCCCGGCAAGTCCCAGTCGCTGCAGATGGACGCCGGGCTCCGCAAGGCCCGCGCCGGCATCGCCGTGCTCACCGCCGCGTACCTCGCGGGCCGGTTCTGGACCCAGCGGGAGCTCGGCGCGCTCTTGAACAAGCCGACCCTGATCCCCGTCCTGCACGGGGTGACGTTCGACGACGTGAAGGAGTACTCGGGCATCCTGCCCGACCTGGCCGGGTTCACCACCGACCAGGACGACGTCGACACGATCGCGGACAAGATCACGCCAGCCGTCGCCCCGCCACGATAGGGGACTGACAAGGCCCGCCTCCCGCGGACGACGGATGAGACGTAGGCGGGGTCCGGCTGCACGGCCGTGCGCAGGCTGCGATAGTTGGCTGGTTAGGAGGCGACGTGGCGTATACCCCCATCCTCGACGCGGTGCTGTCGACGTGGTCGACCGCGCGCTTCGCCACGTTCGCGAACGTGATGGACAGGGCGTCGGAGTCCGACAAGGGCCGCGCCCCGCACGTAGCGTTCGAGACCGTGTGGGTCAGCGACGGCCACCCGTTCGACCACCTGGGCGCCGCCGAGGTGCTCGCCGCCGAACGCCGCTCCGTCGGGGACGTGGAGATCCTGAAACTCGCCGACGACGAGGGCCCGTGGCAGGTCGTGGCGCTGCCGACCGTCCACGACGGCGTGTTCCACCTCGCCAGCGGCGTGCCGACCACGCACGCGCGGTGGAAGAAGGTCGTCCGCTGGGTCGCGTCGGCGCGCGACGTGTCCCGGTGCTTCCTCGACCACCGCGACTTTCGCGCGTTCGGCCACCAGCTGCAACAGTTCGGCGAGGTGGAGGTCGTGACGGCCACCGGCAGGTCGACCCGGGACCAGTCGTCGCTGTTCCGCGGCTTCCCGCCGGTCACCGGCTCCCTACGGCCACGCCCCGAGGAGGTCGTCGAGGAGTTCGAGCGCAACAGCGCGTACGTGCGCTCGTGGGTGCTGCGGGTCGGTGACGAGCTCAACTTCCACCTGCGCCGGGTCGCCGGGGCGACGTTCTACTCGGGCAGGTACCGGCTGTTCGAGGACCAGGTCCTCGCACCGCTCGCCGAGGCCGCAGCCGCCCGCCGGGCGCTGCTCACCGGCCGTCAGCGGCGCAGGTCCGTGCCGGTCGTGCCGCTGTCGGTCGTGCTCGCCGAGGACGTGTTCAACTCGCGCGAGGACACGGGCCTGCTCGTCGACCTGGCCCAGGGAATGACGGACATGAGCATGGCCGTGTTCCACCGCAACCCGTACCTGCACTTCGTCCTCACCGACGAGGGCGACGGCTCCAACTTCGACGTGATGGTCACCGTCCCCGACGTGGTGAACGTGTACCCCGGCTTCCGCGCGTCCCCGGCCTCGCTCGCGAGAGTGACCGGCCGGATCGCGGAGGCGTTCGGCGCGATCCGCATCGAGCAGGCCGAGCCCCGACCCAAGGTCAGCCTCACCGACCTCGTGGAGGCATGACGTGGCGCGCAAGGCACGGCCCGTGTTCGACGCCGACCGGCTCGTCGACGAGTTCAAGGTCTACGACCGGCACGTGGACGTGGTCTCCAGCTTCCACTGGCTGTACACGCAGGTGACCGAGCTGGCGGACACGGTCGCCCAGTTCGAGCGGTACCCGAGCATCAAGGTAGGCGACAAGTCGCTCACCCCCGACTTCACCGTCGCGTTCACCGACGGGTCCGGAATGGCCGGGGAGGTCGCGAACCTGTCCCTGCGGGACGAGTCGGTCGAGGGGCTGTGCCGCCAGTTGCAGGGCTACGCCGAGCTCACCGAGATGCCCGGCCCGCCCAACCAGAAGGGGCACCAAGCGCCGCTGCCAGTCTCCCCGGTGGACGTGTTGTTCCTCACGCCCGTCGCGGTCGCCGCGGACGCAGCGGACCGGGTGCTCACGCAACGCGTGGACGACCCCGAGCACTGGTTCTCCCCGCCCCGACGACCCGTCCTCGTCCACTACTCCCAGGAGCCGGACAAGTACGTGTTCCTGGTCTGGCCCGCAGGCAACGGCACTCTCCACCGCGGCCAGCGAGAGCACGTGTTCGGGGACAGGCACACGTTCCGTTGCCTGCCCGACCAGTTCGGCCCGAACAAGGTCCAGTACGGCTTTATGAACGACCAAGTGCCCGGCCTGTACATGGCGACCCGCCTGTGGACCCAGGTGCTCCCCAACTCGTTCTGGCAGGACGAAGCCACCGTCCCCCTCGCGGAGCTCGTGGCCGCTGTGAAGGACCAGCACGAAGGGCACGGCAACACGCGCGAGGTCCGGCTCGGCATGCAGGTCCTCGTCGCCGCCGGGCTCGCGAAAGAGACCGTGCCGGACAAGGAATGGGTCGTCACGCGCCGCAGCCTCCGCCGGAGCGACAAGGACGTGGCCGTCGCCATCGCCGAGCGGGTCCGCAAGGCGGCCGCCCCGTCCGCAACCCCGCCCGCCCGCAGGCCACGAAAGGCGACGCCCGGCGACGGGCAAGAGACGCTGTTCTAGCCCGACCAGCGATCCCAAAGCTTCGGACGGTCCCCCTCCGGGGAGCAAGGCGAGGGCAGGAGGTTAGGGAGGGGGCGTGACCCGCCCCGCCAGCCGTGACCCATCTCGTGCTTCGCTGCTCGCACTCGTCCTCGCGGTGGCACTGGCCCTGACGGTGACGCCGTTCTTCGCGCCCGTCACGGTGCACGCCCAAGGGGGCGGTGGGACGATCCGGGTCGACGATCCGCGTCCGGGACAGCCGATGACCTCGGGGGAGGAGCGACGCCAGCTCGCGATGCACGCCTTCCCGGACGCCTACACGGCACCGGCGCAGTACAAGTACGAGCTCTGGGAGCGCGACAACGACGGCCCCTACGTGTTGATCGGCAACACGGGCCCGAACGACCTGAAGGTCTACGGCTACCTAACGTCTCCGAACGTCAGCCCCTTCCACGTCTACACGTACCGCGCCCGGCTCCTATGGAGGGCCACCAGCTCGACGGGGTGGCAAGAAGTCGCGCTCAGCAACGAGGTCGCTGCCGTCTGGCAGCCGTACACGCTGAAGATCAACTTCGAGCAGGACGCGAGCACGGCGAAATGGGCCGCACGGGTCACAGCAGATGGAGTGTTCAACAGCTCCGACTCCCAAGTCGCCCTCTATCGAAAGGGGAGCCCGGACAGCTTCGCGTGCTCTAGCACCGACTATGGCACGTGCAAGTCGCCCGGTTTCCTCAAGTCGGAGATCCACGGCACGAGCTGGTACGCCGTGGTGGAGGACAGGCTGAACCCCTCGACGTCGCCGCCCATGTACCGGGTCGACCAAGACTGGTACGACCCGGACGCCCCCGACCCGGGCGAGAAGATCTACACGGCCAGCGACTTCCAAGACCCGACGCAAGGCCAGCACGGCGAGCCGGTCAATACCGCGACGGGCGTGTTCTGGGCGACCCAGACGGACCTGACGTTGACGGGGCGTGGGCCTGCGCACGACGTCTCGCGCACGTACGTGTCCGCGCGCGCGGAGCAGGACGGGCCGTTCGGGTACGGGTGGGCGTTCTCGTACGGTTGGCGGGCCGACAAGACTCCCGACGGGCTCAAACTGAACGTCACCGACCCCGACGGCAACGTCATGGTCATCCCGCGCAACGCCGCGGGCGACGGCTGGGTCGTACCCGCCCGGACCCGTCTCGACGTGGCCGACGAGGGCACCGGGATCGCCGTCACCACCCGCGACCGGACCGTCTACACGTTCGCGGCCACGGGCGAGCTCACGAGCGTCACCGACCGGAACGGTGAGGCGTTGACCCTGTCCTATACGGGAGGGAAGCTCGCGACCGTGACCGGCCAGCTTGGCAACACGCTGACTTTCACGTGGACCGGCGCGCACGTCACCAAGATCGCCGACGCCGCCGGACGCGAGGTCTCCTACTCATATGACACGGCGGGGAACCTGACTGGGGTGGACCTGCCGGGCCAGCCGTCGTGGACGTACACGTACGACACCGCGCACCGGCTCCTGGCGAAGAAGGACGCCCGGAACGCGACCCTGACCAACGAGTACGACACCACAGGGCGGGTGACCAAGCAGACCAACCCCCTCGACGGGATCACCACGTACGTCTACTCGGTGCCGTTCACGGGAGGGGTCCTCACGAAGGTCACCAACCCGGACGGCAGCCGCACCGACTACGTGCATGGCGACGGCGGCCTTCTGCTCCGCAAGACCCTGCGCGCGAACACCGGCAGCGCGACCGCTCTCCCGATCGACTACGCCTACGACGCCGCGCGACGGCGGACCGTGGTCTCCGAAGGCGCGACCACGGCAGCACGTGTCACGGTCACCCGCTATGACTCTCGCGGCAACCCAACCTCCGTCACCGACCCGGCCGGCGCGACGACCCGTACCACCTACGACGCCCAGGATCGGCCCCTCACCGCGACCGACCCGCTCGGCGCGACCACCAGCTTCGAGTACGACGCGAACGGCAACGTCTCCAAGGTCACCACCCCCGACCCCTCCGCGCCTACGGGCACAGTCTCGACCACGTTCCAGTACGCGACGACGGCCCACCCCGGCGACCTGACCGGGACGACCGACCCGGCGGGCAAGACCACCACGATCGCGTACGACCCCGCTGGCCGGCCCACCACCGTGACGGACCGGACCGGGCGATCCGTGACGACCGGGTACGACACCGCCGGCCGGCCGACGACGACCACGGTGGACGGGAAGACAACCACGACCGGGTACGACGCGTCCGGTTGGCCGGCCACGGTCACAGACCCGCTCGGGCACGTCACGACGGCCGTGTTCGACGCGGCGGGGAACCCGACCAAGATTACCGACGCGGAGGGCAACGACACGAACCTCGTCGTCGACCTGGCCGGGAACGTCACCAAGTCGACGACCGGCACGAAGACGCAGGAGACCGACTACGACCCCGCCGGTCGGGTCACCGAGCAGCGCGACGGAGCCGGGGCGGAGACCGTCTACGCATACAACGCCACGACCGGCCTACCCTCAACGGTCACCGACCCCGCCGGGCGGGTGACCACGTACACGTGGACCAAGTATGGCGAGGCGGCGACGGCCAAGGACGCCGCGAACCGCACCGTGACGTACACGTACGACACCGTCGGCAACCGGACGCGACTAGCGACGACAGGGATCACGACCACGTGGGTTTACGACCCGGCGGGCCGGGTCGCGTCCATGACGGACGCGGGCGGCACCACCCTGTACGAGTACAACCGTCTCGGCAGCCTCACCAAACTGGACGCCCCCGGCGACCTCGCCGACGTGTCCTGGGCGTACGACCAGCGAGGCAGGCAGACCGGCCTCACCTACCCCGGCGGGCTCTCGATCACCCGAGCGTTCGACGACGAGGGCCGCCAGACGGGGCTGAGCGACTGGGCGAACCGGGCCCACGCGTGGACGTACGACCAGTCGGGCAGGCTCGCCACGCACACAAGGCCGGGCGGCACGGTCGTCACCACCAACACGTACGACGACGCGTCCCGGTCCACCAGCCTCGTCACCACCGCCGGGACCACGGCCCTCGCGTCGTTCGGGTACGCCTTCGACGACCGCGACACCATCTCCACGATTACCCCGACGGGCACGGCCGTCACCGGGGACACGACCCGCAACCTGTCGTTCGACGCCGCAGAACGGCTCGGCGCCGACGGGACGAAGACGTTCGGCTGGGACACCGCCAACAACCTGAAGAACGTGCCCGGCCAGACCGGGCGGACGTTCGGCCCCGACGGGCGCCTCACCGCCGCTAGCGTCGCCGGCCAGGCGGTCACGTGAGGGTACTCGGCCACAGGCTCCCGCACGACCACGACCCGCGGGTCGGACACGACGACGTACGGGTGGGACGCCCTTGAACGGCTCACCTCCCACACCACCCCAGACGGCACCGCCACCACGTTCGGGTACGACGGCAACGGCCTACGCAGGTCAAAGACGGTCGGTGCGAACCCGGTCGAGACGTTCGCGTGGGACACGTCCGGCGGCCTCCCGCTCCTGCTCGCCGACGCGACGAATCTGTACGTGTACGGGCCCGACGGAGGGCTCGTCCAGCAGGCCGACAAAGCCACCGACACCAGCGCCTACCCGATCCGCGACCTGACCGGCTCGATCCGGGGACTCGTTGACGGAACCGGGACCGTCAAGCTCGCCCGGACCTGGGACGCGTACGGCAACCAGACCGCGACCACGGGCACCGGCACGTCGTCGTTCGGGTACGCCGGGGAGTACCGCGACGCCGAGTCCGGCCTCGTGTACCTGCGGGCCCGCTACTACGACCCCGCCAGCGCGCAGTTCCTCACCCGCGATCCCCTCGTCGCACAGACCCGTGACCCGTACGGATACACAGCCGGCAACCCGTACCAGGACGGCGACCCGTCGGGCCTGATAGTCCCGTTGGTTTGGGGGGCTGTTAGCGTCGTCGCGGCATTAGACGCGTACCTAATCACCACGGACGAGTGTGACGTCGACGGCCGCGAACTTGTGCTCGCAGCAGCGCCAATACCGGGGTTCGCTAAGTTCAAACTCGGGCACTCCGTAGTCTCTGCGGTAACGCCGATCGGCGCACGAGGCCGCCACCTGTCCGTCGCGCTTCCCGTCGGTCAGCGTGCGTTGAACACGCAAGCCGTCATTCGCGGCAGGTCGTATTCCGGGCACGCACTGGACAGGATGCAAGAGCAGGGCATCATGCCATCAGTCGTGGAGAACGCTCTCTCCCCGGAGAATGCAGTAGCTGGCAAAGTCATGGGAACGACCGCCTACTACGACGAGGCCAACCGGCTTACGGTCATCGTGGACACAGGTTCTGGACGGGTTGTAACGGTCGACTATGGGAGGATCAGGCAATGAAACTGGCCTACTCGGGGCGTGACCTGCGCCAGGTCGCCCTCATGGAGGACCGGGTGGCTGGCTTCCGGGCTGGCGGTGTGGCCCTCGCCCGCCTCGTGAACGACTTGGACTCGCTGTGGAACGAGCTGGAGACGACCGCCGCGTGGGTCGATGACCTCCGCTCGCACTGGTGGACGTTGGAGCAGGTCTACGCGGTCGCGATCGACCGCGACGAGCTCGACGCCCTTCCCGCCGAGATGCAGCAGCTCGTCGACGAGGCAGTGGCCGCTATCGCCCTGCTCTTGGGCAAGGTCGAGCGGGACGCAGACGGGGACGGAGACGCCGACGATCCTCCGCGCCGTCCTGACACCGATGTGAGAACTGGAACGACAACTGGATGAGAACTGACAGCTGAGGCAGGAGCGCCAGGCGCTGAGGCGGGGCCGGTCGTCATCGCGACGACCGGCCCCGCACGGCCATACCCGG
>Ga0075163_10005136_pt1 | contig 17487 bp, 16 predicted proteins | sample JI1023141ADNA_FD_71478 | JGI IMG/M metagenome (GOLD analysis project Ga0075163, IMG submission 71478) | Wastewater effluent complex algal communities from Wisconsin, to seasonally profile nutrient transformation and Carbon sequestration -... | ecosystem: Engineered > WWTP > Effluent > Algae...
AAAAAACAATTTAGTTAATATGTTTAACGATCAACCTCACCAAAGACGATATCCTGCGTACCAATAATAGTGACAACGTCAGCCAGCATATGACCTTTTGCCATCATATCAAGTGCTTGAAGATGAAGAAAGCCTGGCGCTTTAACACGACATCTGTAGGGCTTATTACTACCAATACTTCTTACGTATACGCCAAGCTCTCCCTTAGGGGCTTCCACTGAAAAGTAAGATTCTCCAGAAGGTACGTTATAACCTTCAGTATACAGCTTGAAATGATGTATCAACGACTCCATGGAGTACTTCATAAGGGCACGAGACGGCGGGGTGATTTTTTTATCGTCAACTCTCACATTACCGACGGGTATACTATTTATACATTGATGCATAATAGCAACACTTTCGTGCATCTCATGAACTCGTACTAAGTAGCGATCAAAACAATCGCCATTCTTACCGACAGGAACAGAAAAAGAGACTCTATCGTACGCATCGTAAGGAGCAACTTTGCGTAGATCCCAAGCTACACCCGACCCTCGAAGCATAGGTCCAGTGAAGCCATAATCGAGTGCACTTTGCTTCGAAACAATACCGATGTCAACTAAACGTTGCTTCCAAATGCGATTAGACGAAAGCATCTCTTCAATTTCATTAACACGGAGCGTAAACTGTCGTAAAAAGGTGTCAACATCCTCCAGGAATCCAATCGGTAAATCCTGCGAAACACCACCTGGTCTAAAATAAGCAGCATGCAATCTAGCACCACTGACACGTTCATAGAACTCCATTAGCTTTTCACGCTCTTCAAAAGCCCAAAGCAAAGGAGTCATAGCACCAACGTCAATAGCATGGGTTGTTAAAGCTAAGAGATGATTCAAAAGACGAGAAATTTCCGAAAACAAAACACGGATGTACTGCGCACGAAGAGGCACGGCACAATTCAACAGTTGTTCGACAGCCAAAGAGTATGCATGCTCTTGAGCCATGGCAGAGACGTAATCTAAGCGATCTAAGTACGGTAAAGCCTGAAGATAAGTTTTATACTCCATAAGTTTTTCAGTCCCCCGATGAAGAAGTCCAATGTGTGGATCTGCACGAAGAACCGTCTCCCCCTCCAATTCAAGTACTAATCGAAGAACGCCGTGGGCCGCAGGATGCTGCGGCCCGAAATTCATTGTAAAATTTTTTATTTCATTTAAACTACTCATGATTTACTCCAAGGACTCCTAAAACTAAATGACCTATACTCTTGAGCAACCTCCAAAGGCTCGTAAACTATCCTCTTATCACCATCGTCATAGCGAACTTCAACAAAACCACTTAAAGGGTAATCCTTGCGTAAAGGGTGGCCTTCAAAACCATAGTCCGTCAAAATACGACGTAAGTCAACGTTCTCGTAAAAAAGAACACCGAACATGTCCCAAACCTCACGTTCAAGCCAACTGGCTGATTTAAAAATACCACTAAGGGACAATAAGCCTTCAGCGTCGGTAACTGAAGTGCGAACAACAATACGCATAGCGTTATGGGTGCTCAAAAACAAGTAATTTACTTCAAATCTGTTCTTATGACTAATGTAATCAACAGCCCAAACGTCCAACAAAGAATCAAAACGCAGTTGTTGATTACGCTTTAGGAAAGACGCTAACTCAAAGAGGTTGGAAGATTGGACGTGTAAAATAAGAAATTGCATATGACTGGTAACTTTAACCAGACCAGGGGCAGAAGAGGCTAGAAAGGCTAATAATTTTTGTTGATCATTATTTAACATAATTCCTCAAGTTTATAACTTTAAACACACTTTTTTTATTTTAAATACCAAGTAAAACTAGTAAACGATCTTTACTCCCAATCCAACGCCCCTTTTTGCCACTCGTAGTAGAAACCAACGAGCAAAACAGCGAGAAATACTACAACGGCATAATACTCAAAAAGACCACTGAACCGATTAAAGCTCAAAACCCAAGGAAAAAGAAACGCAACTTCTAGGTCAAAAACTATAAATAGTATTGCCACTAGGTAAAAACGAACATCAAACTTGCTCCGAGTATCCTCAAACGGGTGAAAACCGCACTCGTACGCAGAATTTTTTTCGATATCATAGTTCCGAGAAACTATCAAAATGCTAATCAAAATCAAGGCAAAAGACAGCAAAAGCACTAAAAGCAAGTAATAGAAAATATGGAGAAAATCAAAGGAGATAACACCAAACATGCAAGTCTATAGCTAGTTATTTTATTAATAAGTTATTGTCTAAACAACCCACATTTAGTAATGTGAGCGATGATGGGTTCGAACCACCGACTTCCGCATTGTAAGTGCGGCGTTCTGCCAAACTGAACTAATCGCTCACGCAAGCACTCTAAACAGAGCAATGCGCAGCAGTTGTATAACGGGCAAAGTTAAACTGAGGTCGCGCAGCACTGTCAAGTTTAACTAAAACACCAGAAAAATTTGTTAATACAAATGTTTTTTCTAGGTTTCGGACTAACCTGTCATAATACACAGCAACCCCAAAATTAACAACTCTAGTATGAGAGTCAAACTTACGCCGAGAAGTCAACCCAACAATGTACGATGACAAGGACTCGTAAACCAAGCTGCTTAAGAAAACGTCGTTTAAATTTTTAATGGAAGTCTTAACGGAGGATCTTACTCTATGGAATTTGATTAAATCAACCAATAATTGACGTTTTAAAGACAAAAACCAAACAAACTTAGAACGAACAGCGTCAACTTTATGTACTAACTCAGCATCCAACATAGTCTTAAAAAGGCCGCCGGCTGCGTCAAACCAAACAAAACTAGCAAGGATAATAAGAGTTTCCTCATCAAACGTGAAGAAAGCATTTGAGACCAACAAAACAACAGTGGAAAGTACAAGATAAACCATGATAGTACAGTGTAATTTTTTTTTATGTGAATTAAACGAGTTTTACGATGGAATAGCGTTTAACGAGCGGAATCAGCCCTTGCTTAGCACCTACAAATTTAAGATTTAAGGATCGACTCGCAAATTCTACACGCAACGTACGTAAACCTGCCTGCTTTACAGTAGATTTGGTTAAGAAGAGCTCAGAAAGCTTAAAAACAGAGTCAGCAACCGCACGACTAGACAAAAAGGACAACAAAAACTTTGTTGTAAAAGAAGTTAAAAAAGTAGCCTCTACAACAAACCTAGCAACATCTAAATTCAGCAACTGAATAGATTTTTTTCGAAAAGATAAAACACGGTAAAGCACAGCCAAACCATTTTTTAAAACAAGTAAATAAACAACAAAAAAGACAAGCACCAACCAGAACACTTGTGGCGCAAAAGCAAATTTATCCAACTGAGGCATAGCTAAAAACTAGTTTTTAAATGAAAACTGTCGTTACCCTAATTCACTGGAGTACAACAGCAGGGGTAGGGGACTTAACAGCCCTTTTTTTAATTTATAAAAGCTATAGGAAGAACTTCTAGCAAACAGCTAACGGGAGGGGCGTTTAAGTAAAAGTCTAGAACGTCGTTTTTTAACGAACTTGTCCACTGTGCTAGTTTTAATAACTTTATGACTGTGGGGCCCGCGAACGCGATCAGTTTTGATTAAGTTGCTGGCCTTTTTAATTGTAGTGAAATTAGCAAAATTAATAGCTTTATTAAGCTTAGTAAACCGGCTATATTTACTAAAACCAGTAGATTTATTGTCTTTAATGCCCTGACCCCCCTTGCTATGATTACCAGCTTGACTAGACTTGTTATGCTGACTAAAGTTGTTAATCTTACTGTAGTTACTAGGTTTACTATAGGTATTAACCTTGCTGTAAGTGTTATACGTATTAGGCTTACTGTGTTTGTTAAAGGTTTTAAAATTAGTACTATTATTATTATTATAAAAGTTACTACCACCCTTATTAAGCTTACTATACTTGTTAAATTTATTAAATTTACTGTAGCGAATAAGGCTTAAACGTCTTAACTTTAAAGATCTTAAAGCCAACAAAAACCTTTTTGAACCGGCAAAAAACAAAGGTTTTGCGCCAACAATGGGTCGAGATCTAACAGAAGGGTAGTAGAAGGGTAACATCGGGCGTCCAGAAGGACTTGGACTAACACCGAAGTAGTGCATAAAAGTGCTATAAGTACGAGCACTGGAGTCATCCATCGAAGCTAAGGCAGAACTAAGAAACAAATCAAAAGGTGTTCTTAAAGGTAATGAAAAAAGAGACCTTGAAACCTGAAAGTAGTTTAAGCCCATAATTGGCGATAGTCCTGAATACGACAATACTTTGTGTCGCTGACGCGCCTTCAACAAGCGCGACAGCCCATTCCATAGTTTACGTCTTAGTTTTTTAGGATGAAAAAAGGGTACAGCACTTGCTAGAAAGCATACCCTCCAACAAAGTTCGTACATAAAAAACGAACTACTAATTGAGTTGGGCAGCTTAAAAGAAAAAAACCTAAGTAATGCGCCCTGTGAAATAGGAAACAAAGGCATTAAAAGCTTGGTAGCAGTAACCGTCCCAAAAAGACGTCCACGTAGTAAAAGATGTCGGCGCTTTCTTAAAAACAAAGGTTGTGACGCCGTCCAAGGAAAACAAAACTTTGCTTCTCTTTTTTTAGGAAAAACCAAACCACTTGTAAAGTAGGTTTGTAGTCGAAAAAGGGGTGTAGCATTGTAGAATTCAAACTTAGAAAGGCTGAGAGAACGCTCATACATATGACTATGCTCAACCTCCTCGTCAATAATCGCACTAGGCCAAACAAAGTCATGCGACGGGGACGGAGAGTCCCAAGAGTCTAATGAGATGTAAAAAACTTCACCAACACATGGGGAATACCCAGACTCAGAGAAATCAAGAGTCTTCGAACCAAATGGTTCCACTGTTAAACGACAAAAATAAAGCCCATCAACAGAATCCACTGATACCACACGGCCTTCCAGCATAGGCTTTAATAGGCGACCAGTAATAGGTAATGAAAAAACAAAATCCGATTTGGAGCTAATGAGTGGGCTAAAAGTACTTAAAGTTTTATCCATAACGTGTTGCAAATGATAAAAATTATTCTAAAGTAGTTTAAAAAAGGCGAATATAGTTTAGTTGGTACGAACATCAATTTGTGGCATTGAAGGTCGCGGGTTCAACCCCCGCTATTCGCCAAGCCAGGAAGGAAGGGATTCGAACCCTTGGTACAGATTCCTGTACATCGACTTAGCAAGCCAACTCTTTAAGCCACTCAGACACCTTCCCTAGTTGTTTACTAACCTAATAGGATTAGGAAAGCCATCATAAGGGCCAGTAAACCTGTAGCTTCCGTTAGCGCAAAACCTAGCATAGCATAACGCACAAGCGCGTCACCCTTAGCTGGATTCCGCGAGTAAGCTAGCAATAGCGAACCAAAAATAACACCTGCACCTGCACCTGCACCAACAAGACCTATGGTTGCAAGGCCAGCACCCATAAGTTTAAACGATTGAACTCGAGTATCCATAACAACAAAAGTTAGTAATATGTAACAAAAAGCTTTTGAAAAACCTAATACACACGAATAGAAAACTATGAAAGTTTACAAACAAAAACTTAACATTAATTACCTAATTGAAGGTTTCCTTAATGTGGGACGTCCAAGTCGCGAACGAAATCGCGAAAACGTAGATAATTTGCTAGTAACCCCAAGTAAGTACGACCAGATAGACCTAACTAAATCCTGCAGAGCACTAAGAAAAAGTCTTCTATCAACAAGTAACATTGTTTCTCGAGGAGGAAGAGTGTTGATCTTTAGTAAACTTGGAGAAAATGGTATTGGTAATAACCAACTTAAAACATTTTTTACAAAAGTATGGCCTCAAGGATTAATATCGAATTTCAAAAATATGGGAAAAGAGATTAAGCATGTCCCCAATTTTGTAGTTGTCTCCACCAATGACGCGGCCCAGCAGAGCGCAATAGCAAATGAGCTGAACAGGTGTAAAGTTGGATCGACTTTTATAACTAATAGCAACAATAGCAAGTACGGTGTAATAAACATTCCCGGAAATAACGCTAGTAGTCGAACTGGAGATCTCTTAATTAGCCTCTTTAAAAGAGCAGTAACAATCGGTCTTCTAAAAGAAGTAGCCAAACTACAAGCAAAACAAGCAACAAAAATATCAAAAAGAACAAATTGGAGGCAAAAATTTCCTAGGTTGGGTTCGAACCAACGGCCGCGGACTTAACAGGTCCTCGCTCTACCACTGAGCTACTAGGAAAATAAAGTATTAGTACGCTGATAATTTAAACGGGAAATGCGCTTCTTTATAATTGGGCGCATATAACAGTATTCCAGCCATAATAGAGTGATTAACCTCCAAATAGCGAGGTTGAAAAACTACAAGGCGGTGTAAACGTAAATTCTCAAGCAAGTCATACCGTTTTTCTTGCTTGAAGCTATCTACAACCTCATACACGTCACCAATATTTAATTGGTAACAAGTCGAACGAACAACCTTCTTATTAACAAGAACACTTCCAGACAGAATCATAATAAGACTCTCCAGAATAGAAGCGGAAAAGTGGCTGCGGTATAAGACAGTGCTTAAGCGAGTTTCAAACTTAGCGACGTTAGTGAAAAGCAAATGCAACATTTGCTCTTGGGAAGTCTGCCACTTCGGAAGAGAGAAGTTAACACCACCGTAGAATGAAAGTAATTTCTTACGAAAATTAAGAAGATTGCCATAGAGACTACGTCGCTTAAATCTCCTGCTGACAGTAACCCGAGCAAATGGTGAAGCAGGTGACCTTCGTTGTTTATACTGCTTGACAAACTGGACAAACGTAGCATTAAGCACTTGCTTAGTGCGTAGTGTACCCCAGAGATCAGAATTAAAGGAACGACAAACCTTATACTTTCTAGAAAGTCTAAACATAATGTTTTTTTATTTAATTAATAACTGAGAAAAATAGTTCAGGTAGCTCAGTGGTAGAGCAGAGGGCTGAAGATCCTTGTGTCGGTAGTTCGATTCTACTCCTGGACAAAATTTTACTTATAAAAGCTAATAGCGCCAAAAACATCTCTACTTACTTGTTTGTAAATGTGCTGACGACGAGAAATACGCTTAGCCCCAACTGTAAGCGTAATCGCTCCTACCAATGAAGTAAGCAAAATAAACGACGAAACAACAAAGCTATAATAGAAAAAACTATATAGATTAGACCCCAAAAAACTTAGAGACTCTAGCCCTAAGGTCAGCACAATCCATGATAGGTCGAATGCAAGGGGGGCAGTTCCCATGTCTGAAAAACGCACCGATAGGGCACTATCGTCGTAAACGCCAATCGCAGCACTAAACACATAAAAAACTTCGGTAACCAGCGCAAGTATAACCAATAGGCCCAATGGTAACCAACGAAGAACGCTTTCGTTTAGTTGAACAAGCTTTATGTTTAGCATCATAACTACAAAAAGAAAAAGTACAGCAATCGCACCTACATAAACAACCACCAGTAAAAGGGCTAAAAAATCAACCCTAAGTAACAGTAGCAACATAGAAGTAGCACAAAAAACAATAATTAAAGCAAGAACTGAGTGAACCGGGTTCGCTGAAAAAATAACTAGCAAACTGGAAACCAGAGCTAGACAGGAAAATGTGTAAAAGAGGATCATTTTTTTTTCTTAAATTAAATTTAGTTTAGCTTAGTAGTAGCACACAACTTAATGTTGACGAACTAAAGGAAAGGATTCAGCAAAAACAAACATAGATGATTACTAGTCACCTGCGTCGTCACTACCACCATCCCCCCCTGAATCTTTATCCTTTTCTTTAATACGGTCTTTATTACCAGGAAAATGATCAACTTTTTGAGTATGACCACCACGCACTGCTATCCTATCGTATTTAAACTTAAACCAATCACTTAAGCTAATACTCAAAACCTTCAAACGTGATACAAACGCAGGTTCATAGTACTTTAATTGAATCCAAAAATTTTGGAACGAATCAATTTTATCGCCAGAAATATCATGTTTGCGAGCAAACCAATAGGCAATAAACTTGTTTCGATAGTAGTAAGTAGCGTAAATAATCATACCACGATAGCGCCACCAACCCAAAGCTGGCTTCTCATTTAACCATTGAGTAAATCGATTAGCTCTAAGCTGCCGCTCAAACATGATCAATCTAAGTTCATCATACAAGTCCGTCAAACCTACTCCAACCCCCCAACCGTCTAAAAAAATACTCCAGCTATCCAAGAAACCCATAAAAGGTAAAGCGTAATCAAGCAGACTATGGCTATACGCTTCACCAAACACACCTACCGCAGAGTATAGAAAAGCAAAAGTAGCCGCAACCCAATAGGCATTAACAAGCTCCCGAAAAGTGCGGTACACTAACCAAGTGAAGCCAACAATTGTAACAAAAAAGCAAAAACCAATATAGAACCAGCAAAATGCTGAAACAATCAAATCAGCGTACGAATGATAGACCGGTGTCAACTCAGTAGGCTCGTAGAAGGGCTGCGCCCCATACTCAGGTAACCAGCGCATTTTGTATCGTTCATAGTGCAACCATGTGTCCATTTTACCAAGTTTAACCACGGTATCCGATTCGTGGTACTGTGCATCATCCACCGCAAGTAAAGGATTAACAGCATTAGGGCTGACACCGTCCATGAATAAACGAGCATAAACCTCACGACCACCAAATAGACCGATAATTCCTAGTAAACCCCAAGGAGTTGCAAAAAAACGAAATACACGTCTGACATAGCAAGAAACATGTGTACTAAACATAATGTGCGCCTCTGGTCGAGTACCCCAAGTAGACCAACCAAACAAATCGCGCTGTGCCTCATTAGCAGCCTCAATTTTTCTTTCTTCCTCTTCAAAAAACGCAATCTCTTCCTCCCAACTAACTTGACCATCTTCTATTTTTACCATCATTGCCTCGTATTCAACCAAGTCTCTGATAAACTTCTCAGTCAACTCTCGGGTTTCTTCGAAAAGCGAAGGAAGGCCTATAAACGAGTAGTCTCTAGAAATATAAACTCCAGGAATCCAATTAAAAAAATATCTGCCAACCTCCCTGGCATTGACCTCTATAACCTTCCAAACTATATGAAGAGTAGTAAAAAAATAAAGTACAGCAAGATACCATTTAAACTGAATGATAAGCTTAAAAAGAGAAAACTGATCATACAAAATGTCTTTGACTTCAGGGGCTGGTCTTCGAGAACCAGTTGTAAAGTCATAAAAAAGACAATACAGAAGAAAGAGTGGTCTATATAAAACAAACCAAGCAAAACTCAAAAAAAGCAAGGCCAAATACACAACTACAAGAAAATAGTTTAGAGGAATAAAAATCATCCAAAGATCCGATAACTCCCAAAAGAACTTGGCATAGGCATCATCTCTAACATGAATGTTGTCACTAAATAAATCCTCAATCGTTGTAAAAAAGGGCCAAACAGAGACGTATATCTTGTCGAGCAATCCTAATAACGACTCAACGACAAAAATTCGCAAAGTAGTAAAGAAAAGGACCAGGTAAAGAAAAATACCCGAAAATAACAAAAAAGGAAAACCATACACAATCGAAACGACCGAGTAGATAAACGCCAGAAACGGATCATAATACAAAGAAATAGGGTCGGTTACCTGTGCAACAACAATCAAAAACGAACGAACGCTAAAAACTGTAACTAAAATAGAAGAAAAAATGTTAAAAACCAGTGTAGCAAAATAATAGGGGGTCGACGTTGTTACCCCAAAATTAGGGATAAAAGCAAGCCAATCTCTAATATACCCCGTAACTTCGTAGATGTACATAGCCCTGAAGTAATCCCAAGCAGGTCGAAACAACTGATGTTTCATAGTAAATTTGTGCTCTTCCCAAAACAAGAGATCAGTTCGATCAACCCAAATATAAACCGGTATATTAAAGATAGCAATGCAAGTCGTTCTAAAAAATTCCCACCACCAATTCTTGAGAATCATTGCATTCTCAAGATCAGGCCAGTAGAACCTTGGATCAGCATAAATATAATTAAAAATAAAAGACTCTAATGCGGGTAAATGGGGTCTTGATGGGATGGGAGTCGCTCTTACATGATCCACTAAGCGAGAGAAGTAATCCGAAATTTCTGTTAAGGATACACCAGAAAATTGCCAAGTTAAAAGAGTGAACCACTTAGGGTGGGTAAAAAGAGTGAAAAAAACATTTGTATGAATTGTCATCCCCAAATTACCGTAATAAAAGCCACTGGATTCAGCATACCGGTTTATAGCGTAAAGAAGATTTATAAAAGACTCTATCCGAATACCGTAAACATAAATAAAAAAATCGAAATTTCTGTAAGGAAACGAGTCAAGAAACCTCCAAAAAACAAAAAACAAGTAAAGAGAAATAAAGAAACAAGGTATGAAAAAAAGAACTAAAAAATAGATTAGTAAATAAGGCTTTACTACCTTGTAAAAAGAAGAAAAGGACGTGTAACCCTGAAAGTAATTACTAAAATAAAAATCAAGGCTAAAGAGAACGCGATCCCGAAATTTACCATAAAAACGAAATAAATTTCGGGAACTAGATACTAAAAACTGAAAAAAGGTTACTAATTTGCGAAAGACTACCATGATGATAAGCTTAGTCTTGTTTTTGTATAAATGAAAACTAAGTTGAAAGCTCCCTGGCTAAACGCAAGGAAGAAAAAAACAAGCAAGAAAGTACCAGAACGTCAAATCCCAAACTCCACGAGGTGACTCGCAAAAATAATAAGCAAATCAAAAGACCAACAACCATAGAAAAGACGTAATTAAACAAGTAACCGCTCTGCCATCGTGAAAGAAGTTTTGAGACTTGCATCCAACCACGCACAAGACCCGTAGGGCCAATCAATTCCACTATTCCACGATCAATAACCTTAAAAGTTAATCTATGCCCTAAATGTAAAACGGGGTAAACAACAAAATGCGTGTAAAGCTGATCAAAGTACCATTTTTTATTAAAAAAGCGGAAAATCTGTAAAAGCAGTGAGGAAGACTTATCTAAAAAAACTGTTTGAGTTAAGGAAGGTACAACCGCATATACATAGCAAGCCAGCGCAGCAGAAAAAACACTTAGGAACACGGGAAGGCTTTTCTCAGAGGCAAAAAGAAACTCTGACTTTAGCCCAAGAACATCCGCTGCTACGTTAAACTCATTTAACGCTGAAGTCAAAATCGGGCTACCCATACCAATGTAAGTATCCTTTAAAACATAACCAATAAACACACTAAAAAACGATAGAATTAATAAAGGTAACGTCATCCTAAAATCAGGCTCATGAACGAACTTAATCGACGATCGTTTCACGCTTGATTCAGCCAAAAAGGTTAAGTAAACCAACCGAAAAGAGTAAAAAGCTGTACAAATAGCAGCCAAAACACCACAAACATACGCAACAAAGGCTCCAGAAAACTGAGCACCATAAGCCACTTCCAAAATAAAGTCCTTTGAATAAAACCCACTGGTATAAGGAAAACCCATCAAGGCTAAGGACCCAACCAAAAAGCAAACATAAGTAAAAGGCAACAGTCGAACCAGACCCCCCATACGACGCATATCCTGCTCATCTAGCAAAGCATGAATAACTGATCCAGCACTAAGAAACAAAAGAGCTTTGAAAAAAGCGTGATTAAGCAAGTGAAACAAGGCCAACGAGTAATTCGATAAACCACAGGCAAGGACCATATAACCAAGCTGACTACAAGTAGAGTAGGCAATAACTCTTTTCAAATCATTCTGAAAAACCCCAACTGTACCAGCAAATAACGCTGTAAACGCACCAACCAAAGTCACTAAACCAAGAATAGTAGGTGAAAACTCAAGAACTGGGCTAAATCGAACTAGTAAAAAAACACCCGCAGTAACCATGGTTGCCGCATGAATAAGCGCTGACACAGGTGTAGGGCCCTCCATGGCATCGGGTAACCAAGTATGCAACCCCATCTGAGCTGATTTACCAACACAACCAAGAAACAAGAAAAAGGATAAAAAAGAAAGAGCATGAAGCTCCCAAACATAAAAGGTTATATAAAGATCCTTAACACTTGAAGCTAGCGAAAATACAACACCGTAATCAAAAGAGCGAAAAACGGTATACACAACCATCATGCCAACAACAAGGGCAAAATCACCAAATCGATTCACAATAACTGCTTTTATAGCTGACTTGTTAGCGGGTAATCGGGTAAACCAAAAATTAATCAAAAGATAGGAGGACAGGCCGACACCTTCCCAACCCAAAAACATCTGGGCATAATTATCACTAGTTACTAAGCAAAGCATAAAGAAAGTAAAGAGGGATAAGTAGGACATGAAACGAACTAGAAAAGGGTCATGACCCATATAGCTGGAAGAGTAAAGGTGTACAAAAAAAGAAATAGTCAAAACAACAACTAGCATAGAAACAGTAGTTGCATCAAACAGAAACCCCCAACTCTGAGAAAGGGGTCCAATCTCAAACCATGGTGCAAGGGGAATCCGAACTAGCGACCCTGTCAGAGCTACCTCGTAAAAAGAAACCCAAGCAACTAACGCAGCTAAGCCTACTAATGAAGTAGACAGTAATGTAGCCCCTAAACCACCAATAAAACGACCAAAAGAACCTAGAGCACAGAAGCTTAATAACGGCAATATCAAAGTCAATAAATACATGTTATCCTTTTAAACTATTTATAAAAAGACTAGAGACTGTTCCCTTTACACGGTAGTAAGCAACCAAAAGAGCTAAACCAATAGCCGATTCGGCAGCAGCAACCGTCAAAACAAACAACGCAAAAACTTGACCAGCTAAGTCATCAAGATAAACAGAGTAAACTATAAAATTTACATTTATAGCCAACAGCATAAGCTCAATTGACATTAGGATAATAATCAAATTTTTACGAGTTACAAAGATACCTAGCATACCCACCAAAAAAAGAAGAAACGAAAAAACCGTATAGTTTAACATAAGCTTAATTATTTTTAATAACCCAAAAGGCGAAGACAGGGCTCGAACCTGCGGTCTGTTGCTTACAAAACAACCGCTTTACCACTAAGCTACTCCGCCAAAAGGGGTTAACAACTCAACGACTACTTAGAAGATTCCGTACGTAAATTTATAATAATGTAAATAAACAACAACACAGACCAAACACTGACCATGGAACCAAACGACGACACTGCATTCCAAGCAGCAAACTCATCCGGAAAGTCAGGAATACGACGCGGCATACCCGCAATACCTAAAAAATGCATTGGAAAAAACGTTATGTTTACACCAGCAAACATAATCCAAAACATAATTTGAGAAAGTGTTTCATCATAAGTTGCACCGGTCATTTTGTAAATCCAATAAAAAAAACCCGCAAACATACCAAAAACTGCACCCATAGACAAAACATAATGGAAATGCCCAACTACGTAGTAAGTATCATGCAGAGCAACATCTAAACCACTATTAGATAAAACAATACCTGTAACGCCCCCACATGTGAATAAGATAATAAAACCAAGAGCAAACAACGTAGACGTCTTAAACCGCAAAATACCTCCCCACAAAGTAGCAAGCCAACTGAAAATTTTAATACCTGTGGGTACAGCAATTATCATCGTGGCAGCCGTAAAGTAGGCACGAGTATCGACATCCATCCCAACAGTATACATGTGATGGGCCCAAACAATAAAGCCTAAAACACCAATAGAAAGCATAGCATAAACCATACCAAAATAACCAAAAATTTGTTTTTCAGACATAGCAGCGATAACGTGGCTAACCACACCAAACGCAGGAATTACAAGAATATAAACTTCGGGATGTCCAAAGAACCAAAACAAATGTTGATATAGAATAGGATCACCACCACCTGCAGGATCAAAGAATGTGGTATTAAAATTTCGATCCGTCAACAACATAGTAATACCGCCAGCAAAAACAGGTAGAGATAACAGAAGAAGCCAGGCAGTAATATAAATAGCCCACACAAACAAAGGTAAATTAGACATATAGATACCTGGTGCTCTCATGTTCATAACAGTAGTAATCATATTAATGGAGCCAAGAATAGAAGAAACACCGGCAATGTGTAGACTAAAAATAGCTAAATCAACAGAAGCGCCAGGATGAGCTTCAATACCCGACAAAGGTGGGTAAACAGTCCAACCTGTACCTGCACCAACCTCAACCAGAGCAGATGAGGCTAGAAGAACCAGGGACGGTGGCATACACCAAAAGCTTACATTATTCATACGAGGAAACGCCATATCGGGGGCTCCGATTAAGATGGGAACAAACCAGTTACCAAAACCTCCGAATAAAATAGGCATAACCATGAAGAAAATCATGATAAAGGCGTGCGCAGTAATAATAGTATTGTACAGCTGAAAATTACCAGCTAACAACTGATTACCCGGCGCAGATAACTCCATTCGAATAACAATTGAAAAAACCAAACCTATAACCCCAGAAATAGCACCAAAGATAATATATAGAGTACCGATATCTTTGTGATTAGTCGAGGATAACCATTTATTCCGAGGAAGTAGGTAAAGAGGGTACGCAGTCCGGCGATGCAACATGTAAAGGACAATACCTACACAAAGGACAGGAAAAAACGTAAAAGTAAACCAATCGATCCGTCGAAACCGTTTACTTACCAATTCGTAAATAGCTTTTAGTAGCGAAGGCTCCGGTTGTTGTACAGGGGGTAGTTCATCCAACAATGCAGTTTTTTTAACCTTAGGCCATTTTTTAGCTATGTAACCAGCAGCTAAGGATGAGGTGTCATCAATACCATTTTCAAGATATCGTATTTTCAGCTTGCTGAAACCACGACGTCGATATTTTCCGTTGAATTTCATTCCCAGAGCGATTAAACAGTCTCCTCTGAAGAGGAATTTGCCACACTAAAATCAATCCAATCTAGGAACATATCTAGTTCCACCGCTTGGACAGCAATTGGCATAAAACCGTGATTAACACCGCAAAGTTCACTGCATTGTCCATAAAAAACACCAGGACGCTTTATAAATAGGGAAAGCTGATTTAGCCGGCCTGGAACACAGTCTAATTTAGCGCCAAGAGCAGGCACAGCCCAAGAGTGTAGCACGTCAGCAGAAGTCACTAAAACCCGAACATGCGTGTTAACTGGTAGCCAAAGTCGTCTATCAACCTCCAGCAATCGAAGCTGTCCGGGATTCAAATCAGCTTCCGGTATCATATAGCTATCAAAAGAGGGGATATTCGCACCAACATCACCATACTCGTAAGACCAGTACCATTGATGACCAACAACTTTAACAGTTACTGTTGGATCAATAACCTCGTCAATCGCATATAAAAGCGCAAACGACGGTATAGCAATCGCAATTAAAACAAAAACGGGTACCAAAGTCCAAATAATCTCTAGAGTTGTACCATGCGTGATATGCTTTAAAACTAGGGAGTCTCTGCGAGACTGCACAGCTGAATCAACAGCTGCTAAGCTTTTTGAATCCAAAATAAAATTTCTTAAACCAAAATGCCAAACAATAGCAAACAGAACCCAAGCAACAAAAACTACGATAATAAGGATAAAAAACATTATGTCATGATGGAAATCAATAATACCCTCCATCACAGAAGTAGCAGGATTTTGAAAATCAAATTGCATGTTATGAATTAAATATTTTTTTTTCAGAAAACTTAACAAAAACTTTGAATCAAATCAACTACTTATTACGATCAAAGGCAGAGGACCAAAGGTAGGTCTCTACCTTTGATATCAAGGGTAACAAGTTTATTAAGTAAAAAAAGTAAAAAGCAGTACAAAATTGACCCAACTCGTAATAAGGCGACTTTACTGGATTGCCGCCCACCCACGCAAGAAGTAAAACATCGACTACAAAAAACCAAAAAAAAGCACGGTATAGTGGTCGAAATGCCGAGCTGCGCACATCAGAAGTTACATAGAACGGTAAAAGAATAACAACAACCAAAGCCGCTGCCATTAAAACAACACCTGCCAACTTATCTGGAACAGAGCGCAAAATAGCATAAAATGGTAAAAAATACCATTCTGGAACAATATGCGGTGGGGTCACCATAGGATCCCCCGGTATATAGTTATCCGAGTGCCCTAAGTAATTAGGCGCGAAAAACACAAAAAACCCAAAAAAGATAAAGAACAGTATCATAGCATACAAGTCCTTAAAGGTAGAGTAGGGCGTAAAAGGAATTTGATCATGATAAGACCTAGCACCCAACGGATTGTTGGAACCAACCTCATGTAAAAAGACCAAATGAACTAACATCACCCCTAAAAGAACAAAAGGTAAAAGATAATGCAAACTAAAAAATTTATTTAATGTGGGGTTATCAACCGAAAAACCGCCCCAAAGCCAATAAACTATCTCTGTACCAACATACGGTATTGCACTAAATAAATTTGTTATAACCGTGGCGCCCCAGAAGCTCATTTGGCCCCACGGTAAAACATAACCAATAAAACCAGTAGCCATCATCAAGACAAAAATAACACCACCACTTGCCCAAAGAGCCTGACGAGGGTGCATGTAAGAACCAAAATACAAACCACGCATCATATGCGTGTACACTACAATAAAGAACATAGACGCGCCATTTGCATGCACATACCGCAAAAGCCAACCGTAATTAACATCACGCATAATATGTTCAACGCTTACAAAGGCTAGCCCTACATTAGGGGTGTAGTGCATAGCTAAAGCAATACCAGTAACAATTTGTACAACCAGACAAACACCGGCTAAAAGACCAAAATTCCAAAAGTAAGTAATATTCGAGGGTACAGGATAGTAACCCACAAAATGGTAGCCAGCAGACGCCAGCGGATGTGTTTTCACAAGACGCATGTTTATTTTATAAAGCAGCAATACTTATATTCTTTTATTCTGTTGCTTAACCAAGCGCTCTACGCAATTTAAAACTCTTGGCTTAAAACAGAAGCTGATTTTTTAAAAAGACTAAAAGCAAACCAACGAACTCTCTACCGGACTCGAACCGGCATCTTACGGTTTAGAAGACCATTGCTCTACCGATTAAGCTAAGAGAGCAAAGATATTAAAGTTTTGTTGTACCAATAACAATATTGATATTATGTCTTTCTGTTGATTCAGAAAGTAAAAACTTGATAAATTAAAATTAACAATTTTAGTATTGGTTAGCTAAATGTCTTACGGCACTTGCACTCCCAACCTATCAAAGTCATGGTATACAACCAAGTCATATTAGAATTAATCTCGAAATAGTCTTCCCGCGTAGATGCTTTCTGCGGTTATACATTTATACGTAGCGTCCTGGCCGTGCTTCTGATCAAACAACCAGTAAACCATTGGTATAGTCTTTCCGGTCCTCTCGTACAAAGAAAAACATTTCTCAATTCTAAAACGCTAGCAGTAGATAGGGTCCAAACTGTCTCACGACGTTCTAAACTCAACTCACGTACCACTTTAATCGGCGAACAGCCGAACCCTTGGGACCTGCTTCAGCCCC
>Ga0075163_10005137_pt1 | contig 17486 bp, 14 predicted proteins | sample JI1023141ADNA_FD_71478 | JGI IMG/M metagenome (GOLD analysis project Ga0075163, IMG submission 71478) | Wastewater effluent complex algal communities from Wisconsin, to seasonally profile nutrient transformation and Carbon sequestration -... | ecosystem: Engineered > WWTP > Effluent > Algae...
CGCCGCGCTCGCCCGCATGCACGCCGAGCACCTCGCCCACGCCCCGCTGCTCGCCGACGTCGTCGCCCGCTGCGCCGCCATCGCCCGCGCGCCGGGGCAACTCGCCGCCCTCGGCCCCGGCCTGGCCGAGCCGGCCCGCGCGCTGGCCGCCGACCTCCTCGCCCACATCGACGAGGAGGAGCGCACCGTCTTCCCCGCCGCCAGCGGCCTGCCCTACGCCGAGCAGGCCGCGATCGTCGCCGAGCTGCGCGCCCGCCGCGCTGGCTGATCACCCGACCGCGGCCATCGCCGCCGGTTCTTTCACCGGGCCACCTCGCTCCCGCACGATCGTCGCGCCCTTGGGCGGGCGCCGGCGCACGCGGCCAGGCGTCGCAACCCCGCGCGATCGGCCCGGACCTTGCCGCTACCGTAGGCGTGGTTACTTTCGGGAAGGCCATGCGACACGACAAGCTGACCGTCAAGGCCCAGGAAGCTCTCGCCGCCGCCCGTGACCTCGCGATCGCGCGGCGCCACCCCGAGGTGTCCCCCGAGCACCTCCTGCTCGCGCTCATCGCGCAGGACGGCGGCCTGGTGCCGCGCGTGCTGTCGAAGCTGGGCGCCGACCCGCGGATCATCGCCACCGACGTCGACAAGGCGATGGCCAAGCTGCCCAACGTGTCCGGCGCCGGCATCGACGTCGGCCTGTCGGGGCGGTTCAAGGAGGTCTGGGAGGCCGCCGCCCGCGAGGCCGACGCGCTCAAGGACGAGTTCCTGTCGGCCGAGCACCTCTTGCTCGCGCTGACCGAGGTCAAGGCCCCGGCCGGCGACGCCCTGCGCGGCCACGGCGCCGATCACGCCACCGTGCTCGAGGCGCTGCAGGGCGTGCGCGGCAACCAGCGGGTCACCGACCAGGATCCCGAGGGCAAGTACGAGGCCCTCGACCGCTACACCCGCGACCTGTCGGCGCTGGCCCGCCAGGGCAAGCTCGACCCGGTCATCGGCCGCGACGACGAGATCCGCCGCACCATCCAGATCCTGTCGCGCCGGACCAAGAACAACCCGGTGCTGATCGGCGAGGCCGGCGTCGGCAAGACCGCGGTCGTCGAGGGCATCGCCAGCCGGATCGCGGCCGGCGACGTCCCCGAGTCGCTGCGCGACAAGCGCCTCTTGTCGCTCGACCTCGGCGCGCTGGTCGCCGGCGCCAAGTACCGCGGCGAGTTCGAGGACCGGCTCAAGGCGGTGCTCAAGGAGATCGCCGCCGCCGACGGCAAGGTCATCCTGTTCATCGACGAGCTCCACACCCTGGTCGGCGCCGGCGCCGCCGAGGGCGCCCAGGACGCGGCCAACATGCTCAAGCCGGCCCTGGCCCGCGGCGAGCTGCGCTGCATCGGCGCCACCACGCTCGACGAGTACCGGAAGCACCTCGAGAAGGACAAGGCGCTCGAGCGCCGGTTCCAGCCGGTGATGATCGAGCAGCCGTCGATCGAGGACACGGTCGCGATCCTCCGCGGCCTCAAGGAGCGCTACGAGGTCCACCACGGCATCCGCATCCGCGACGCCGCGCTGGTCGCCGCCGCCCGCCTGTCGCACCGCTACATCCCGGCCCGCCAGCTGCCCGACAAGGCCATCGACCTCATCGACGAGGCCGCGGCCCGGCTCAAGATGGAGATCGAGAGCGTGCCGACGCCGATCGACAACCTCGAGCGCCGGCTGACCACGCTCGAGATCGAGCGGGTCGCGCTCGAGCGCGAGAAGGACGCCCGGTCCAAGGCCCGGCTGCCCGAGACCGCGCGCGAGATCGCCGGGCTCAAGGAGCAGATCGCGGCGATGCGGGCCCAGTGGCAGCGCGAGCGCGAGCTGATCAACGTGCTCCGCGGCCACACCGCCGAGCTCGAGACCGCCCGGGCCGAGGTCGAGCGCCTGACCCGCACCGGCGACTACGCCCGCGCCTCCGAGCTGCGGTTCGGCACCATCCCCAAGCTCGAGGGCCAGCTCGCCGCCGCCACCGCGCAGATGAACGCGTCCGGCGCCGCCGGCGGCTTCCTCCGCGAGGAGGTCACCGAGGACGACATCGCCGGCGTGGTCGCCCGCTGGACCGGCATCCCGGTCGAGAAGATGCTCGAGGGCGAGCTGACCCGGCTGACCAAGATGGAGGACCGCCTGCGGCTGCGGGTGGTCGGTCAGGATCCGGCGGTGATCGCGGTCGCCAGCGCGGTCCGCCGCGCCCGCGCCGGCCTCCAGGACCCCAACCGGCCGATCGGCTCGTTCCTGTTCCTGGGCCCGACCGGCGTCGGCAAGACCGAGCTGGCCCGCGCCCTGGCCGAGTTCTTGTTCGACGACGACAAGGCGATGATCCGCATCGACATGTCGGAGTACCAGGAGAAGCACACCGTGTCCCGCCTGGTCGGCGCCCCGCCCGGCTACGTCGGCTACGATCAGGGCGGCCAGCTCACCGAGGCGGTGCGGCGTCACCCCTACGCGGTGGTGCTGCTCGACGAGATGGAGAAGGCCCACCCCGACGTGTGGAGCGTGCTCTTGCAGGTCCTCGACGATGGCCGACTCACCGACAGCCAGGGTCGGGTCGTCGACTTCAAGAACACCGTCGTGATCATGACCTCCAACGTCGGCTCCCAGCACCTGATCCGCATCCGCGACGCCGGCAAGGACGCGATGGAGGCGGCGGCGATGAAGGAGCTGGCCTCGACCTTCCGGCCCGAGTTCTTGAACCGGATCGACGAGATCATCGTGTTCGAGCCGCTGGCCCGGGACAAGATGGGCGCGATCGCCCGGATCCAGCTCGCCCGCTACGAGAAGCTGCTGGCCGAGCGCGAGCTGACCCTGTCGCTGACCGATCGGGCAGTCGCCATGCTGGGCGAGCGGGGCTACGATCCCGACTACGGTGCCCGCCCGCTCAAGCGCACGATCCAGCGCCTGGTCATCGACCCCCTCGCGGTCGAGATCCTGGCCGGCCACTTCCACGCCGGTGACGCCATCGTCGCCGACCTGGCGGGCGAGTCGGGCGACGACGCCCAGCGCCTGCGCTTCACCCGGGCCGCGGCCCACGGCGCGGCGGCCTGACCCCAGGCCGGCCGCGCCCGCCGCCAGGAGCGGGGCCCCATGAACCTCGACTTCGATCCCTCGGTCGACTACTACAAGGCGCTCGGCGTGGCCCCCACCGCCACGCTCGACGAGATCAAGAAGGCCTACCGCAAGCTGGCCAAGCAGAACCACCCCGACTCGACGGGGGGCGACAAGGCCAAGGAGGCGCGGTTCAAGGAGATCGGCGCCGCCTACGACGTCCTGGGCGACGCCAAGAAGCGGGCCCAGTACGACGAGGTCCGCAGCCTGGGCGGCGGCCGCCGCGGCGGCTTCCCGGCCGGCGGCGGCGTCCCGGCCGGCGGCGGGTTCCCCGGCGGCTTCCCCGGCGGCGCGGGGCCGACCGGCCAGGTCTGGGACCTGGGCGACCTGTTCGCCCAGATGTTCCAGGGCGGCCAGCCCGGCGCCAGCGGCCGGCGCGCGGTCCGCTTCGAGCGCGGCGATGACGACGACGGCTGGGTGTTCGAGTCCCGCCAGGGCGGCCGGTCGGCCGCCGCCCCCGCCGCCCCGGCCTTCGAGGGCAAGACCGCCGCCTCCGACGGCTCGTGGCTGACGGTGAAGGGCAAGGACGTCTACTCCGACGTCCGGGTGCCGTTCGACCACGCCATCCTCGGCACCGTCGCCGAGGTCGCCACCCTCGACGGCAAGGCGTCGGTGAAGATCCCACCCGGCAGCTCGAGCGGCAAGAAGCTGCGCCTGCGCGGCAAGGGCGCGGTGACCGCCGACGGCGCCCCCGGCGATCACTACGTCACCATCCAGATCGACGTCCCGACCACCCTCGACGACAAGGGCAAGAAGCTCCTGGTCGAGCTGGTCTCGCACCTCCAAGCCGCCAGTCGGCGTAGATGATAGGGTGACGACGCCCATGCCAAGCCAGCTGCACCAGTACCCCGTGCTCCCGCTCCGGTCCGAGGTTCACCTGCCGGGTCGCGTGGCGTCGCTCGAGATCGGGCGCGACGCGTCGATCCGCGCGGTCGAGGCCGCGGCCAAGGACGACAACCAGATCGTCGTCGTGCCGCAGCGCAACCCGGCGCAGCGCGACGTCAGCACCCGCGATCTGGTCGAGATCGGCGTGCTGTCCGAGATCGTCCAGGTGGTCAAGCACTCGCCCGGCCGGTTCACCGCCGTCATCCGCTTCGGCCGCCGGGTCCACGTCGACGCCATCGTCGCGACCGAGCCGTTCATGGTCGCGGCGGTGTCGCCGATCCAGCTCACGCCCAGCGTGTCGCCCGAGCAGCTCGCGACCGACGCCCGCGCCGCCCGCGACCACCTCGCCATCCTCATCGCCGAGGCTCATGCCGGCAAGGAGAGCAAGGAGGCCAAGGAGGCCAAGGAGGGCGGCAAGGAGGCCAAGGAGGGCCGCGAGGGCCGCGAGGGCAAGGACAAGGAGAAGGAGCCCTACCGTGGCGGCTACGACACCGCCCGCGACGCGCTCGCCGCCCTGGCCGCGGTCACCGATCCCGACCTGGTCGTCGACCACGCCGCGCCCTACGTCGACCTCGAGCGCGACGACCTGCTCGCGCTCCTGCTCGAGCTCGACCCGGCCCGCCGCCTGGCCCGCATCCTGCCGCCGCTCGAGCGTCGGGCCGCGGTGCTGCGGCTCAAGGGCGAGATCGGCGCCGAGCTCGAGACCGAGTCGTCGCGCACCCACCGCGAGAAGGTGCTGCGCGACCGGATGAAGCAGATCCAGGAGGAGCTCGGCGAGGGCGACGAGAACGCCGAGGTCGACGAGCTGCGCGACCGGGTCGCGTCGTCGAAGATGCCGGACGAGATCCGGGCGGTGGCCAAGAAGCAGCTGTCGCGCATGGCCGGCATGGCCACCGCCTCGCCCGAGTTCTCGATCGCCCGCACCTACGTCGAGAACCTGCTCGACATCCCGTTCGGCGTGATGACCGAGGATCGCATCGACGTCCACGCCGCCCGCGCCATCCTCGAGGCCGAGCACGCCGGCCTCGACAAGGTGAAGCGCCGCATCCTCGAGTTCATCGCGGTCCGCAAGCTCGCCCCGCACAAGCAGGGCCCGATCCTCTTGTTCGTCGGCCCGCCTGGCGTCGGCAAGACCTCGCTCGGCCGCTCGATCGCGGCCGCGCTCGGCCGCAAGTACGTCCGGGCGTCGCTCGGCGGCGTCCGCGACGAGGCCGAGATCCGCGGCCACCGGCGGACGTACATCGGCGCCCTGCCCGGCCGGATCATCACCGGCCTCAAGAAGGCCGGCTCGATGAACCCGGTCTTCGTCCTCGACGAGATCGACAAGATGACCGCCGACATGCGCGGCGATCCGGCGGCGGCGATGCTCGAGGTCCTCGACCCCGAGCAGAACAAGGAGTTCACCGACCACTACGTCGAGGTCCCGGTCGACCTGTCGAAGGTGATGTTCCTCTGCACCGCCAACTCGCTCGACAACATCCCCGGGCCGCTGTTCGACCGCATGGAGCTGATCGAGATCCCCGGCTACACCTCGCTCGAGAAGCTGGCGATCGGCCGCCGCCACCTCCTGCCCAAGCAGATCGCCGAGCACGGCATCAACAAGGACCAGATGACGGTGACCGACGAGGCCATGCTCGCGGTCATCCACGGCTGGACCCGCGAGGCCGGCGTCCGCAACCTCGAGCGCGAGCTGGCGTCGCTGTGCCGCGCGGTCGCGGTCCGGCTGGCCAACGGCGAGCCGGGGCCGATCGAGATCAACGTCGCCGCGCTCGACGAGCTGCTCGGCCCGGCCAAGGTCAGCTCCGACGTCGCCGAGCGCCGGCCCGAGGTCGGCGTCATCACCGGCCTGGCCTGGACCCCGACCGGCGGCGACATCATGTTCATCGAGGCCCGCACCTACCAGGGCAAGGGCGAGCTGCGCCTGACCGGCCAGCTCGGCGACGTGATGAAGGAGAGCGCGACCGCCGCCCACACCTGGGTGCGGGCCAACGCCGCCCGGCTCGGCATCTCCGACGACAAGATCATGAACAGCGACATCCACGTCCACCTGCCGCAGGGCGGGGTCAAGAAGGACGGGCCGTCGGCCGGCGTGGCCCTGACCTGCGCGCTGGTGTCGATCCTGTCGGGCCGCCCGATCCGCAACGACGTCGCCATCACCGGCGAGATCGATCTGCGCGGCCACGCCCTGCCGGTCGGCGGCATCAAGGAGAAGCTGCTCGCCGCCCACCGCGCCGGCATCAAGGTCGTGTTCGTCCCCGCCCGCAACGCCAAGGATCTGATCGAGATCCCGGCCGAGGTGAAGGCCGAGCTCGACATCCGCCTGATGAACAAGATCGACGACGCGTTGGCGGTGGCGCTCGAGCCGGCGCCGGCCAAGAACGACCCCGAGCCCGGCCTGCCCCCGCCCACCCCGCCCACCTCGCCCGGCGTCGGCGAGCGCCTGCCGAGCTGAACGCCGTCTCGGGGCTCGGGTTCGGGTTCGGATTCGGGCTCGGATTCGGGTTCGGCTTCGGATTCGGGCTCGGATTCGGCTTCCGGTTCGGCTTGGGTTTCGGGCTCGGCGAGCCCTTACGCCGCCGCAGCAGCGCTCCTCGTTCCTTCGGACCCTCACTTCGTTCGGGTCCTCAGGCCGCGCCGTCGTCGTCGCGCTCGCGCTCGCGCTCGCGCTCGCTCCGCGGGTGCAGCTCGGGCGTCGTCGTCGCCCGGCGCGAGCCGGCCCGGGGCAGCGGCAGGACGCTGGCCACCGGCGGCGTCCCCGCCAGCAGTCGCGCCACCTCGGCCACCACCGCGCCGACGTCGCGCGGGTCGAGCAGCAGGGCGTCGACGCCCAGCTTGCCGGCCAGGGGCGGCGCCGACGACCACGACGACACCCAGATCCGCGGCACCGTCTGCGCCCCGGCGTCGAGCGCCGCGACCACGCTCCGGCACAGCTCCCACGGCGGATCGTCGAGCACCGCGACGTCGACCCCGGCGTCGACCCAGGCGACGCAGCCGGCCACCGTCGTCGACCGCACCACCCGCCAGCCGCTGGCCGCCAGCGGCCGCTCGTAGTCGAGCGCGGCCGGCGGCCGCGGCGAGTACAGGAGCACGGTCCGGGTCATGACCATTCCATGGGTCACCATGGATCGGAATCGCGCGCCGAGGAGGCGCGATCGGGTAGCTGGATCTCCCGCGCGCGCGTGCGACCGAGCGCAGGCGCACGATCGCCCCTGTTCGTCGGCGCCGCCGGTATCGCCGCTAACGCGGCTGCAAGCGGTAGACGTCGCCGGTCAGCGACAGCAGGTACAGCTCGCCGTCGCGGTCGACGCCGAACGACGAGATCTGCGACAGCGTCCCGTCGGGATCGAGGGCCGGCTTCCACTCCCAGTGATCGCGGATGCCGTCCTTGGCCCAGCGGAAGCTGCGGATGATCGCGGTGCAGAAGTCGGCGTAGAAGTAGACCCCGGCCAGCGCCGGGATGGCCTTGCCGCGATAGACCGCGCCGCCGGTGATCGAGCAGCCGACGTCGTGGCCGTAGTCGGCGACCGGCGCGGTGAAGGCGCGGCGATCGCAGGTGGCGGCGTCGTAGCAGTGACGGCCCTCGGCCACGCTCCAGCCGAAGTTGTGGCCGGTCAGGTGATCGGCCGGCACCACGTAGACCGACTCCCACAGGTTCTGGCCGACGTCGCCGATGTAGAGATCGCCGGTCGCGGCGTCGAAGCTGTAGCGCCACGGGTTGCGCAGCCCCTTGCCGACGATCTCGGGCCGGGCGCCGGCGGTGTCGACGTCGAGGCGGAGCATCTTGGCCAGCAGGTTGCCGTCGTCCTGACCGGCGCCGGCCGGATCACCGGCGGCGCCGCCGTCGCCCAGGCCGATCCACAGCCGGCCGTCGGGGCCGAACACCAGGTTGCCGCCGTTGTGGTTCGAGTACGGCTGCTCGATGGTGAACACCTCGCGCGCGGTCGCCGGATCGACCGCGTCGCTGCCGTCGGCGAGCTGGTACTCGACGACGTGGGTGTCGCCGGCCCGATCGGTGAAGTCGACGTACAGCTTGTGGTTGGTGGCGAAGCCGGGGTGGAACGCCAGGCCGAGCAGGCCCTGCTCGTTGCCGGTCGAGACCTTGCCGGTGAGATCGAGCACCGGGCGGGGCGCCAGCGCGCCGTCGACCAGGACCCGGACCCGGCCCGGCTGCTCGACGACGAACAGGCGGCGGCGGAGATCGCCGGGCGCGGTCACCAGCGCCACCGGCCGGGCGAGGCCCGAGGCCACCACCGCCAGCCGCAGCGATCCGGCCAGGGCGGCGGGCGGCGGGCCCAGCGCCTCCGACGGCGGCGGCCCGCCGGTCGTGGCGGCGGCGGCCGTGGTCGTGGTCGGCGGCGTGGTGGCCCCCGTCGACGGGGCCGGCTTCGCCACCGCGTCGTCGGCGCGGCGCGAGTGCGGCTTCTGGCAGCCGAGCACGGCCACCAGGGCCGCCGCTACCAGCCAGGGGCGATGATCGGTCACGCGCGGCATCGGCGGCATCGGGCCCTCACTGTACGAGAAGGACGGCGCCCGCGCTCGATCGTGAACGCCACGCCGGGCGTCTGACACCCGCCACGCCGGGTGTCTGACACCCGCCCGCCGCACCGGGTGTCTGACACCCGCCGCGCTCGGCCGCGCTCGGCGCCCGCGCTCGATCGTGAACCCGCACCGGGTGTCTGACACCCGCCGCGCTCGGCGCCCGCGCTCGATCGTGAACCCGCACCGGGTGTCTGACACCCGCCACGCCGACACCCGCCGCGCCGGGTGTCTGACACCCGCCACGCCGACACCCGCCGCGCCGGGTGTCTGACACCCGCCACGCTGCGCTCGATCGTGAACCCGCACCGGGTGTCTGACACCCGCCACGCCGACCCCCGTCGCGCCGGGTGGCGGTGGCCACCCGGGTTGCCTGGCCGTACGGATGCCGGACAGCGCGTCGGCCCCGGCCGGACAGCGTGGCGGCAAGCGCGCGAAACCCGCGGCCGGCGCTGTCCGGCACGCGCCGTGCTGTGGCGGCGGCCATGCCGTGCGCGCCCGCCAACGCCCCCGAGCTCGACGACTTCTTCACCTACGCCCCGGTCGGCGTCGAGGTCGAGCCCGGCCTGGTCGAGGTCCGGTTCGGCGAGCTGCTGGTCACCGGCGGCTACCTCGATCGCGGCCAGCTCCTGCGCGCGCTCCAGCTCCAGGATCGTTGCCCGCGGCTCCGCCTCGGCCTGTGCGCGGTCGCCCTCGGCTTCCTCGGCCGCGCCGCCCTCGCCCGCGCGGTCGCCGCCTGGTCGGCGCTGACCACGGTCGACGTCTGACCGGCGCCGCGCCGTCGCCTAGCGGCCGAGCCCGCGGCAGATCGCGTCGGTGAACGTGGCGGTGTCGGCCTGGCCGCCGAGGTCGCGGGTCCGGGTCGCGCCGTCGGCGAGGGCGGCGTGGATCGCCGCCTTCATCCGCGCCGCCGCCGCCGTCTGGCCGACGTGCTCGAGCAGCATCACCGCCGACAGCATCAGGCCGCTCGGGTTGGCGACCCCCTTGCCGACGATGTCGGGGGCGGTGCCGTGGACCGCCTCGAAGATCGCGCAGCCGCCCGGGCCGCCCATCCCCGGCACGCCGCCGGGCGCGTCGCCCAGGTTGGCGGCCGGCGCCACGCCCAGGCCGCCCACCAGCCCGGCCGCCAGGTCCGACAGGATGTCGCCGAACAGGTTCATCGTCACGATGACGTCGAACCGCTCGGGCGCGATCACCATCTTCATCGCCGTCGCGTCGACGATCATGTCGTCGAACTCGATCTCCGGGTACTTCTTGGCCAGCTCGCGCCCGCAGTCGAGGAACAGGCCGTTCGACAGCTTGAGGATGTTGGCCTTGTGGACCAGCGTGACCCGCTTGCGGCCGTGCTTGCGGGCGTACTCGAACGCGTAGGTGATCACCCGCTCCGAGCCGTAGCGGGTGATGATCGCGATCGACTCGGCCGCGGTCCGCCGCGGATCGACGTAGTGCTCGACGCCGGCGTAGAGGTCCTCGGTGTTCTCGCGCACCATCACCAGGTCGACGCCGGTGAAGCGGCACGGCACGCCGGGGATGGTGCGGGCCGGCCGGACGTTGGCGTAGAGATCGAACTGCTGGCGCAGCGCCACGTTGACCGAGCGGAAGCCCTTGCCGATCGGCGTGCCCAGCGGGCCCTTGAGCGCGAGCTGGTGGCGGGTGATCGAGTCGATCGTCGCCTGCGGCAGCGGATCGCCGACCTGCTCGGCCGCGGCCATGCCGGCCAGCGCCCGCTCCCAGGCGATGGTGCCGCCGGCGGCCTCGATCACCTTCACCGTCGCGGCCGCGATCTCGGGGCCGATGCCATCGCCCTCGATCAGCGTGACGGTCGGGCGCTCGGGATACCGGGACGACGCGGCGGGCTCGCTCATGGCGCGCGTTGTACCACCGCGGGCCGGCCGGTGACCCGTGCCCGCGGCCCGGTCCATGTCATCGCGCTGTCAACGAGATGTCATCGGGTCCGCCCCGCCGCCCCGCCTACAATCGCGCCATGCGCTCCGCCCCCCGCCCCGCCCCCGCGGCTCCCCGCCGCCACCTCGCCGCCACCCTCGCCGTCAGCCTCGCCGCCACCCTCGCCGCCTTCGGGCTCGCCGCCTGCGGCGCCGACGACGACCCCACCCCGCTCGACGCCCCCACCGGCCTCGACGGCCCGCCCGGCATCGACGCACCGTCGGCCTGCAACCTGCCCTCCACCATCATCACCTGCACCGCCGGCGACAACGCGCCGTGTACCGCGGTGTGCGACACGGCCTACTGCTACAACTTCAGCCAGGTCGGCACGCTGTGCACCAAGGCCTGCACTGGCATCGGCGACTGCCCGTCCGGCTGGACGTGCAACAACATGGGCCGCTGCCGGCCCCCCGGCTGAAGGCTCCACCGATCCTGCCGGCCGCGCTGGCCCGACCACGGGCCGCGCTTTACCGCCGCCGGCCGGCCAGTCCATACTCCGTCCGCGCCCTCGGCCCGCTGCCGGGCGCCAACCCCGGAGTACTCATGCGCGTACGCCTCGCCTCGCTCTCGTCCACGCTCGCCTCCTGCTTGCTCGTCGCGACCGCGCTCGGCGCCTGCGGCGGCGGCGACGACGGCAACCCCGGCGACACCACCGACGCCGCGGTCGACAGCCCGCCCGGCGAGGTCGGCACCTTCACCGCGACCTGGGGCCCCAAGGTGATCCCGGCCGGCACCGAGGAGACCGAGTGCGTCCAGTTCCGGCTCGGCAACACCGGCCCGATCAAGGTCCACGAGATCCACAACGTCCTCGGCGTGGCGTCGCACCACTTCATCCTCTACCGCACCGCCGCCACCGAGGAGTACACGACCCCGCGGCCGTGCAACCCGTTCACCGACACGCTCGATCCGACCAAGGGCGCGCCGCTGATGATCACCCAGCGGGCCGAGGAGACCCTGACCCTGCCCGACGACGTCGCGTTCACCCTCGAGCCCCACCAGATGGTCCGGCTCGAGCTCCACTACCTCAACGCCACCGAGGCCGCCGAGAGCGTGCAGGTGGTGTCCGAGCTGCGGACGCTCGCCACCGCGTCGATCGAGGCCGACTTCCTGTTCGTCGGCACCCCCGACATCAACCTGCCGTCGCGGGTCCCGGCGGTCGAGCAGACCGTCGGCCCGACGTTCATCCAGATGCCCGACGATCTCCAGGGCGTCAACGTGTTCGCCATCACCGGCCACACCCACAAGCTCGGCACCAGCGTCACCGTCAACACCGCCCGCGACCGGACCGACCCCGGCACCCCGGTCTACGCCCCGAACCCGTTCTCGTGGAGCGAGCCGGAGACGGTCTACAAGCGGCCGGCGATCGTCACCCCCGAGGGCTTCAACTTCACCTGCAAGTACAAGAACGACACCGGCCGCACCGTCGGCTTCGGCGAGGCCACCGAGGACGAGATGTGCTTCTTCTGGGCCTACTACTACCCCAGCAAGGGCGCCAAGGTCTGCATCCACACCAACCAGGCCGGCGGCGCCAACGGCGTCGACCTGTGCTGCCCGGGCAACTCGCTCTGCGCGCTCGTCGAACAGCTCTAGCCGCCGGCGTCGCGGTCGCGCTCGCGGCCGCCGCCTGCACCGAGCCGCCGCGGCCGCTGGTCCGGGTCGAGGCGCCGGCCGATCTGGCCTCGGCCCTGACCGAGCTGGTCGAGCTCATCCCCGCCGCCGGCCTCGAGGTCACCACCGAGGCCGCGCGCGGCGGCGCCGTGTTCCACGTCGAGGTGATCGCCGACCTCGGCGGCTGCCACGAGTGCTACCGGATCGATCCCGATCCGGCCGGCGGCGCCGGCGCCTGGGTGGTCCACGCCGCCGACGTCCTCGGCGCGCAGTACGGCGTCACCCACGTCTTCGAGCTGCTCGGCTTCCGCTTCCGCCACCCGTTCGACACCTACGTGCCGCCGGTGCCGGCGCCCGACCCGACCATGGCCGCCGATCTCGGCCGGGTGTTCGCGCCCGACAAGACCCGGCGCGGCCTCCACCTCCACACCATCCACCCGATCGAGGCCTACTACGCGCTGTGGTCGCCGCAGCCCGGCCTCGAGCGGGCCCGCCGGATCTACGACTGGATCATCAAGAACCGCGGCAACTACTTCCAGTACGTCGCGCTCGACGACATCCTCGATCCGGTCCGCCACGCCGCCTGGCAGCGCGACACCGCCGAGATCCTGGCGCTCGCCCACCGCCGCGGCCTCCAGGTCGGGCTCGGCTTCCAGCTGTTCGGCCAGGGCAGCCTGCAGCGCGGCTTCGATCTGGTCGACGATCTCACCCTGCCGATCGAGCCCCAGATCGCCGCCCGCCTGCCGCTCATCACCGACGGCCTGCCGTTCGACGGCTACGAGCTGTCGTTCGGCGAGTTCTTCGGCGTCACCCCCGACGCCTTCATCGCCGCGGTCGACGAGACCTACCGCCAGCTGGTCGGCCTCCGGCCGCAGGCCCGGATGGACGCCGTCATCCACGTCGGCGACTCGCCCGATCAGCGGGTCACGTACCGCGGCGAGGACATGATCTACTACTTCCTGGTCAAGTTCGCCGACCCGCGGATCGTGCCCCAGGTCCACACCGTCATGTTCTACGACCTGTTCGAGGACGCCGGCGGCGCCTACCACCACCAGGACTTCCGCGAGCACCGCGCGTTCCTGTTCGATCGCCTGCGCACCAACCGGCCGGTCAGCTACAAGCCCGAGACCGCCTACTGGGTCGCGTTCGACAACTCGGTGCCGATGTACCTGCCGCTGTACGTCCGCTCGCGCTGGCTCGATCTCGATCGCATCCACGCCCAGGCCGCCGCCGACCACCACCCCGATCTCGCCGAGCACGTCCTGTTCTCGTCGGGCTGGGAGTGGGGCTACTGGCAGCACGACGTCGCCGCGCTGCGGGCCTCGTTCACCCTGCCCGCCCGCTGGTCCGATCAGCTCGCCCGCGAGCTCGCGCCCGACGCCAGCGCGCTGGTCGGCCCGGTCATCGCCGTCGCCGAGCTGCAGCACCACGCGCTGATCGAACAGCGGCTGGCCGCCTACCAGGCCGGCCGCGACGCGCTGATCGATCTCGGCGACGACCGCGGCATCGTCGCCGCCCCCGACCGGATCGACGTCCGCGAGGTCGCCGCGCTCGGCGCCGGGCTGTCCGCCTTCCGGACCGACGTGGTCGGCCCGCTCGGCGACTACGCCGACCGGCTGGCCGCGATCGTCGCCGGGCTGCCGGCGGCCGACGGGCCGTGGGCGGCCGAGATCGCCGACGGCATCGCCATCGACGCCGCCCGGGCCCGCTTCATCCACGCCATCTACGACGCGGTCGCCGAGGCCGCCGCCGGCGACCCGGGCGCCGAGGCGGCGCTGACCGAGGCCCAGGCGGCGCTGGTCGCCGGCCAGGTGATCGTCGCCCGCCGCCACGCCGCGCTCCACGATCGCGACCCGCGCCTGCGCGAGGCCGACGGCAACGCCACCTTCTACGCCTACGGCTACCTCCGCTACGCCGAGGACCTCTGCTACTGGCAGCGCGAGTGGCTGATGGCCGCCAACGCGGTCCGCGGTCAGTCGGCGACGATCCCGCCCTGCTTCCTGTAGCCCGCGGCCATTGTCGTCGGTCGGCGACAACCACCGCGCGCCGCTGACCGCGCGGTCATTGTTCCGGCCGCGCAACACAGTGACGGCGATCCGGCCGTTGTCCTCGCCGCGCATCCTGGGTAAGTGAGTCGCCAGGAGGAATGCTCGAAATGAAGAAGCTCATGGTTCTGGCGCTCGCGCTGACCGCGACCGCGACCGCGGCGTGCAACAAGGACAAGGCCAAGAAGTCGGAGCCGGTGAAGCCGGCGCCGGTGCAGCCGGCCGGCGACGACAAGCCGACGCCCCCGACCGACAAGCCGGTCACCCCGCCCGCGGCCGGTCCGGCGATCCCCGCCGGCACCTACGACATCGACCCCGGCCACAGCGCCCTCATCTGGCGCGCCCGCCACTTCGGCGCCGGCTACACCTACGGCTGGTTCCGCGACTTCAAGGGCTCGTTCGTCGCCGACGCCGACCCGGCCAAGCAGACCATCGAGCTGACCGCGCAGATCGCGTCGGTCGACTCGGCGCTGCCCAAGCGCGACGATCACCTGCGCAGCCCCGACTTCTTCAACGCCGAGCAGTTCCCGACGCTGACGTTCAAGAGCAGCAAGGTCGAGGCCGCCGGCGCCAACCTCAAGGTCACCGGCGACCTCGAGCTGCACGGAGTCAAGAAGTCGATCACCGTCGACGTCACCGTGCTCGGCAGCGGCGTCGATCCGATGAACGCGACCCGCGCTGGCTACGAGACCCACCTCACCATCAAGCGGTCCGACTACGGCATGAACTTCATGCCCGGCGGCATCGGCGACGACATCGACCTCACCATCGCCTTCGAGGGCGTGAAGAAGTGATCGCATGAGCCCGACCAGCTTCCAGATCGGGATGGGCCTGCACATCGTCGGCTATCCCGCGCTGGCGGCGACCGTCGGGCTCGTCGTCTCCCGGGTCCTGCCGGCCGGCTCGCGCGCTCGCGCGGCCGCGCTGGTCGGGGCCGCCGGCGCCGGCCTGGTCACGTCGCACGTCGGCCTGGCCGGCCAGCCGCCGTGGCCGCCGATCGACTCGATCGGCTGGATCCCGATCGTCACCGCCGCCACCGCGGCGACGTTGATGATCGCGGCGCTGGTGGTGCCGCGGCGCGCGGCGGCGCTGGTCACCGGCGCGCTGCTCGCGCTGGCGACCCTGGCCGCGGTCTACTACGCCGGCCGGCCGACGTTCCTGCGCTCGTTCGATCGCTACTGGGCCCTGGCCGGCCTGGCCACCGCCGGCGTGGTCGCCGGCGCGGGCCTGTTGACCGCGGCCACCGATCGCAGCGTACGACCGGCGCCGTGGGTGGCCTGGATCGTCGTCGCCGCCGGCCTGGCCGGCTGCACGCTGTGGTCGCACTCGGCGCTGGTGGCGATGCTGCTCGGCTCGGCCGCGGTCACCGCCGGCGTCATCGGCGTCGGCGGCGCGATCCTCGGGGTCAAGGACATCGGGCCGGCGCCGGCCGGCGTGTTCATGGTCCACGTCGCCGCCACCGCCAGCTACGCCCACCTCTACGCCAAGCTGCCGGCGTGGGTCCTGATGACGGCGCTGCTCGCCGCGCTGGCGCCGATCGCCGTGCCGGTCGCGATGAGCGGCCGCCGGCGGCTGGTGGCCGCGGCGCTCGGCGTGCTGATCGCGGCCGGCCTCACCGGCCTGGCCGCTCAGCGGATGCACGCCAAGGACGCGGCGTCGGTCAAGGACGCCGCCAGCATGTATTACTGAGGTCTGGCCGGGGCGACCCGCACCGCGGTCAGCTCCTCGAGCGTGCCGTGGTGGTGGTAGCCAAGCTCGACCGGGCCGACGCCGCACGCCAGCCGCAGCGTGAGGTCGTCGGCCAGCGAGCGCCAGACCAGGTCGATCGTCGCCGGTCGGCCGGCGGTGGCGGCGGTCACGGTGCGCTCGACGCCGTCGACCGCGCGGTCGGCGCCGAGCTCGAACCAGATCGGCAGCGCGCGGTCGCGGGCGCGGTCGTCGCCATCGTCGGCCGCGCGGAGCTGCGTGCCGTCGCGCTCGACCACCCGCGTCACGGTGAGCGCCTCGGTCCACGGCGCCGGCCAGCCGGTGACGCGGTACCGGGCCACCCGACCGCCGCCGACCGCGGCGACCTCGGCGTCGCGGGCGGCCACGACCGTGCGCGCGCGCCCGGTGCCCGGATCCGCCCACCGCCGTTCGATCCGCCACTGCCACCGCTGACCCGCCGTCAGCGGCCACCAGCCGGCGTCGCACCCTGGGACCACGGCTCCCACCGGCGCCGACGCGGCCGGCGTCAGGCCCGCGGGCGGCGTCACCGCGGGCGGCGGAGCGTCGACACGCCGCGACGGGCGACGCTCGCACGCGACCGCGAGCACCGCCAGCATCCAGACCCAGCGCACGTCGCCGGAACGCATCGCCCGAGCGGATGATTCCCACGTTCGCGCCCCGCTTGTCGACGAACATATCGCCCGCGCACGATCACCCACGCCGGGTGACGCAAGCCACGACACACCGCTTCGCAGACACGGCACGCCGGTTGCTTCGTACCGCGGCATGCGACGACGCTTCGCCGAAGGCACCCTGGCCCGGGAGCACCGGCCGCCGGCCCGGGACGACGACCGCCACGAGCTCGACGACCGCGGGTTCGCCGATCTGGCCCGGGTCAGCACGTCGACCTTGATCCACCGCCTGCTCGAGCCCCAGCACGTCGCCATCCGCGCCAACCTCGCCGACCTGCGCGCGCTCGCCGACCGCCTGGCCGCCCGCGACCGCAGCCCGGTCCTGCGCCGGGCCGCCAACATGCTCGACGAGCTGCACGAGGTCATGAGCGAGCAGTTCGAGCACGAGGAGCGCGCGGTCTTCCCCTGCCTCGAGGCCGGCGCCGCCCCGATCCACGTCCTCGGCGACCTCCACGATCGCCACGACGACGTCGCCGACCGGCTGCGCCGGCTCGCGCTCCTGACCGAGGAGCTGCCGGCCGCGATCGCCGACCCCGACCTCGCCGCGCTGCGCGCCGGCTTCCGCGCCCTCGACGCCCTGGCCTGCGGCCACCACGCCCTCGAGCGCGACGCGCTCCTGACCCGCTTCAGCTAGCGGATCGCCGCGGCCGCGCCATCGACTATCCTCACCGGGTGCGGGCCGTCGCCGTCGCCGTCGCCGTCGCCCTCGCCGGCCCGCCCGCGTGCATGTTCGCGCCGCGACCGGTCGCCGTCATCCCGCACATGATCGGCTACGGCGGGCTGTGGTTCGCCGATCCGGCCTGCGCCGCGCGCTTCGCCCGCCCGCGGCTGGTCACCGGCGCCGACGTCGACGCGCTCGAGGCCTGCCTCGCCGACCTCGGCCTGACCCGCAGCGGCCGGCGGCGCCACCCGCTGATCGACGGCGCCATCTATCACGACCGGGCCGGGCTCG
>Ga0075163_10005138_pt1 | contig 17477 bp, 22 predicted proteins | sample JI1023141ADNA_FD_71478 | JGI IMG/M metagenome (GOLD analysis project Ga0075163, IMG submission 71478) | Wastewater effluent complex algal communities from Wisconsin, to seasonally profile nutrient transformation and Carbon sequestration -... | ecosystem: Engineered > WWTP > Effluent > Algae...
TAAAGATAATAAAATAGGCTCTTTAGTTAAAGTAGATGAAAAAGAGTTATTTGAATGGAATATGGATTTGAGAAAGTTTCTGATATATTCGAATCAACAGTGGAAGAAGAAGTATCCACAATTTAGGGCGAATTATCAGGGAGATAAAACTATCGGTTATGAATTAGCTAAAGGTATCGTCTCTATTCCAAAACAATATAAAAGATTAAATTCGGTAAATTATCTTACAGAGAAAGTTATACAGGAGTTGCCTTCTAAATCTTTCGTAATTAAAGAAACATTAGGTCACGCTGGTAATAAAGTTTTATGTATGAATTATAATAATGATACTAAGATGTATAATGATTATTTGCGTCATAAATCGTGTAAGCCTGAGCCAGATGAATTGCTTCGATACATTAAAAGTAAGCTAACATCTGATTCCCCACTAATTATCGAAGAACTCTTACCTTTTACAGATGATATTAAAAATAATTGTGATAATAATAATAATGATAAAGCTAAAGATAAAGCTAAAGATAAAGAAAGTGTTGAGATTAAGGCGCCACCACCAGATTATAAAGTCTACGTTGTAAATGGCAAGGTAAGACTGATAAACATATATTTTCGCTTACCAGAAGGCAGATTTGAAATGTCATTTAAACCGAATTGGCAGAGAATACCGATAAAAAATCTGTATCAGGATATAGTTGCATTAAATTATAGTGATTTACCTGAAACTATTAAGTTTACATTGCCACCAGAAAGCGTTAGAAAAGAATTATTAGATGTTTCGGTTAAATTGGCACACGCTCATAGTGCAAAATTTGCTCGTTATGATTTCTACATTATTAAAGATACAAAAAAGACTAAAGAATCCGCAAATTATAGAATAGTATTAGGAGAAATAACACCATTATGTGGAGGTATTCGTAATAATCTATTAAAAGAGAAGATGCTTAGACTTTTATTTCCACCAAATGTTAGAAGGTTCTATAAGGCCGATTATCAAAGATAATATCTTTTTCCACCTGCCTGACTTGATCTAGTTGATGTTTTAACAGATGTTTTAACAGGTGTCTTTACAGATGTTTTAACAGGTGTCTTTACAGATGTTTTAACAGGTGTCTTAGCTAATTCTTTAGTAGATGTTTTTGCTGGTATCCTACTAATTAAATCTTGTGTAGACCAATCGGTTGTATCTGCAGATGACTTTCCAGCAGGTATTCTTTTCATGCTTCCATCAGACTTAACATGGAAGAGAGTTGGAATGCCAGTAATGCCAGCTTCTCTTGCTAGACCAGGGCCATCAGCTTCAATATCGATAGCCATAATAATAAAATTGGTGTTTGGATCAGTGTTATATTTATCTGCAAGAGAAGACCATAGGGGAACTTTGTTCTGGCAATGTGGGCACCATTGAACATAGCAGATAACATAGCCTTGATCACCTTTGTTCCATAGAGGAGAGCGAATTTTAGGTTCCTTTAATAAGATAAAATCATCATCTGTAAGAGATAGAACATTTGTATTATTGTATAAACTCATTTAATAATATATTATATAAAGTTATTTTTATAATTAATTATTTATATTAATTTTTAACGAAATAATTAGAGACTATATCTATATAGAAATAATAAATGCATGATTTATTGCTATATGTTGTCTGCCATGATGAAAATTCATTGAAAATGTGTTATAAGGAATTAAGTGAATATAGTTGGATTAAGTTTATAAAAATAGAGACGACGAAATACTGTGAGAGCATCTTTTTATTAGATTATTTAAAGAATAATTATAATGAATGGAAAGATCATTCGCATATTGGAATGATTACATATAGTTATAGCCAGAAAATACAGCTATCAACGGTGCTAAATCTTTACAACAAAATAAAGGATAAATCCTTAAATGATTATGATATTATTGGTTTAAGGAAAGTTAATTTAACAATAGGAGATAATTCACATATTGGAATGACTAGACAATTAATAGATTTAATTAATAAAATTCCTTCACACACTCTTAGCTTTAATAATAATAACAATAATACTAATAATAACAATAATACTAACAATAACAATAACAATAATACTAACAATAACAATAATACTAACATTTATACTAACAATAATGATAATGCTAATAACGATAATAATAATAATAATAGCAGAGATGAGCTAAAGATAAATACAATAACAACTAAGGATTTGCCAAAGAATATTAATTATTCATATAGAAGGGATTATATTTTAGCATTAAGGCTTAAAAAATTAGAAGAGAATAATAAAAAAGAGGAGAATAAAAGAGAGGAAAAGAAAAGTAATGATAATATAAAATTTAATGAAATAGATATTGATAAAATAGTTCCATTTTATAGTAATTATTGGGTATGTAAGAAAGAGACTCTTAAACACTATTTAAATTGGTTAAGTCTCGTGAAAAATATTATGGAAAAATCACAAATAGTAAATGAAGATTCTAAATATAAAATAGAATCAAAAGACTTTATACCAATTTTCGGATACCCATGGATGACATGGCATCCATTTATAATGGAACGAATGATATGTATTTATGCTTATTTAACAAAGGCTAAATTATATGTTTATGAGACTAATATAAAACCTAAAAATAATAAGTTAAAATTCGGCTAATCCCGTTATAAATCGGGTGAAACATATTTGCATATATATTATATATTAAAAATGATATCTTTCTGTTTTTCTTTCTTTATGTTTAAAAAAAGAAAAAAACAAAAGGAGAGAATGGCAACTGAAATCAAGCAAGAATTGTACAATCTTTTGTTGAGCGAGGATAGCAAGTTCGATAAGATTATCGAAATTGCTGAACAACTGGGTTTTAATACTGAGTGGTTCCCCAAACTTACCAAAGAGAAGATTTATGAAATTATTGCAGATATGGATCCGACGATTGAAAAGTTGGACAAGATTAAGGAGTACTTTCTTTCTGAGATTCTCAGAAAGAAAGTCGATACTGACATTGGTATCAAACCTGGTAATAAGGATATTCTTTCATACCTTTATTTGCCTACCACTTATAAGTCTGGACATAAGTTTGACGGCACATATGGTGTGGAATTGACGATTATTCCGGTGGAACAGCTCTTGCTTAAACTCAATTATTTCGATCTTCTCGAACAATATAAGCAGATTTGTAAGGAAAACCCAGTCAAATTGTTGACTGAGGAAGCGGCGCAAGCCCTACTCACTATCATTAAGGTTATTAGTGTTGATGATGTTTTGAATGCGTTGTTTGACCTAGACATTCTGTTTAATGAAAATGATCTTAAGGAAATTGCTAATCTTCATAAGGGTGTGATTAGTGGAGCAATTGATCATTCAATGAAATCATTCTTTATTCGAGCGAACTATTAAGGGGAGCAAAGTGTTATAAGAATTAAAAAAAAACATTAAACTTTGCTCATAGACTAGCCATGTAATTGGCAATTGTATCAGCCATTTCATTACCATGAACACCACTATGTGCTAATACTTTGAGTAATTGTACATTAACATTTAATTCAGTCTTTAATTTACTTAGAATAAACTTTAGATTTTTCCATAGATCGGTATTTCTAATATTATTGCTATTTAGATTTGTAATAGCATAATTAGAATCGGAATATATAATAATTTTAATATCATTACTATTCTTACTATCGAATGCTAATAGTTGGATAGAATTATAAAAGGTATTTAATATCCATACAATAGGGTAAAGTTCTGCTCTGTTATTCGTCTGTATACCTTTATCATCACATTTTAAACCTATTTTAAGATCTAGATCAGGTAAGAATATACCAGAACCGGAATACCATTTACTCCTGTCCGAAAGACCTTGATTTAAACATGATCCGTCAGTGTAAGCTATAAGAGTACAGATTTTATTGTTATTACTAATAATGAAATTAGTAATAATATTCTCTATCTTTAGTGTATCTTCAGTGCCTACAAGAATGTCAGAAAATAAATTCACCTTCTTTACAGTGGGATCATTAATATTACTTTTAATAGTGATGGTGGTATTAGTAGCAGTATTAATAGTCATAGCGGTCGCGGTAGTCGTAACGGTCGCAGTGGTGTTATTAGCTGTAATACCAATAAAATCGATAGCTTCCTTTTCTGTCTTAAATGATTTAAATATAGCACCACTATATCCAGTCACTGATTCTGAACATTCTTGCCAAGAAGTAGTTATTAAAGGTGCTTTTAAGCCAACTCTAACGGCATAGTATTTCATTTTAGTTCTATTAATGTTAGAAAAATAGAAAGTTTCATTTTTTATATAATTTAAAAATTGATTATCTTCTTCTCTTTTTAAAGAGTAAAAGAAAGAAACAGAAAGAGAGATGACAGATACATTATTGAGCTATGGTTATTGGGTAGACCGAATTAAATCAAATACAGAGGTGCTTGAGCGTATTAATGATATTATTTATGAGCATAAATCAGAATTACCTGATTGGGTAGATAAGCCCAAGTTTTATGCAGTAATTACACAACAGATAATCGACCAATTAGCACTAGCCATAATTGATGGTGACGAATCGTTAGATGTTACATATATTCTGGGATCCTGTCTAGTATCAGATTATTGGGATGTGGGAGCATCAGGGGGTCTTGTTGGATTAGTTCCTCATTGTAAATATGATATTGTAGAAACTTTCGGTAATAGCCTTTTAAAAAAAGGCTAATTTTTCCCTTTTTTTAAAAGGCTAATTTTTCTAAGCCGAGCGCAGCAAGCTGACAAGCCCTAGGCTTTTTTCCTGGAAAAAGGTTATGCAACATTCCAAATATAGTCGTTATTATCTGCATATTCTTCTATAAATTGCCAAATCTTTGCATCATACCACGGATTAGAAGGATAAGGAATTGGATTCTCTTTATTTTTAAACTTTGCCTTATCTTCATATTTTTCAGGAGCTTTAAAAAACTTATCAACTCGATCTAGAAGATAGTCCGGTATAATATATTCTGCACCTACTTGTACAAGATTAAATTTAGTAGAAGGGTTGGGAAAAGCGCAAGCTAGAGTTTCAAACATCGTTCCAGACCCAACTACTAACCATATTCTGTCAACCTGCATTATATTTTTCCTTGGTGTTAAGTTAATTGTACTTTTTATGCTCTGACATAATAATTGTTTAAATCTATCTGATGCTAATCCCCAAGGCAATAAGAATCTCGTCTTGACATTTTCATTAACATAATCTTGTGCATGTTTCTTAACGACGACTAAATAACCATAAGGTATCTCCTTAATTAAAGCACCAAACTCTTGAGCTTCTTTTGTATTTGGGTGCATCTCTTTCCTTTTAGCGACAAAGATGACACTCTTAACACCTAGTATTTTTGCAGCGACTGATATGGCTACTTGTGCATATCCATATGCTGGACTACTATAGATAAATTCTTTAATATCGGGATTCTCTTTAAGGATTTGTTGCATGTAGGGGATAAGACCGCGAACCTTGCTTCCACCATTTAAATAATCGTCTCTTATTACATTTATTTTTTTATCTTTAACTTTATAGGGTTCTATAATTAGTGGTGCATTATTTTTATTCATATATTAATATTCATTATCTTTTTAGCTTAAGAAAAAGTGATAATTTAATATATAGCTCTTTATTCTAAGAAAGAATAGAGGGTATATTATGAATATCAGCAGATATTGTGAAAAAGAAACCTGTTTATATTGGGATAAAGAAAGATATTTAGATGATTTCGTAGAACAGCTGAAAGAATCAAATCGGATTACTATGGTGTTTAACATAAAAGATCCAATAGAATCTGAATTTATTACGGTAAAGTGTAGATATTATGTAGATTCAAAAAATGATGATTCTGATTTTTATCATATAGTAATTTCTAATGATCAAAGAAGGAAATTTTTAAAGACACACAAAAATTGATTTAATATGCAATGTGTAAGTTTCAGAATGAATCTGAGCAAGATTGGTCAAGAGAAAAATACAATTGAAATAGGCAGTTGCATAGGTATTATTTAAATAATGATTATTGTTATCAAAGTTAGAGGATAGATAAAAATAATCTTACAAAAGTCTCTTTGTTTAATGTAAATTATTTTATATAAAAGAGTTAATATAAGGATCATCTCTATAAATACAAGATGTGCCAAGCCTGTAAATACTACCAGAATTTGTTAGTATCCATTTATCTTTTAAATTTACAAGAACGATAATACTAGTATTAATTTGAACATCATCAATTATACCTGTCATATAGAAGTTTTTATATGAATCTGTGTTTTCTGATATAAATGTTCGTGGTAAACTTTTTTGTAAGAACCATTGTTCTAATACCCCTTTAAAATCATTATTATGCACAACTTTATTTATTATTTCAATTAGTTCAAGCCCTTTATCACCTAGAATGGAAATATTACTAATCGTAATGTTGCCATTATATCTAAAATCAATTCTAAAATTGTCCTTAATTAAAAGACTGATATCATCTAAATAAGCTTTAATAGTGTTTTCCATCTATAATCTCTTTCTCTTCTTTGAAAAAGGAGAAAGGTGTTAAAAATTTAATTCATTTTTTTATTAATAATAAGGGAATATATATAGATGATGAATATTTACTTAAATTGGATCATTTCATTTATTGCAGCGATAATTATAACTGTATATTTAGCTGGACTAGGTTTTGCTTTTTGTATTGATTCTCAAAGTTTGCTATGTACACTATATACCCTCTTAATTATCGTAGTGCCAGTATTGTTTGCATTTACGTTATCACCTGGTAATCTAGCGTCACATATTGCTATTTTAACAACAATCATATTGATTCCGTCTGTTTTAATTGATCGTGGAGTCTTTACTGTACCAGATTTTGTTATTAACTTGGTAACTCCAATCTTTGATTTCTTTGCTAGACTGTTAATATTAATTCCGTCATTTAAGCTGCCGTGATTTTGAATGTTTTCGTATGGATATTAGTGGGTGATTAAATATATCATATTTGAGGTTTTCGGAAAGGTCGAAAGGTATAACATTATTATTTTTAAGGACGAATGGAAGACTTATTTGATCTCGTCTGCTGTGTTTACAAAATTCAGACCACCATTCTTTCATTAATTTAATGCATAACGGATTATTGTGTTTTCTGATTATAAAACCTGCTTGCCATAAACCAGAATTGGAGGGATGTTGTGCTGCTCTATATTTTGAGAGTTGATTTCTTATAAGTCTTTTATTATCTAACAGTAGTTTAATACATACCTTACCCTCTTCATAAAGACAATCTCTTTTTATATGATTGAATAATGCAATTACAGAATCTGAGTCATTGAATGATTGAAAATGTCCTGGCAATCCTTTTAAGGTTTGATTGGCATCGAGATAGATGCTAATAGTATATTCTGGGAAATATAGGTGTGGATTAATCTTAGGATGACGAGAGATTCTATGTGGATCCTTATTTTTAAAATTAATTAATCTATATTTCCAAACAGTTGGTTTATTAGAATCAGCAGTAGTAGCTGTAGCAGTAGTAGCTGTAGCAGTAGCAGCAACAGCAGTAACTACAACAGCAGTAACTGCAACAGTAGCGGTAGCGGTAGCGGTTGAACTCTCTAAACATTTTTTGGTTATTTCATCAATAAAACAGACATAGTCACATCCTTCTATAATTGGTGGCTCTAATAGTCTATCATAATTGTTAGTAATGACTGTGTAAATGACTATTTTATTTGCCATCGTATATATAATTAGTTTAGTATTTAGTTTAGCGTTTGGTAACCCGCGCGTTTAAAATAATCATTTTATTATCTAGATTATAAGATAGTTTTAATTATTTAAAGTATTTACACAAAGATGTAGTTTTTTTTTTGCTTAAATATATAATGAATAAACTTTATGTTAAGAATCCTAGAACGAATAGATATGTTCAAGTTGGTGGTGCAACCCATAAAAGATTATTAAATCAATATGGAGGAAATACGGATAGTGATCTTGAAGTAATAAGAGAACAAATAGGAAAATACGAAACGCATATGGGAAAAGAACCATCAAAGATCAATAGACTCTTAGCAGAAGAGATTCATAACTTAAAAGAAGAAATGGATTATGGAGATATATCTGTAGAAGAAGCCATTGCTGGTCTTTTAAATATATTTAACTTAATGAAGAAAGCAGGATTTAAATATGCAGTGGAAAACGCTGCACCTGGTCCAGGAACGAAGATTAAAGCACTTATCGTAAATACATATGGTCCTATTTCTCAAGAAGCACCTCCTTCTTTTTACTAATTTACTTAATAACTAAAGATAAAAATGAGATAAAAAAGAAAATTCAAAAAAACATTTTTTGGATTTTTACGATTAATTTTACTATTAATTTACTTATAATTAATCGTAAAATTAAAATCGCTGATACATGGTCCAGGAATTATTTTTTAATAGAAAATTATCGAAAATTACTATTAATAAATAATGGATAAAACTAACTACAATAATCTTTTAATTTTTCAATAATAATAGCTTTATACTTTTTATTGAACCACATGTTAACATTAATATCAAACTTTGTGTTATGTTTTACATTCAAATCACGTTTTGGTAGCTTTTTATAATCCTGAAAATCTGCTTTATTATCAACGATAAAAAAATTTCGATCAACAATATTCATCCTAAACTTAAATCCATCTTCATGGTAAACCGCATTCCATAATTCCAATTCACCTTCATTATTAGGACTATGATAATCAGTAATTATGTTAAGAAACTTTTTACAAGATTCGCTATTCTCGAATTGTATATATATCATTTTATTATATCTGGCATCTTGTTCTTCCTGACAGCAACCAGATGTTTCAATCCCAGCTTTCCACATAGCTTCGATTAAGTCAACTATCTCAGAGTCAATTTCAACACTATATTCATTAAAATAATTTAGTGTTGTTGTCTTATGACGACTATGCATTTTAGCTCTACTCAGCTCTACTCAAATCTAATCAGCTCTATAGAGCTAAAATAAAAATAATCATTTTTAAAAAACTATAAAGCTCTTTAAATTTCCTAAAAAACTTTCAGGATGGAGTTTTTTCCTCCCAGGGAGCATAGCAAGCCTCTTTAGTTTGACAAGCCCAGTCTATCGACCGAAGGGAGTCAGCTAAAGAGACCTTTAGGGTCTTTTTGTCTCTTTAGTCTCTTCAGTTTCAAAAAATGGCTGCTTGTAGGACCTTTGATTCCCATAATTTAAACAATTCATCTTCTGATAGTATCTTCTTTTTATAGTTATTTGATATTTCCTGCCATTTCTTAGACCATTCATTGTTATTCTTTACGCTATTTATTTTTTGAACTAGACTCTCTAAGGAATTAACTCTTTGCCAACTCGTTATTCCAAGAAACTCATGTTTTGAATCATAATCTTTCCATACAAATGGTATAATTGAAAGACCCATCGCTTCATGATATTTTGCGGTTAACCAATCATTATTATCCTCTGTAGCAAAGCATAAAGTAGTTCTTACTTTTTTCAGAATTGGTACTTTATCAACGAATTTTCTTGTCCATTTATCATCAGTAAATGGAGGTAAGTGACCCAGATAATAAGTAGTAATATCTGGATGCTCCTTCTTTAGTCTTGTTAAGATTGTCTGCCTTATAGGACTATCTTTACGATAACTGCCCCAATAGGCAAAATCGATCGTCTTATTGGCCGCCTTATTATTTTTTAATTCTTCTAAATTTTTAAGATTATAGTATTTCATTGTATGTATATTTCCTTTAAAATCGTTCTCACTTATCCAATCCCAATCGTTAACATTGGCTCCTTTTAAGGTATAGTTAAAAATAAGTTCGGGTGTATGTTGAATATCTGAATTTAAGATAATGATTTTTGGCTTCTTTTCTTTAAGAATAGCTTTAATCTTTTCTAATCTTTCATCTAAATACTGTCTATACATCGGATTAATTTCATTATTAGCATATTGAAATTCATTTTCAACTAGGATTAAGAATACGTCAGCTTTCTCAAGTATTTTAAGATCGGCGCGTGGCTTTTTATCACTTTCTACTGCATTAAAATAATCAAATGTTAAAGTATAGCAGCTATCCTTTAATCCTAAATCAATAGTTTGATTATTCCATTTTTTTGCTAATTTGTTATATAAATCATAGAAACTGCTACCAGCACTGTCTAATGGTCCGATAAAATGTCCGGCTCTAATCGATCCCATAACAATATTTAAAGTCTTACATTGATTTTTCTTGATTTTTTGGCTAGTATTTTTGTTCATATTATCGCTATAAATATCAAAGCTGATAAATGTATATGATTATCAAATATTTTTTTCATAAATTATTATTAAGACAGTGGCACTTTATTCTTTTAATGTACAAAACACTCTTTCAACAAATCAGCGTTCCTGCTCTTTTCCATTTCTTCTCTCTAATTCTTTTTCGTGATCAATAAAAATATTCTTCCAACCCATATTCTCTAAGCGCATACATAGGCTCATAACTCCTTTGTAATTATGGAATTCAATCATATCTGTTGCCAGAAATAACTCTGATTATTCTTGAAACTAATAACGGTGTAAGCGCTGCCACCATTTATCTTCCTACCACGAATTTCCGGACCAATATAATTAACACCAGGTAAAGAGTTAATCGGCTTATTGTATTCGAAAATTCGGATACTCTTAAGATCATCGCTGAAATTATTAATGATAGAAGTATTCTTCTTATGTAAATAAGATAAAAATAGGATGATTGGAAAATAATGTCCAAATGCTATTATTAACTCTAGTAATAATGTCACTACTACTGTTACTGCGGCCTTCACTGTTACTTGGCGGTGTATAAATTATGTCTGGTTTTCTAATTTTACTTTCTCTAGGTTCGCCATCTTTCTCTTTACTCTCATCAGCAGTTGCTGCTTCTGCTGGTTCTTCTGTTGCTGTATTCCAACATTCATCTAAACTACATTAAAAGCTGTGTGAACATCTTTTCGAATATCTTCTTCGTGATTCATTTATACTAAAATGGAGTGATTTATTTATATAGCATCAATTTTTAGAAAAATTGAATTATTTTTATTTTATAGCTGTCGATCCAACAACAATCTAACACTGATAAAAATTTAGATGACTATGAAAGCAAGAAAGCTAACTACACAGGTCAGTGAAGGCGAGCACACGCGAATGTCTATTTTTAGAACCGATGATAATGAAAAATTATATAATGCCAATCTTGTAAATGTTAATGAGATATACTTAGATGGTGGAAAGAAAGTTGATTTAAGTATGATTACAGATAATTCAGCTATAACTTATTTACATTGCAACTTCAGACCTGATTTCTCGCAATTACCTGTAAATTTAAAGGAACTATCTATTCAGACTCAGTATGAAGTTTGGCGTAAGGATTTGCCACCTCTCCTTAAAAGATTAAGTATTGCAACACCATGTTGCAGTCCTGTTCTATTCGAATTAAGCCAGGATGTTGAAGAAGAATATAGAATGTGTGAATACTTTTATATAAGCACGAGAGGATTTGGCAAATATAACAATTTCAAACAAGGATTATTTGAAATTGAATCTGATAATATTCATATATATGGTGATACATACACTAAATGGTTTAACCGAATGGTTGATGGTGATCCTAATTTTAATTTTCGCTATTGTCATCATAGTTAGCCTCGTAGTTGTCGTCGTAATCGCCATCGTTGTATTCATCTTCGTTCAACAACATCTCAAGTTCTTGATATTTCGTCTTTACCTTTTCTGCATTCTTTCTTAATTCTTCTTCTCTCCTATCATAATCTTCCTTTAAAGTTATTTCACTCTCTTTTAATGCTCTTGCAAATTCCATCTCCTCCTCCTGTATTTTGCGCTGTTCTTCCTCTCATTTACGATCCTCCTTTCTTTTACGTTCATCCTCTCTTTTACGTTCATCCTCTCTTTTACGTTCATCCTCTCTTTTACGTTCATCCTCTCTTTTACGATAGTCTTCCTCTCTTTTGCGATGGTCTTCTTCTCTTTTAGCTTTTAAAAAAATTGCGTCCTTAGCTTTCCCAACTTTGAGCTGTAACTCTCTACCATCTGTCTTAGACGTTCTTCCTCTCTCTTACTTATGCATTTCTTCATTCATTATTTCTCCCTTCTTCTTTCTTTCTTTCTTTTCTTTTTAATATCTAAAAAAAGAAAAACATTAAAATTCATTTTACAATATATATGATATAGATATTTTGCCAACATGTAAAAAGCTATAATGCTTTAATAGCACTTAACAGCCATTAAATATCTGTAGACAAAATAGTAGATAAGGTATAAGCCACCAAAGAGGAATGCAACAACGGTGTAGAATACACGCATTGCAGGAGTTTCAAATTTACTGCAGTCCCATGCTAAATAAGCAGCATAGAGAGAAACAAGAAGACCAATAAGGGAGTCAAGAGTATATGCGCCTCCCTTCTGAGTCTTATATGCGGTGTTGCCAAGATATGGCGCTAATGGAGTAAGATATACAAGATAATCATTAATTTCAACCATTTTTTATTTTCTATATATTGTACTAACAAAATATATTTAATCAAAGTAATGTGGTTTTTGTTACAATTAGTTTTTTTGTTATTGCTATTGCTATTGCTATTGTTACAATTGGTTTATTTGTTTTACTGTGTATTGAACCAATAAACTTTATAGTCTTTAATTTGAGCGAGAATATTGAAGGTAAGTTGTTCATAAAGGAAATTATTTTCGTCTAATAAATAGACTTTGTTATTTAGTTCAATCTCAGTTGTTTTTATATAGTCGGAAAGTCTTAAACCTCTTAAAGTCTTAACAATTTTGTGACTCTTTTGTAACTGCTTTTTAATATTTTTATCTATTTCTCTTGGATTATCTTCACCAAAAATGCCATAAGGATTTTCATTAAGATGAAGGCCACATAGTTTCTTCTCTTTATCAGAATAATCTCGCAAACATTGTGTATCATTTACAGTTCGTGCAATACATCTAGTTGATGGATTATCTTCACTTTTCTTCCAAATATAAGTGTTAGTGTGTCGATCAAGTATTACTGAGATTGGCAGATAGAATAATTTAACTAATGTTACTTTATTATCATTTTTATTTTTATTTTTACTATCATTAAGAGTATCATCATAGCAAATATAATCATCATTATCATTACAATTAAAAGAATTATTAATATCATGTAAATCTTGCATATCTTGTACATTTTGTAAGTCTTGTACGAAATTAGCGAGACGCTCTCTGTAAACAGGAGTTAAAATTTTATTTAAATTATAAAAGAATCTAGTAAGTACTTTTGTATATCTGTAATTTACTTCTTGTTCGATATACCGTCTTATATTATCGAAAGTAGGTGTAGTAAGTAACGATTCCATTTTTAAAGATAATTTAAAAAATTAATTTTTAACAGGTCAATTTTTAGGGTATTTATTTTAAACTTATCTTATAATATAGCCTTTTAAGCAAAATCTAAATAGCCTTTTAGAAAAAGCTAGGGAAAATCTAAATATAGCCTTTTAGAAAAAGCCTAGGGAAAATCTAAATATAGCCTTTTAGAAAAAGCCTAGGGAAAATCTAATATATAATCTTTTATGTCAACTTCTTATAATAATGATAATAATTATGATAATTATGATTATGTAATTATAGGAGCCGGACCTACTGGTTTAACACTAGGATGGTTATTAGCACAAGAAAGAACAGTCAATAGAATATTAGTACTTGAAAGGGCTGAAACTATTGGGGGATGTCACCGTGTTGATCGCGATCCTACACTAAATTTGTTTACAGAACATGGACCACGTATATACTCGACAATCTTTTTAAATGTAATACAAATATTGGAGAAGATGGGAATATCATTTGAAAAATTGTTTACACCATATAAGTTTACTCATGGAAGTATGAGTCAGGAAGTTTTAAGCAAATTAACTTTTACAGAAATTTTAAAGTTAGGGATCGAATATATTAAATTAGTGTTCGATCCAGCGTATGGACTATTTACAACAGTTGCAACATTCTTGGAAATAAATGATTTTACTAAAATATCGAAAGATTTAATCGGTAAGATGTGCCACTTAACAGATGGAGCTGGACCAGAACGCTTTACAATGAACCAATTCTTACATGCATTCGATCATCATGTATTTTATACATTTATGCAACCGAAGCTACCAAATGATGTAGGTTTATTTCCATTATGGAAAGAAAAACTCTTGCAAACTGGAAAGATAGATATATGGTTAAATTCAGATGTTAAAAATATTGAATCTAATAATTGCGGTAACAGTATCGGTAATAGTGCTAATAATAATAATGATAATAAGATTGTTGTGACATTGTTAAAAATGGATCAATATGGTGGAAAGCAGTTAACCGTTGTTACAGGGTCTAATGTGGTACTAGCAATTCCACCAGAACATGCTTTAAGAATATCAGGATTAGAGAATTGGACGACTAAGGGTCGTGTTTTTAGTTCTAATCCAAATCTTATAGTTTCTGATTCTGCTGCTGCTAATAGTAATAATCTTAGTAGTAGAGGTAATCTTAATAATCGTAGTAATTTAGTCCGTAGCATAGTGGACAAAGACAGATTAATATCTATTAATACGGCAGAGTTTGGTAGATTGGCAAGATATGATTATTATTTGCCAATAGTCTTTCACTATCCTTTTACGAGAAAGGAACTTTCTTTGCCAATTATTTGGGGGTTTCCTGAGACTGATTGGGGTGTAATTACGATAGTATTAAGTGATTATATGGATTTTAATGATGCAAGATCTAAATTAGTTATAAGTACTTGTATATCACTAACCAATTCTGTCTCGAAAAAAACGGGACTAACAGCGAATCAAACACAGAGTACAGATGCATTATTAGAGGAAGTATACAGACAGATAAATATCGTTTACAAAGGAAAGTTACCAAGACCCTATAACCTTAGCCTCTTTTCCAGGGGGAAAAACCCTGAATTATTGCAGAATGGAATAATGATTCTTTCACCTCATGTATCATTTGATACAAAGAGACAAATATGGGTTAATTCGGATTCATCTTTTATAAATACTCCAAGATCTGGGCACCTACCTAATTGGGAGAATGCCGCAATACCTGGATTATACTGGGTAGGAAGTTTAAATGGTCAAAGTTATTATAATTTTAGTTCGATGGAATCTGCTGTAAGCAATGCAATATCATTCTATCTTTCAAAATATGAAAATAAAGATTATGTAGTCAGGAGTCCTATAAATTTTTCAACCATCTTACGTTTTAGCATATTAATTATTATAATAATATTAATATTCAAGACTAAAGCTTTCTAGATTGAAAGCTCCTGCTTCATCTTCACTATCACTATCTTCAGCAAGACCAATCTTTCTAAGATATGCGAAACTTGTTGCAAGAGCATTTTCTTTTTCTTTTAAACTTGAAAAGCCTGGTTTCAGTTTAATACGTCTAACTTCAATACTATTATTGATTTCACTATCTTTATTAGAACTATTATCACTACTACTATTATTGGTACTTTCTGCTGGAAGGTATTGACTAGTGGCAGATACCCAATCAACAGCTTTAAGCTCTGGATTACGCGATAATGCTGCAATAATTACTGAATCACCACATGATGATTCAGTAATTAAAAGGACTGAACAATTATTAGCGCTTTCTTTAATAGTCTGTAAACATTTTAAAAGGCATTCTTCTTCTGTTTCGTTATCATTATCTTTGATTACACCATCTTTGCTGTTATCTTTCTTCTTATCTTTCTTATCCTTTTCATTTTCGTCTAAATCACTGAGATTGACTAAAGCGAAATTAACTGTAAGTGCAAATACTTTTAAATCATACGATTTAATGCTAGTAAGAGCACGTTGCGCCTCTGATTTGATTTTAGGGTTTACCATCTATAACTAACTGATAAGAGTTATAATAATATATTTCAATTTTTATTCGCGTAGCAATAAAATAGCTTTAGCAATTTTTATTCGCGTAGCAATAAATAGCTTTAGCAATTTTTAATATCTAAACTAAGCATTATTAAAGGGATAATCATATTTATAGGTTGTAATATCGTCTTTGTAAATATCTTCGACCATCTTCTTAATTTCACTATCATAAAAGTATTGATAATCAGGAACACCTAATAATTTCTGATGCTTTGGTATCACCTACAAAAGCTGTTACATCTGCATTCTTAGTTGTTACATGATTCTTAATTGCTGGTAATTGTGATACATATTCATATGCCTTTGTAAAGTTTGTACCTTTTAGAATATCAATTTCTTTAAGATTTTGTAAGATTTCTTCAACTTTTATAATTTTATCAAGGTTTTTGTCATTTAAAGAGAATTGTGGTAATGCATGATATCTGATTTGAGGATTTAAACTTGAACGATCATTTTTAAATTTATTTAGGAATTGTCGAAATGACATATCAAACTGTTTTTTTCCAAGACTAACTTCTCTCATTAAAACTACATAGGAGGATATGGCACGTTTATATGGATCCCTAACGATCTTAAATTTATAATATGATTTATATTTTTTATTTTGCTGTGAATATTGACCATGATTTTTATAGTGTTTAATTCTATAATCATGTATCCATGGATATTTAGTAATAACTGTGTCATATATTCCCATATTCTTTAAAAATAATGATACCGATAAAGAGCAAGCCGCTCTTGCAGTCCAAAACATAATAATTTTGTTTTTATTGTCTATTAATGCTTCTTTATCGCTCATATCTATATGTTGTATTTATGATCTAATATAGATTAATATATTATGTCTAGATAAAAATTGAAAATAAACTTATCTCCGTGTATCTTTTTAATAAAGGAGAATGAGTTTAATTGACTATGTTTATATTTTAAGTGTAATCTTACTAAGATTTAATAGGATGATAAGAATTATGCCTAATATAATTCTTATATTAAAGACCTTCTTTAATTATAAGAATGATGGATGCTATTTCATAGCACTTGCTTTATTCTTTCATGGAATGGGTAATTATTATGATTATAATACTTTTTTAAGGACGATCTTATTCATGTTTGGGAATATTTTGCTGAATGTTGATTTTATGTTAAATAATTATTTAACATATTATGATAAAGATAATAAAACAGCTAAGGAAAGGCAATATAAATGGATATTGTTCGATAAAAATTTATTGGCATTTCCGTTAATAGGCACAGTGATTTGCTCTCTGTTTATTTTCTGCTATTCTTATAATTATTCAAACTATGTCTTGTTTTCAATATATACTTTTTCTTTAATAGTTACATTCTGTCAGAGTCTAACCCTATTTAAAAGAGATAATACGAAAATTGCTTTCTTTATTCTATCAATTGCAGAAATAGTGTATATCTGTCAACATTTAAATTTGAGTATCTGGTTATTTACCGATGGATATCTATACACTATTCTTTATTATACAGCGATTTATGCTTTAAC
>Ga0075163_10005139_pt1 | contig 17476 bp, 13 predicted proteins | sample JI1023141ADNA_FD_71478 | JGI IMG/M metagenome (GOLD analysis project Ga0075163, IMG submission 71478) | Wastewater effluent complex algal communities from Wisconsin, to seasonally profile nutrient transformation and Carbon sequestration -... | ecosystem: Engineered > WWTP > Effluent > Algae...
CCTTGAGCCCCGAAGCGGCCGCCTGGAGGCCGTCTCGGCCCCGAAAGGGCCTCCCCGGCTCCTCGTGCTTGTTGTTCGGCGCCGAAAGGGTCTCCCCGACCTCTCGTGGTGGCTGCTTCGGCGCCGAAAGGGCCTCCCCGAGCGCTCGGGGAGGCCACTTCGGCGCCGAAAGGGCCTCCCCGACCCCTCGTGGTGGTTGCTTCGGCGCCGAAAGGGCTCCCCAACCCCACTGGGTCAATGGTCATGAGCAAAAAGCAGCCGCATCGACGCCGAAACGGGGGTACGACCGGGCCTGATCGCGGGGCCCGACTCGTCACGCCCTCGCCCGCCGCGCCCAGGCGTGCGCGGCGGGCACCGATTGATCTTGCGTTTCGGGTCCGGGCGTCGATGATGCGCGCCACTCCGACTCCGAGCCCCCGCCGGATGATCCGACCCTGGCTCGCCGTCTCCGCAGGCGGACCGCCCGTTCGCCACAGGGTTCGGCCATGAAGCTCCTCCCCAGCCAACTGCGGCCCGCCGCCGCGCTCCGCGATGCCCTCCGCGAGGGCTACACCCTCAAGAACCTGCGCGCTGACCTGGTCTCCGGCGTCATCGTGGGCCTGGTGGCCCTGCCGCTCGCCATGGCCCTGGCCATCGCCTGCGGGCTGCCCCCACAACACGGCATCGCCACCGCCATCGTGGCGGGCGCGGTGATCGCCGTGCTGGGCGGGTCGCGCACGCAGGTGTCGGGGCCCACCGCCGCCTTTGTGGTGGTGCTGGCGCCCGTGGTCACCCACTACGGGCTGGCGGGGCTGGCCCTGGCCACGCTGATGGCCGGCATCATGATGGTCATCATGGCGGTGAGCGGGTTGGGGCGGATGGTGCGCTACATCCCCTATCCGGTCACCGTGGGCTTCACCGCCGGAATCGGGATTGTGATCGCGAGCTTACAGGTCAAGGAGGTGACCTCCGGGGTGGGGGCGGCCATCGTGGGCGCGGTGACGTTGAGCATCCTGATCATCTGGCCCCGCGTCGTCCGCCGGGTGCCGGCCCACCTGGTGGCGCTCACCGTGGGCACGCTGCTCGCCCTGGGGCTGGCTCACTTCTGGCCCGAGCTCACCGTGGACACCATCGGTACCCGCTTCGCGAGCCAGGGGGGCATCCCCGGTGGGCCGCCTCCGATGGGCCTGCCCTGGCACCTGGCCGGACTCGGCGGGCAGCCCCTCGAGCTGCACTTCGATCTCTTCCGCAAGCTGCTGGGGCCGGCCTTTGCCATCGCCATGCTGGGTGCCATCGAGTCGCTGTTGTCGGCCGTGGTGGCCGACGGTCTCGCGGGCACCCGCCACGATCCCGATGCCGAGCTCTTCGCTCAGGGCGTGGGCAACATGGTGGCCCCCTTCTTTGGCGGGTTTGCCGCCACCGGCGCCATCGCGCGCACCGCCACCAACATCCGGGCCGGCGGCCGCAGCCCCATCGCGGCCCTCACCCACGCGGGTTTTGTGCTGTTGGCGGTGGTGCTGATGGCGCCCCTGCTCAACCACCTGCCCATGCCGGCCCTGGCGGCGGTGCTGTTGATGACCGCCTGGAACATGTCGGAGCTGCCCCATGCCGTGCATACGCTCCGCCACGCGCCGCGCAGCGATGGGGCGGTGCTGCTGGTGTGTGTGGTGCTCACGGTGGCGGTGGACATGGTGGCCGCGGTGGTGGGCGGGGTGGTGCTGGCCTCCCTGCTCTTCATCCGCCGCATGGCCGAGGTGACCGACGTGCACATTCTGCGCGAGGACGAGCGCCAGGGGCCGGTGGAGGGCATGCCACCGGGGGTGCTCATCTATGCCATCGCCGGGCCGCTGTTTTTTGGGGCTGCGCAGCGCGCCATGCAGGAGCTGGACGTCATCGGGGGCCAGTACTGGGCCGTGGTGCTGGAGCTGCACGATGTGCCGGCCATCGACGCCACTGCATTGGCCAACCTGGAGTCAGCCCTCAAGCGCCTGGCCCGCGACAACACGGTGGTGGTGCTCGCCGGCGCTCGGCCGCAGGTGGCCGCGGCCCTCGCACGGCACGGTCTGGCCAAGCGCTGGGGCCACGTCGAAATCTGCGCCGACCTGGAGGCCGCAGCCACTTTGCTGAAGGAATGTGCGACCTAGGCGCACCCATCGGGCTCTATGGGGCAGGGGTGGGAGCAGAGAGGGCGGCATGAGGACGGTACTGATCACCGGTTTTGGGCCATTTCCCGGCATCACCAACAACGCTTCTGCCGCGCTGGCCGAAGCCCTGGATGGGGCAACGCTCGGCACGTGGCGTGTGGTCGGGCGGCGCTTGGAGACGAGCTGGACCAAGGCCTGGCCGATGTTGCAAGCGGCGGTCGAGGCGGTGGCACCCCAGGCGTTGGTGATGGTGGGGGTGGCCCCCCGCGATGTCCCCAACCTGGAGTGTGTGGCCCGCAACATCTCCGAGGCGCGCAAGGACTGCGACGGCGAGCTGCCCCGGTCGACGCTGCTCGCGGACGGCCCCGCCGAGTGGCACACCACCCTGCCGAGCGCGGGCGTGGAGGCCGCCGGGGGCAGGGTGTCGCAGGATGCGGGGGTCTACCTCTGCAACGCCGTCTTCTACCTGGCGATGCACCACCTGGGGCACATCCCCCACCGCGGCTTTGTGCACATTCCCCAGTCGGGGTTGTGGCCGGGCCTGCGGTTTGTGGGGCACATCATCCGAAACCTGCCGGCGCCTGAAGCAGCAACCACCTGAAACTACAGGTAGATCACCATGTCGGCGGCAAAGATCCACTGGTGGGTGTCGTCGATGTTCTGCTTGAAGGCGATGTTGAGCTGGTTGGCTTCCTTGCGGGTGCGGGTGTCGATGAAGCCGATGCCGCCCGCCACCCACTTCTGATCCGTCGCGCCGTTGTACTCGAAGCCCGCCCGCACGGGCACCGCGCCGCCCAGCACGGCCTCGGCGCCGGTCTGCACCACCGCCACGGGATCGGGGGCGGTGTCGAAGTCGGCCAGCACGTCCACATCCAGGGTCAAGAGCTCGCCGGTGAAGGCGATGCCACCGCCGGCGCGGCGCGGCAGGCGCTCGTCCTCGCTGGCGATGAGGTTGTTGCCCACCACGCCGAGGTGGAGGCTGGGCACCGGCGAGATCAACATGCCGGCGTCGAGGGTGAAGGTGCGCACCTTCTGCTCGGCCAGCTTGCCGTCTTCACCGGGCACCTCGCGGTCGATGTGCACGTAGTGCAGGCCCAGGCCCACGCTGAAGACCTGCTGCACAAAGGCGTGGGCGAGGGCGAGGCGGGCGTCGTGGCCGTCGTCCACCGGCTGGTCGGCGTCGGTGAACTGGTAGGCGTAGGCCACGCCCACCGCCATGGCGGGCTGGGTCTTGGAGTCCACCACGTTGAGGCCGGCGGCGTTGTAGCCCGGGGCCGAGCGCTCGTAGAAGGCCTCGGCGCTGTAGGCGTAGGAGCGGCTCATGCCGGCGGGGTTGGACACCACGGCGCTGTTGCCCACCGGATCGCCGCGCACGGCGCCCGCCATGCCGATGGTGCGCACGTTGCCGGTGACCTGCGCGTGGGCCCAAAGGGGCAGCAGGGTGAGGATGAGTATGCGGAACACTGCGACACCTCTAGGTTTTTTCGGCAGCAACCCCGTTTGACGGGCGAGGCGGCGCATCTTAGGATCCACCGTCCGGTCGCGCAACCGCCCGGTCGCGCACCCTTCTTCCAGCGCCCGTCTTTCCCGGAGGAGGCTTGATGACTGAAGGCACCATCCTGGTCGTGGACGACGAGAAGAACATCCGGCGCACGCTGGCGCTGGTGCTCGAGGCCGAGGGCTTCACCGTGATCGACGCCGGCACCGCCGAGGAGGGGCTCGACCTGCTGGAGCGCCGCCGCGTGGACATGGCGCTCTTCGACGTGTGCCTGCCCGGCATGGATGGCATCTCCGCCCTCAAGCTCATCCACGAGCAGGAGCCCGAGCTGCCGGTGGTGATGATCAGCGGGCACGCCTCGGTGCGCGATGCGGTGGAGGCCACGCGGGCCGGAGCCTTTGATTTCATTGAGAAACCGCTCGGGCGTGAGCGCGTGTTGGTCACCGTCCGCAACGCCCTGCAGGCGCGGCTGCGCTCGCGGGAGATCCAGACGCTGCGCGAGACGGTGGTGCGGCCGCAGAGTGGCTTGCTGGGTCGCAGCCCCGCCATTCAGCGGCTGCGCGAGCAGATCGCCAAGGTGGCGCCCACCCGGGGGCGGGTGCTCATCACGGGCGAGTCGGGCACCGGCAAGGAGCTGGTGGCCCGGGCCATCCACGACGAGTCGGACCGGTCGGGGCGGCCGTTCATCAAGTTCAACTGCGCCGCCATTCCCAATGATCTCATCGAGTCCACGCTGTTTGGCCACGAGAAGGGCGCCTTCACCAGCGCGGTGGCCCGGCGGCGGGGCGGCTTCGAGCTGGCGGACACCGGCACGCTCTTCCTGGACGAGGTGGGCGACATGAGCCTCACCGCCCAGGCCAAGGTGCTGCGGGTGTTGCAGACGGGCGAGATGAGCCGGGTGGGCAGCGAGACGTCGGTGCAGGTGGATGTGCGTGTCATCGCGGCCACCAACAAGGATCTGGAGCAGGCCTGCCGCGAGGGCAGCTTCCGCGAGGACCTCTACTTCCGCCTCAATGTGGTGCCGCTGCACACGCCGCCGCTGCGGGCCCGGCGGGGGGACATTCCGTTGCTGGCCCAGCACTTCCTGGAGCAGGTCTGCGCCGAAAACGGCTTTCGTTCCAAGCGGTTCGACCCCGAGACGCTCAAGATCCTGGAGACGCTCGACTTCCCCGGCAACGTGCGTGAGCTGCGCAACCTGGTGGAGCGGATGGCCATTTTGTCGGGCGAGCGCATCACCGCTGAGGACCTGCCGACGGCGCCGGGTCGGGTGGGGCGGCAGACCACCGGGGCCGACGAGGCGGTGTTTGAGCACGGCTCGCTGCACGCCTTCCGCGAGGCCGCGGAGCGGGCCTTCATCACCGCCCGGCTGGCCGCCTTCGAGTGGAACATCAGCCGCGCGGCGGAGTCGCTGGACCTCGAGCGCACCAATTTGCACAAGAAGATCAAGGCGTTGGGGATTCGGCGCGAGTAGCGACCCTCGGCCCGGCGGTCGGGCCTCGCGCGTCGGAGGGTACTGGCCCGATAACCCAACCGCCCCGCCTTGAGCCGCGCGGCCCGGCGTGCTATGGCATCGACCCCGCCCACAGGAGGAGCCGTGCAGCCCAGCACCCCCGATGATTCGTCCCTGCTCGAGCGCACCGAGGCCCCGTCCACTGCACCCCCCGCGCCCGGGGCGGTGACCGGCGACTATTCCGCCAGCAGCATCACCATCCTCGAGGGCCTGGAGCCGGTGCGCAAGCGCCCCGGCATGTACATCGGCGGTGTGGGCAAGGAGGGCCTCCACCACCTGGTGTGGGAGGTGCTCGATAACTCGGTGGACGAGGCCATCGCCGGCTATGCCAGCACCATCCACGTCACCCTCGATCGCGACGGCGAGACGCTGACCATCGAGGACAACGGCCGCGGCATGCCGGTGGAGACGCACCCCAAGGACGTGCTCAAGCGCAGCGCGCTGGAGGTCATCTTCACGGTGCTGCACGCGGGCGGGAAGTTTGATCAGGGGGCCTACCGCACCGCCGGTGGCCTGCACGGCGTGGGCGCCAGCGTGGTCAACGCGCTGTCGTCGAGCCTGGAGGTGCACGTCAAGCGGGGCGGCAAGCTGTACCGGCAGCGCTTCCGGCGCGGGCGGCCGCTGGGCCCGGTGGAGGTGGTGGGTGAGGCGCGCGGCACCGGCACCAAGGTGCAGTTTCGGCCCGACAACAAGATCTTCCCCCAGACCGGCTTCGATGTGGAGATCATCGCCCGCCGCCTGGAGGTGAAGAGCTACCTGCACAAGGGGCTCAAGCTCATCTTCCGCGATGAGACGGCGACGGAAAAAGACAAGCGGGTCAAGGAGTTCAAGCACGACGGCGGCATCGTGGAGTACCTCGATGACCTCATCGTGGCCCGCCACCGGCGGCGCATCCTCGACCAGCACTTCACCGTCGAGCGCGACGACGACGACGGGCGGCTGGAGGTGGCGCTGTGCTGGACGGAGGCCACCGACACAGTGCTGCACTCCTTCGTCAACGGCATCCCCACCGCCGACGGCGGCACCCACGAGGCGGGCCTGCGCGAGGCCATCGGCCGGGCGGTGCGCGGCTACATCGAGACGCACGAGCTGACCCCCCGCGGCATCACCCTCACCCCCGAGGACATCCGCGAGGGCCTCACCGCGGTGCTCAACCTGTTCATCAAGGACCCGCAGTTTCAGGGGCAGACGAAGGACAAGCTCAACAACCCCGAGGTGCGCGGCCAGATCACCTCGGCGGTGCGGCCGGTCATCGAGCAGTGGCTCAACCAGCACCAGACCCAGGCCCAGGCCATCGTGGCGCGGGTCATCCAGGCCGCCAAGGCCCGCCAGGCCAGCCGTGCCGCCGCCAGCGCCGTACGGCGCGCCAGCCCGCTCAACCGCCGCCTCAACCTGCCCGGCAAGCTGGCGGACTGCACGTCGAGCGAGCCTTCCGAGACCGAGCTCTTCCTGGTGGAGGGCGACAGCGCCGGCGGCAGCGCCAAGCAGGGGCGCGACCGCAATACCCAGGCGATCTTGCCGCTGCGGGGCAAGGTGCTCAACGCTGAGCAGGCGGGTGACCGAAAAGTGCTTCAGAATCAGGAGCTTGCCGACATCGTGCAGGCCCTGGGCTGCGGCGTGGGCAAGGACTGCGAGCCCAGCCACCTGCGCTACCAGCGCGTCATCCTGCTCATGGACGCCGACAGCGACGGCCACCACATCTCCACGCTGCTGCTGACCTTCTTCTACCGCTACCTGCGGCCGCTCGTGGATGGCGGCCATGTGTTCCTGGCCCAGCCGCCGCTCTACCGGGTGGATGTGGCCAAGCAGACCTACTGGGCCGCCGACGAGGTGGAGCGCGACCGCCTGATCGAGCGCCACGGCAGCAAGGGCAAGGTGGAGATCCAGCGCTTCAAGGGCCTGGGCGAGATGATGCCCGACACACTCTTCAAGACCACGCTCGATCCCCGCCGCCGCCGCCTGCTCAAGGTGATGGTGCCCGACGACGCGCGCCTGGAGACCGAGAACACCATCACCGACCTGATGGGCAAGGACGCCTCCGCCCGCTTCGAGTTTGTGATGACGCGGGCCCACGAGGCCGAAGAGCTGGATATCTGACCCGGGCGCGCCCGACACCCGCAGGCCCTACTTTTCGGCGCCCCGCGTGCGTGCTACGAAACCGAACATCGGCCGTCTGATGCCGATTCTCCGCTTCCACACCCACGGGGTTTTGCCATGCGCATCGCGCTCTTGACGTGCATCCTCCTTGCTCCGTCCGCCTACGCCCAAGAGGAACCCGAGGAACCGGCCGCCGAGGCCGCCCCCGCGACCGAGCCCGAGCCCGCCGCGGTCGCCCCCGAGGAGCCGGCACCGGCCCAGCCCGCCACCGATGCCCCGGCCGAGCCCGCGGCAGCGGTGGTCGCCCCGGAAGGTGGGGCCGAAGGGATGGACGTGGCGCCCCAGGGGGATGCCATCCGCGCGTTCATCCACGACAAGGTGAAGGGCACCTTCAACGCCAAGAAGGGCGAGGGGGTGCCGACGAAGAGCGACGAGGTGCGCAAGAAGGAGCTCATGCAGCTCGGCGGACCGGTCAAGCTGTCGGGCAAGCTCTCGGTCACCGCCACCGAGGATGCGTACGCGGCGCTCTTCTTGGAGGACAGCAGCGGCGCCACGGGCCTGGGCTGCAAGCTGGAGAAGGCCGGCGAGGCCCAGTGCGCAGGCCTCAAGGCCAATGGGCCGGGTAAGCTCATGTTGTATTGTGGCAGCGAGTCGGTGTGCGACTATGACTTGACGGTCGAGACACCATGATTCAGGCCGTTTGGCAAAAAAGCGTTTGATTTCCAGCCTTTGTGCGATATCGCTTACCCACGTCACTCCGGGGGCGCGGTCCCCGTGGCGTTCTCGCGGGTGAAGCGCTCCTCCTTGATCTGCCAGCTGTCACCGGTCTGCACCCACACGAGGGTCTTGCGGCCGGAGTCGGTGTAGCCGGGGGCGCGGTAGGTCTGGCGCAGATCGGTCTCGACGCGATCGGGCTCGATGCGGGTGGCTTCCAGGGCGATGTCCACGTTGATCCACGCCACGCGGCGGCCGAGGCGGGCCTTGTAGGCGAGGTGGGCGTCGCGGTCGCGGCCATCGGCGGCAAACTCGGGGTGGTAGAAGGGGGCCAGGGCGGCGGTGTCGCCCTGGGGCGAGGTGCGCTCCCAGGCGCGGCGCCAGGCTTCCAGGCGCGGGGCGAGCCAGGGCGTGGGCGCTTCCACCACGGTCGCGGGGGCGGGCGCCACCACGGGCGGGGGGGGCGTGGGCGCGAGGGTGTAGCCGGCGAGGGCACCCGCGGCCCCGATGGCCAGGGCGCCCGCGGCCCACACCGGCCAGAGGCGTCGACGGGGCGGGCGCTGGGCGCGGTCGAGGGCGTCGGCGAGGTCCACGGCGGTGGGGATGCGGCGGTCGGGATCTTTGGCCACGGCGTGCGCGAGGACGGCGCCCAGCGGGGTGCGCGCGAGGTCCGGGGGGATGGGCACCGGGGTGTCGGTGAGCTGGGCGGCCATGGCGGCCATGGGCGACGAGGCGCTGATGGCGGCGCGGCCGGTGAGGGCCTCCAACAAACACAGCCCCCAGGCATACAGATCGATGGCCGGGCTGAGGGTGCCGCGCAGCTGCTCGGGGGCCATGTAGGCCGGGGTGCCCACCACCCCCTCGTGGGTGGTCAGCGAGACATAGTCGGCGCCGCGCATGCCCTCCACCAGGCCGGCGATGCCAAAGTCGAGCACCAGCGCGTGCGGTCGGCGCCCCCCCGGCAGGACCATGATGTTGGCCGGCTTGAGGTCGCGGTGCACCACCCCGCGGCCATGGGCGTGGCCCAGGGCGTCGAGCACCTGCTCCAACAAGCGCAGCGCCTCGGCAGTGGGCAGCGGGCCGCGCGCGAGGCGGGCCTGGAGCGTCTCGCCCTCGATGTATTCCAGCACCGTGAACAGACGGCCATCGGGCAACGCGCCAAAGTCCAGCAGGCGCACAATGTGCGGGTGGTTGAGGCGCGCAATCACCGCCATCTCGCGCTCGAAGCGCGCCCGCTCCAGGTTGCCGTCGGCGGTGTGGGGGGTCATGACCTTGATGGCCACCCGCTGGCCGGTGGAGAGCTGGTGGGCTCGATACACCGTGCCGAAGCCGCCCTGCCCGAGGGTGGCCTCGACCTCGAAGCGGTCGTCGATGAGGTGGCCGTGGGGGAGGGTGCTCACCCGTCCACCCGGGCGGCGTCGATGTCCACCTGCAGGCGCTCAGCCCAGCGGTAGATCTGTCGGCGATCCTTGCCAAAAAACGCCGCCACCCGCGCGATGTTGCCATCGAAGTGGCGCACAACCTCGCGAAGTTGCTCAGCATTCGGCGGGGTGTCGGCCGCGATGCGCAGGGCGAGCGGGATGGCCACCGGGTGCTCGCCGGTGGCGCGGGCTTGGAGCGTCTGGGCCAGCGCGGGCTCGAGGTGGGGCAGGTCCACCGCGGGGGCCCCCTCGGCGCGCACGGCCGCGGCCATCATCGCCTGCTCGAGGCCCCGCACGTTGAAGGGCCATGGGTTGAGCAGCAGCGCCTCGGCCGCATCGGCGGTCAGGCGCGCGGGGCCGTTGAGGCGCTCCAGGGTGTGCCGGGCCAGGGGCAGAATGTCGGCGCGGCGGTCGCGCAGCGGTGGCAGGTGGATGATCCAGCCCGCCAGGCGCGCATAGAGGTCGGCGCGGAAGTTGCCGCCGCCCATCGCTGCCTCCAACACATCCCGGTGGGTGGCAGCCACCACCCGCACATCCACCGCGCGGCCGGCGGTGGACCCCACGGCGCGCACCGAGCCCGTGGACAACACCCGCAGCAGCTTGGGCTGCAGCGCCAGCGGCATCTCGCCGATCTCATCCAAGAAGAGCGTGCCACCGTGGGCGGCCACAAAGAGCCCATCGTGGGCGGCCCGCGCGCCGCTGAAGGCGCCCGCAACATGGCCAAACAACTCGCTTTCCACCAGATCGGCGGGCAGCGCGGCGCAGTTGACCGGGATGAACGGGCCGCGGCGGCCGCTGGCCAGGTGGATGGCCTCGGCGACGCGCTCCTTGCCCACCCCGGTCTCGCCCTGGATCAGCACCGAGACGCCGTGGCGTGCCACGCGGGTGATCTCGCCGCGCACGCGCTGCATGGCGGGGGAGGGGCCCAACAGCTCGGCGGTGGGCGGCTCGTAGCGGTCTTGCGGGCGCGCCTCGATGATCTCGTGCAGCAGCAGCGTGCCACCCGCGCGCACGACGGTGCCGTTGGTCAGCGGCGCTCGGCGGATGGGGGCGCCGTCCACGAAGGTGCCGTTGGTGCTGTCGAGATCCACCACCTCGTCGCCCTCAAAGCGGGCGTGCTGGCGGGAGAGCTCGTCGTCGGCCAACGCCAGCACGCCCTCCGCATGGCCGGCGCGGCCCAGCACCCGCGGCGTATCGTCCAAGACCACGGTGCGGCCCACGCCGTCGGGCCCGTGCACCACCACCAGGCGGCGCACCTGGCCGCTGGCTTCCCGGTAGGCGCGGCGCGGCGAGGTCTGCGTCGCGCTCATGTGACCGCCCGCCCGCCCAGGTGAGACACCGACCCGCTCAAGTGGGACACTGCGCTCAGGGCATTGAAATCAAACGATTTTTTGGTTGGCATCCTTCGTGAAATACCCAAGGGCAGGTCTGAAAGGAGGCCCTGATGCGAAACACTGCCCTCACCACCGCTCTGCTCTCTGCCCTCGCCCTGACCGCCTGTGACATCCAGGACGAGACCCTGGATGGCGGCCTGGATCCCGACTCGGGCTCCGAAGCGCCCCTGGAGGTGCAACCCCCCGTCTACACCTGGGTGGTGGTGACCGACACCTCCGCCGAGCTCAACCCCTTCGGCGCGCCCGGCGCGGACATCTGCGGGGTGAGCTTCGACTGCGGGGGCGACCGCACCGGCTACGGCGTGGACGCCGAGCTCTGGGAAGGCGACGGCGACTTCTGCCACGCGGGCGAGCGCGTCAACGGCGAGGCCTGCTTCGCCGACCGCGACGATCCGCTGGCGGCGGTGGGCGAGCCCCACGATCCCTGCGAGGCCGACTCCAACCCCAGCCACTACGTGGCGTTGGGGGTGGGCGGGGTGCTGGCCGTTCGGCTGGACACCGAGGCGGGTGACCTCGACGACCGCGGCCTGGCCGGTTGCGCCATCACCGTGCACGAGCGCGTCAACCGCGACGAGGAGAGCTACGCGGTGAGCGTCTGTGTGGACGCGGGCGGCGTGCAGTGCCACCAGCCGCGCCTCGCCGACGCCCCGGCGGGCGGCGAGCTGCGCTTCGTTGTCCCCATGCCGTAGCTGCACGACCCCTCCCCGTGGCGCCCTCGGAGCCGGGCGCACTCTACGGCACTGCCCCGCGGCGCGGGAAGGGGTGGGCGGCCGAGGCCGCAGGTCCACGGATCAGGATCTGCGCCCGGTCGCTGGATACCGGCGTCCGAGAAACCGTTCGAGATCAAATGCTTCCGCTGGGTGTCGGCGCCTAAAAGCAGGTGGTCATGGTGGTTGGCGGAAAGAACTGCGAGCTCGGCGGGTTGGTGATGGGCGAACACACGTAGTAGGCGTACTCGAGGTCTGCCCCCGCGGTGCACCGCTCTACGCAGGCGTCCGCCGTTTCGCCGCGCTGCCGGTAGGCGGCAAAGGAACAGTAGTTGTTGCGGCAATCGGCGGGCGGCCGTGGGATGGTCTGGCAGAGGTTGGCCGAGATGGTGAAGCACTGCGTTTCGCTCACTGGACTATCGGCCAGCCAGTCGCCCACATCCCCCTCAGCAGGCCCCACCAGATCCCCCTCCAGCGTGCCCTCACAGTCGCTCAACCCGTGGGTCAGCTCGCCCACCCCGTGGATGGCCCCGCCGTCAGGCAGCGGAAAGTACAGGTGAATCAGCCCCGGGCTGCCCTCGACCACGGTGCCCGTGGCCGTCACGAAGCTGCCGTCCGGCAGGTTGAGCTGGCCATGGACCAGTCGCCCCTCGCCGGGCATCAGGATGATGGTGCCAGCGAGCTGCATGGGCGCGCTGGGGCCCTCGCGCACGTCGGCGGTGAAGGCATAGGTACAGACCTCCAAGGGCTCGGTGGCCTGCTCGGTGGGGGCGGAGTTGTCCTCGGAGGAGCAGGCCGCCAACAGCACCCAAAGCGCGAAGAAGTGTGTCTTCATGGTGAACTCCCCGCCCTCGCCTGGGCGGCTGTCCACGAATACTCAACAGACGCCCAGGTGGATCGGGGCGGGTCGATTTTTGCGGTCTACGGCACCCCGGCATCCACCGGCTCGGGGGTGGGGCGGCTGATGCGGCGCCAGCCGCCTACGTCGTCGGGGGCGAGGCTGCGGCGGGTGGCTCGGGCGGCGGCTTCGTGGGTACCGGGGAGGGGCACACCCGCCAGCGGGGCCACCGCCAGGGCGCTCGCGATGGTCAGCGCGAGGGTGGATCGCTCCGTCCGAATCGCTTTGCGAATCAAGGGGATGGCCGCAACGAGCAGGGCAGCGGCGGCCAGCAGCACCGGGCCGTGGTGGCTGGGGATGGCCCACCAGCCGGCGTGCAGCGCGAGGGCGGCGCCGGCCACCGCGAGGGGCGCGGCGGCCAGGGTGGGCAGGAGCAGCAGGGCCGCCACCAACAAAGCTGCCCCCATGAGGCCGGGTGAGGTGCCGGTGAACGCGCCGATGAGCGCGGGGCCCAGGAGGACCCACGGCGCCCACCCCGGCCGCAGCCAGGTGGCACCCGCCGCCAGGAGGGCGACCCCACCGGCCACCCAGGCCAGGATCGGCGCCAGGAAGACCCCGGCCTCGGGCCACAGCGGCAGGGCGAAGCGCACCACCACCCACACCCACAGGGCCAGGCCCGCACCGCGCGCGGCGGCGGGCAGCAGCAGCACGGCGGGCAGGCAGACACCCAGCACCCCGAAGGCCCGCAGCTGCACCACGGCGCGGGTGCTGCCGGGCAAGCCCAGCGTAAACCCGGTCGGTGTCAGGAGAATCGCCACGAGGAGGAGCAGCGGCACCGCGCTCAGAATCCACCGCCGGCGCCCCACCGGGAGCGCGGAGAGGAGGCCCACCAGCGCCAGCAGGCCCAGCCGCAGGTCGGCGGACAGGGCGGCCAGGGCCACAAAAAACAAGAGGGGCGCGGGGAGAGCCCGGGCGGCCAGCGCACCCGCGGCCAGGCCGATCAACGCGGGTCCGTCGGCCAGGAAGGAGACGGCGCCCAGCTCGGCCACCTCGGGCGGGACCACAAACCCCAGGCCCAGCGCGGCACAGGCGGCCAGGGCCAGCACCAGGGGGCCATGGGCAAATCGGCTGAGTTGAGGCAGGCCCAGGACCACCGCCAGGGCCACCAGCGCCACCGGCACCGCCATCATGGCCGAGTCACCCCTCGACCTCTTCAGTGCGGTGGAAGGGCTGGGTGGGGTCGATCAGGAAGCCGAGCAGCACGGTGGCGAAGGCGCCTTTGGGCAGCGTAAAGCGCAGCACCAGCGTGGTGGGATCGGTGAATTCCGTTTGCAAATCATCGGGTTGGATGCGCGCCACTCGGCGAGTGCCTTCGGCGAAGCGACCCAGCGTCTTGAGCATGTCGGGGCTGAGGCCCATGGCGTCGAGCGCGGCCGCCTCGGCCTGCGCGGCCTCGCCCTCGGCCGCCCACGTCTTGGGACCGGGCATGGGGCCGGTGGGATCGAGCTCGCCAGCGAGCACGCGTGGCGTATCCACCTCGGGCTCGCGGCAGACAAACAGCCCCCCCGTTGCGCGCTTGCGCAGGATGTCGCCCTCGATGGCGGCGTGCAGGCGCTCGCTGCGCACCCGCTCGCCCAGCCAGAGGTTGAAGATGGCCGACTGCACCACGCTGGCGAGGAACTTCGGATCCTTCACCCGGCGGCGGGGATCGGCGCAGAGCCGCAGGCCGTCGTAGAGGCCATAGCGGCCAAACCGCTGGGCGCCGAAGTAGTCGGGCAGGCCGCGCTGCATCAGGTCCACCAACGCGGGCAGGCGCTCGGGGTGCTGGACGCCCGTGATGCGCACCTGGAAGCGGTTGCCCCCCAGGTGGCCCAGCCGCAGCTTGTGGGGGTGGCGCGCCACCTCCAGAATTTGCACCCGCTCGTGCTCGGGATCCACCGGCGCGCGGGGCAGCGACATCCACTGGGTGGTGATGGCCTGGCGATCTTTGCGGCCAGCCACGCCGACGTCGCGGGAATCAACACCCGCCGCCTGGGCCAGCAGATCCCGCAGCTCCGGGGTGGTCAGGCCGGTCTTGCGCACCCGCACAAACCAGTGGTCGCCCTCACCCGTGGGGGCGTAAGCGGGCACCTCGTCCACCTGGAAGCTCTCGGCATCATTGAGGATTTCACCACCGATGCCCTCGTGAGGGTGCGGGGTGAACGGGCACGTGGTGCTGCCCGGGAGGGGCGCCTGGACGGCGGAGGGGCCCGAGGGGCCGGGGCGCTGGGGTGGGCTCGGGGGGGCGTCGGTCTCGGTGGGGTCCATCAGCCCTCGGCCGCGGGGGCGGGGAGCACGCTCATCTGGCGGTCGAGCAGCTCGGCCAGATCCATCACCTTCACGTGATCTTCCTGGCTGCGGGCCTTCACGCCATCCTCCACCATGGTCATGCAGAAGTTGCAGGCCACGGCGATGACATCGGGCTTCTTGGCCAGCAGCTCATCGGTGCGCACGTAGTTCATGCGGGTGCCGATGTCGAGCTCCATCCACATCTGACCGCCGCCAGCGCCGCAGCACAGGCCCGTCTGGCGGGCGCGATCGGCCTCGATGCGCTGCACGCCCAGGGCGTCGATGATGTCGCGCTGGGGGTCGTAAATGTCGTTGTAGCGGCCCAGGTAGCAGGAGTCATGATAGATGACCTTCTGCCCCGCCGTCTCCGCCGACGCCTCGGGCTTGAGCTTGCCCTCGGCCATCAGCTTCGCCAGCAGCTCCGAGTGGTGGATGACCTCGTACTGGCCGCCAAACTGCGTGTACTCGTTCTTGAGCGTGTTGAAGCAGTGGGGGCAGTGGGTCACGATCTTCTTGACCCCCGCCTCGTTGAGCGTGGCCACGTTCTGGGTGGCCATGTTCTGGAAGAGGTACTCATCGCCCAGGCGCCGCGCCGAGTCGCCGGTGCAGCCCTCTTCCTGACCCAGGATGGCGAAGTCGAGGCCGGCGCGCTGCATGAGGCGGCTGACCGACTTGGTGACCTTCTGGGCGCGGTTGTCGAAGGCGCCCGCGCAGCCCACCCAGTAGAGCCACTCGGCGGGCTTCTCGGCGTCCCACATGGGAATGTCGAGTCCATCCGCCCACTTGGCGCGATCGCGCTTGTTCATGCCCCAGGGGTTGCCCTTGCGCTCCATCTTCTTGAGCGCCCCATCGGCCCCGTGACCCACCGAGCCCTGGCCCATGGTCAGGTAGCGGCGCATGTCGATGATGGAGGGGATGTGCTCGTTGCCCACCGGGCAGACTTCCATGCAGGCCCGGCAGGTGGTGCACGACCAGAGCACATCGGGATCGATGATGCCCTTGTTGTCGGGGGTGGTCAGCAGCGCCAGGCCGTCCTCGGCGAGGTTGGGCGGGGTGCCCCGGCTCTTCCAGCGGGCCTCCATGTGGTGCTTGAGGTCGATGATGATGTTCATCGGCCGCAGGGGCTTGCCGCTCATGGCCGCCGGGCAGTTGTCGGTGCAGCGTCCGCACTCGGTGCAGGCCAGGCCGTCAAACACCTGCTTCCAGGCCAGATCCTCCAGGTTGCGGGCGCCGAAGTACTCGGGCGCGTTCTCCTCGTCCTCGATGTTGATCTCCATCTTGCGCAGGGCGCCCTTGGGCTCCAGCGACATGAAGAAGATGTTGAGGGGGGCCGCAAACACGTGGCTGTGCTTGGAGTAGGGCACGTAGTTGGTGAAAGCGAGCAGGTTGGCGAGGTGGGCCCACCACGCCGCCTTGAAGAGGAAGCCGAGGGTGTCGGCCTCCATGCCCGAGAAGGCGCGGGCGAACAGGCCGCTGAACCAGATGTACGGCTTGTCGGCGTGGATGGCCGGGTGCAGCGCGAGGTAGGCGCCGGTCTGCACGGCCTCGAAGAACATCAGGCCGAAGATGAAGGCCAGCGTATACAGGGCATCGCGGGAGAGGTGCAGGCGGGCGGGGCGAATGATCAGGCGGTTGTAGAGCGCCATGCCGAGGCCAACGATGCACAAGAAGCGGAAGGTATCGGCGACGGCCTGGTAGGGGCCGTTGCTGCCGGGCAGGTGGAACGCCTCACCGGGCGGCCGGCCGGCGAAGACGTCGAACATGCGCAGGGTGCCGTCGAGCACGAAGTTGATGGTATCCACCGACAGCACCACGAAGGCGCCGAAGATGAAGATGTGCAGCACGCCCGAGTACGTGTACCCGTTGCGCGGGAGGCGCTTCTGGCCCATCACGTAGATCATCACGTTCTTGAAGCGCTGGGACACCTCGTTCCAGCGGATGTCCGGCCGTTTGGCCTGGACCACCTGCTTGAACCGCATGCGGACGGCGTAGAGCACACCAAAGGTCGCCGCGCCCATGAGCAGGACGAAGGCGACAACACCAAGCCAGGAGGCGATCGGGTGATGGGGCATGGGAGACGTCTCCAGGTGCAAGGCGGCGGTCATACCACGGCCGGCCGGCAAGGGTCGACATCATCGCGCCCAAAATGCGGGGCAGGTGGCGGGCCGCCCTGGTGGGAAGTACCCGTTCTGACTCCGCTTTTTGGACGCGGGCAGCCGAGGCCTCGCCGCGCGCGCTCTACAGACGCCCGAGCGGCGCGCGGGTTGCGCCGATGAGCGGGCGGCGCTCCCTGGCGGCGGCCGTGGGCTGGTTTGCGCTCGTGGGGGTGGGGTGGGGCCTGTACTGGCGCCACCGTTTTGCCGAGGATGACCGCCGAGAACACGAGTATTCTCAATGGGTTGAGGCCATTCGCACCCTCCACGCCCCCGCGGAGGCCCCGCCCTCGGAGGGGGCCGCCCCGCCGGTGCCCGACCCCTTGCCCGACGCCGCGCGGGGGGTCGACCGCGCCCGGCTGCTGGCCGATGTGGAGGCCCTGGCCTTTGAGCGCTGGGCGCCTGCCGACCGTGCGCGGGCCCGCGGCCGCGTCGCCCACACCCTGCAAGCCGAGGGCTGGACGCCCGAGCTGATGGCCTTTGAGGGGGGCGTCAATGTGGAGGTGGAGCGGCCGGGCCTCGATCCCAAGGCGGGCGTGGTGCTGCTGGGCGCCCACTACGACAGCCGCCAGGGCAGCCCGGGGGCCGACGACGACGCCTCCGGGGTGGCGGTGGTGCTGGAGGCCGCTCGCCTGCTGCGGACGCCCACGCGGCGCGGCCTGCGGCTGGTCTTCTTCGATGCGGAGGAGCGCG
>Ga0075163_10005140_pt1 | contig 17474 bp, 10 predicted proteins | sample JI1023141ADNA_FD_71478 | JGI IMG/M metagenome (GOLD analysis project Ga0075163, IMG submission 71478) | Wastewater effluent complex algal communities from Wisconsin, to seasonally profile nutrient transformation and Carbon sequestration -... | ecosystem: Engineered > WWTP > Effluent > Algae...
GCGCGCGTGTCGGCGGTGAGATCGGCCAGGGCCGAGGCCGAGGTCAGCTGCGCGGCCAGGCCCGCCATGAGGTCGGCCTTAAACCGGCGGTATTCGGTACCGTCGAACGACGGGAAGTAGCTGCTGAGGTCCCAGGTACGGGGAAGAGAGGAGGCATTTTGCATGGAACCAAACGTGACGGCTCCGCCGAAATGCGCAATGGTTTCGGTGTGGGCTCGCATTGTGAAATCGCTCGTCGACCTGAGCCTCCAGGTGGGGTGTCGTGACTCGAGCAGGCGATTTTCCCCGCGCATTTTTCTCCCGGCATTGCGGGATCATGATGACGGTTGGGGAGGTTTGGCTTCGCAGGCGGATGTCGGCGTGACCCATGGCTCGGATGTGCGAGCGTGCTTGCACGCGACAGTCGCGACCAAGATCGCTCCCACCTATTAATCCAAATTCAGCAGGTGAGTTGCGTCACAGAGAACATGGAGCTGCGGGCAGAGTTCACCGAGGGACAAAAGCGAAATGCGTGCGGTTGGAATTCACGCACGAAACCGGAAGGCAGCATGCCGTGGGGAAGTGCCGTGCCAGCCCCTGCGCTTCGCCGGATTGCCGCGGTATGGTCCGTGTCTATTGAGGGTCGCGTAATAGACTGACGGAAGAAGGAATAACTTTCACGCCATTTCCAACACACCCGCCCTGCCGGGCACCGTTCGGCTGAGCTCACGGCCGTGGCCCTCTTTCCAGAGGGGATTTGGGGAGCCGTTGATTGGGTCCCCTCTAGGAAGAGGGTGTCGCGAAGCGACGGGGTGGGTCAGGCTGGTACGCGAGCCTGACTAATCGCGCATTCAAGGCCTTACGACCCCATGCGGTAGTGAACTGTAGCGCCCGGAGCTTGATCCGGGCTCCCTGATCGGGGGGGCGCTAGCGTTGCTCGCCCAGCAGAGAGATGTTCTCGAGTTTGAAGGGGGCGCTGAATACCTGCACTTCGGCGAAGACCTCGGCGACCAGGCGGCCCATGGCGGGGAAGCCGGACTCGGATTCGTAGGTGTAAGTGTACTCCTCGTCATTGCCGCTGTAGCCGTGGTTCTTGAGTTCGGTGCGTTGTTTGCCCACCACGAGATACAGGGCTTTGAGCTCATCGGGTTTGAGGTTCAGCCTTAGCTCCAGTTGCTGCGGACCATCGTTGCCGGAATCGGTGCCGATGGCGTCGATCTGGGCGCCGAGTTCCTGGCCGGTGGCGCCCGCGGTGAGGCCCTTGAAGCCGAGGTTGACCTCCTTGGAGCCACTGGCCACCCGGTATTGCAGATGGCCGGTCACCTCGCGCAGGCCCTTCACCTTGGGGCCGGGCAGGCCCATTTTGGCTTCGAACATCACACGCGTTTTGTCCGGCGTCAGATTGAGGAACGCGATGCGGCGGTCCCAGTCGGACTCGGGCAGGAGGTCGGTGCCATCGTCGGCGATGGCGGTGTCGAGTCCGCACTCATCGGTCATGGCCAGGACGCTGCCGGGCAGTTCGGCCAGCAACGACAGGGTGAAGCCGGGTTCGGCATTGAAAGGGCGGTTATCCATCTCCTCGTCGAAGCCGCGCACCAGTTGCACACCCAGTACCTTCAGGCCCTTGAGCTTTCCGCCCTTCGCGGCGGCGGCGGTGACGGCGACCGGGCTCCGCCCGAGTTGCTGTTGCAACGTGGCGAAGTCCTCCCGCGCGGCGGCCACCTCGGCCTCATAATCGAAGGACGGTCCGCCCAGCTTGGTCACGGTGGCCTGAATGGGACCCTTCTCGCCAAAGAGGAGCTGACTCATCTGCTCGTCCATCGGCGGGGCGGAATCGGGCTTCATGACGCCCGAGTTGCGGGCCATCCACGTATCGTCGCTGATCAGCTTATCCATCGCATCCAACATCTTGTTGCCGTCGAAGCGCAGGCTCAGGGCGCCGGTGGCGCTCTTCTGGAAGCCGGATGATTTGCCCGCCCGGCCGGGCAGGTGGAACACCACCTCGTGTTTCATCGCCCCCATGATCATGGCCATCATCGGTTTCATCTGCTGGTATTGGGCCCGGTCCTGCCTGAGCTTCTGAGTGAGCGCCTCGCCCGTGAGGTTCTCCGCCGGGGTCGGTGCCTTCGCCTGCTTCTTGTCGCTGTCTTTCGCCCGCAGGGCGAGCACGCCGGTTTCGTCGGCGGAGGTGGTCCAATCGAATTCGAGCATCGTCTGGTTCGGAATATCGAGGGCGGAGAGACTGCGGAAGTAGGCCGTGCCCTTGAAGGAGATCTTGCCGTCGTCGAGCATTTCGTAGCTTACGTCGCGCCAGGCGTCCACGCCCTTGGACTTGCTGATGATCTCGGCGACCGCGGCCTTCATCTGTTTTTCGGAACCCTGTTTGTTGCCCGAAAGATCCATGGCCGAGAACTTCGATTCGTGAACCACCTTGCCCGAGCCATCCGGGTTAAGGGTGAATTCCTGCTTGGTTTCGAAGCATCCGGTGAGAAATCCGAGGGTGGCCAATGTGCCGAGCAGGGTGCCGATTTTGAATCCGTTGAACCTGGTCATGCCATGAGGTACTGGTTTTTCCTTCGGTCCACAATGGATTTCGTGGCAGCGCCAGAGCGGGGTTCGGTGTGCCTCCATACAAGAGGCGATTATTCTGGTTACCTCCAGAAGGAGATTTCTGATCAGTTTGCTGACGTGAAAATCGTGTTGCCATAGAGCGAGGGGCCGGTGTTTTGGCGAATGCGGGCCAACGCACCATCTCGTTCGTTTACTCCCATGAATGTTTCCACGCTTGCATCTGCAGGCACGCCGGCCCGCGTGTCCTTTGTCGCGCTCTCTTTGTTGCTGCTTTCCGCCGGATCGACGGCGGCCGAACCTAGCGCCGATGGCGTGGCCGTCACGGCGAGCTGGGTCGCGAAATACCAGGACTACGCCGCGCAGGAAGGACTGCAAAACGACCGCCCTTATGCGTCGGGTCCGGTACCCGCATTGCGGTGGAACGATCTGTTGCAAGGGTTGCCGGCCCCGGAGGAGTGGCCGGCGTTGAAAAACGAGATGATGGAGATCGCCGCGAAACAGGCGGAGGGCGCGTCGCGGGAGCGCCTGTTGGCAGGGGTGTGGTTGCTCAGTTACCTGACCGAAGGAAAGGAAGCCGTGTTGGCGAGTCTGCCACCGGCTCCGGAAGCTATCGAGCAGGCGACGCCCAGAGCGTACGCGTTGGCCAATCTCCGGCAGATCCTGGCCGCGCCTGAGCTGGAAGAAACCTCGTTGGAGCTACAGGTGAAGCAATTCGAGCAACAGCTCCTGATGTTTGAACCGGTGGACATCGAGGCGGTGAAGCGGGCCATCGGTGGTGAAGAGAACTTTGCGCGCGTGCAGCGCCTGATCGCAGCCAGCAAAGCGTCGCAGGCCCGGGCGCAGGAGATCTTCGCGGAATATGAGAAAACAAAGGACGAGGCCACCGCCCGGCGCAAGATGGAGGCATTGCAATCGGAGTTCGAGGAGGCCCATGGGGCGGATCAACAAGCCTTGGAGCCCTATCAGAACGAACCGTTGTTGGGCCGCTATATGGCCAGTGTCTTTCAGAGTGAGATGCCGATGGATTATGCGCCCACGCTCTCGCTGCCGGATCTGGTGACGGCGTTGGGTCCGGACAAGGCCGAAGCGATGCTGCGCCGGGCTCTGCGCCTGCCGGTGAAGCTGGGGCTCCAGAAATCCAGCGGGGAAGCCACCAGCAAGCTCGTGCGGGAACTGGCGCTCGTGGAGTTGACCGCCCTCAAGGCGCCTTCCTGGGGCCTCGCCCATGACATGGGCTCCGTGGCGCTTTTTGAAGGACTGCAAAAGCGCTTTGGCGTACCCGGTGAGCAGGACTATGAGTATCAACAGGCCCAAGGCTACTACCTGATTGCCCTGATCCAGCTCGGACGCGTGGCAGATGCGGTGAAGCTGGCCGGCACATCCGGTCGGACCGGTTCGCTCAACCTTCCCTATGAGGTGCTCACCGCACTCGAAAAGAGCGGACAGGCGGAGGCCCTCTGGCAGTTCCTGCGCGAGTGGTTGATGCGCCATCCCGCCGCCGGCGAGTGGGATCGCTTCAACCGGCTCTCCGCGCAACTGGATCGTCAGGCCGAACTCAAGGCCCTGATCAAGACCTTGGCGGAAAGCGGTGCCTTTGACGGTTTGGATCGACTGCGGGTGCAACGCATGCAGGCCGATGCGGAACTCGCCGCGGATGAACTCGCCGCCGGACAGCATCGCCTGCAGGCTTTGATTGCCACGCCGGCCGAGACGGTGGAAGAGCTCGCGGTTCAGATGGAAGTCGCCGAGAAGCTGGTCCAGCTGGCCGACCTGCAAGGAAATCAGACGGAGGCAACGGAGGGGCTGATCGCGGCGGAAGGCGTACTCGCGAAGTGCCGGACGCTAAAACCGGAGAAATCAATTGATCTGGCTGCCACCCTGTCCCGGGTGCTCAACCAATTGGAACGCTTTGCCGAGGCTGAGCGCGTGAGTCGGGACGCGTTACGCGTGGCATCTGACCTGAAGATGGCGCCCGCGTCTGCGGAAGACAGGCAATACCAACCGGTCTATATGACCCGCGGGCTTGCGGCCGAGCAGTTGCGGGCCTTGGTCGGGCTGGAGCGCTGGAATGACGCGGCCCAATTGTTGCAGGAAGGTATGTGGTGGGGGGCGGCTGATGTGAGCGGCTTGCTCCACGAGATGGTGGGCTCGGACCGAAGACCTTTGGGGTGGCACTGCGCGCAGGTCGCGTTGAAGCAGAGTCGGCCCGAGCAGGCGCGGAAGATCCTTGAGGCCCAGTTGGTGGCGACGCCGGGCATAGATGCGGTGTATGAGAGTTACCTTGCGCTGATCGGGCAGAAAGCGCGGCCCTTGCTGGCCACGCTGGCGGCGTCTGACCGTTACGAGGAGCGTCCGTTGATCTGGCTGGCGCGATTGCAGCTCGACGCACAGGAATTGGATCAGGCCGTGGCCAGCCTGGAGAACGCCATCACCATTGATCCTTCCGACGGCGAAGAAGGCCGGGGTGACCGCATGCGCGTCTATGCGCTGATGGCCCGGGCGATGGCGCTTCGCGGTGACCAGACCAAAGCGAACTTCTTTGAGGGGGTGGTGAAGGCCATCCGTTTGTCGGAAACCGCCGACCGGTGGTTTGATGCCGGCGCATATGCGCGCGCCATCCGGCTTTACCGGGAGTCTCTCGGCTTTTTTCAGGATGCCTATTGCATCCAGTCCCGGCTGGCCGTGCGGCTGGCCGCGGAAGGAAAGATGGATGAGGCGGCTGGACACTACCGGCGGGCGTTCGAGCTGATGCCGGACAGTTTCGGGCGCGTGGAGAGTCACTGCTTTGGTTGTGAGCATGTGTTTGCTGGCGAGAAATCGCAAGGGGTGGCGGAAGACGTCTTTGTGCGCATGTTGGCGGCTCGGCCCGACAAGCCGCAGCTGCACTATCTCCTTGGCTACCTCAGGCAGGAGCAGAAGCGCTTGCCGGAAGCGGCGGAACATTATCGCCAGGCCGTGGCGCTTGATCCGTTGTACCTGAATGCTTGGAACAAGCTCGCCGGGCTGGAACGGGAGTTGAAACTCACGCCACAGCAGCGTGATGATCTGAATTTGAAGTTGCTGGAATTGGACCCTGCCCGCCGTCACACCTCGCCCTCGCTCGAACGCGTGGCCGATCTCTCCCGGCTTTGGCGTGGACTGCTTGCCGCCCGGCTCGCGCTGGCCGGTCTGCCGTCGACGGAAAAACTGGGCGAACTCAAGGCCAGTTCCGCTGAAGTCAGCTCATCGGACGACAGCTATGCGATGTGGGGACGTCAGTCCTTGCTGCCGAATTTCGGCTCTGTGTTGGGCGAGCACCGGTTTGTGCAGGGCTTGCAGCAATATCTGGCCGTCTTGAACGCGCCCGAGATGGAAAACTGACCGGAATTGCTCACTGGGGCAGCGTTGGCCTGGGCGTGGAGGTGCGATCGCCACCTCCGCTTGGGTTGAGCCGGATATTAGGTTCAGGGGAGATCTTGACGTCTGCCGACTGCGATCCTGGCTATGGGGTACAAGCCGCACCAGGGCCAGGTCGGCACAAAAGGAACCAATGAAAAATTCTGGCCTCAGGGATGAATTTCGATGCGCAGCCTGGTGGCTGCTGTTGGTTGCAATTGCGTTGTACGCAGGTGTGAATCGAAGTTTCGCGCAGGAGGACCCGCGTCAAGCTTCGGACCGAATCAGCACACTCCGCGCGGAGATCGCCCGGCACGATGAACTCTATTTCAAGCACGCGAAGCCGGAGATTTCGGACGCCGAGTACGACCGGCTGAAGCGCCGGCTCCAGGCCTTGGAGCAGGCGTGGCCGGAGCTGGCGGTGGCGGAGAGCGGGGTCGGCGATGATCGCAGCGGACGGTTTCCTACCTCGATCCATCGCGAGCGCATGCTGAGCCTGCAAAAGGTTTATAGCGAAGCCGCCTGGCGGGACTACCACGCGAAGCTGACGCGGCAATTGGGACGACCGGACCTGGGATTTGTGGTAGAGCCCAAGTACGACGGGCTCGCCATCAGCGTGACCTATGAAAGCGGGGAATTGAAGCGGGCGGTCACTCGCGGCAACGGAACCGAAGGTGACGATGTGACGGCCAATGTACGTCTGATCCCGGGGTTGCCACCGAGGCTCCAGCTGGCTGCCGGCGTGAGTCCGCCGCGGCTGGTCGAGTTGCGCGGCGAGGTCTTTCTCACTTACGCCGAGTTTGCCCGCATCAATGCCGCCAGAACGGCGCGCGGGGCGGAGCCCTATGCCCACCCGCGCAACCTCGCGGCGGGAACGTTGAAGTCCACGGATCCGGCGGAGCTGGCCGAAAGGACCTTGTCGATCGTGATCTACGGCTGGGGAGCTTGGGAGGGTCCGGATTCGCCGGCCTCCCAACAAGCCTGGCACGCGCAGGTGCGGGCCTGGGGGTTGCCGGGCGTCTCGACGTTTGCGGTGGGCCGTTCCGCGGACGAAGTCTGGTCCGCGGTCCAGACCATGGGACAGAGCCGGCGGGAGTTGGGTTTTCCGATCGACGGCGTGGTGGTGAAACTGGACAGCGTCGACCTGCGCAATCGGGTCGGTGCCGATGATCACGCGCCGCGCTGGGCCGTGGCCTACAAGTTTGGGGCGGAACGGGCGGTAACCCGGTTGCGCGCGATCACGTGGCAGGTTGGCCGCACAGGCGTGCTTACCCCGGTGGCGGAATTTGACCCGGTTGAACTCGATGGGACCAAGGTCAGCCGGGCGACACTGCACAACCCGAGCGAGATCCAGCGTCGGGATGTCCGGATCGGGGACTACGTGGAAGTCGAGAAAGCCGGCGAGGTGATTCCGGCCGTTGTCGACGTCCTCATCGCGCGTCGGGTAGCGGACACCCAGCAATACCTGCTGCCCGAGACCTGCCCGTCCTGTGGTGCGCCGGTCTCGGCCAATCCCGGGGAAGTGGCGCTGCGTTGTCCGAACCTGCTTTGCCCGGCCCAGCTGCAGCGACGCCTGGAGCACTTCGCGTCGGTCGATGCGGTGGACATCAAGGGGTTTGGTCCGGCGACTATTGCGGTCCTCCGGCAGGCGGGGTTGCTGCAAAGTCCGGCCGATTTCTACCGGCTGCGTCGGGAAGACCTGGTGCGGCTTGAAGGCATCGGCGCGCGCAAGGCGGACCGGCTGCTGGCGGAAATCGAGCGGAGCAAACAGGTGGAGCTTTGGCGGCTCCTCCACGGGCTCAGCATTCCCCAGGTGGGACCAGCCAACGCCAAGATGTTGGCCCGGGCGGGCGGGAGCCTCTCCGGACTGAGCCGGATGAGCAAAGAGCAGCTTGTGGACGCGGTCGGACCTTCCGCCGCGGCATCGATCGTCGCGTGGCTGGCGCGTCCGGAAATTCAGGCGGACAGCCGTGAACTCATCGGCGCCGGACTCGGACGGGAAACGAGGGAGTCACCGATTGCGGACAAGCTGCAGGGGAAAGTCTTTGTCTTCACCGGCACCTTGCCCGGATTGACCCGCAATCAGGCGACGCAGCGGGTGCTGGCCGCCGGAGGCATCGTGCGTGAGAGCGTGAGCCGGCAGACTGACTACCTGGTGGCCGGTGAGGGAGCGGGGGCCAAACGGGTTGAAGCGGAGCGCCTGGGCGTGACCGTGCTGGGCGCGGCCGAATTCAGGCAGATGTTGGGGATCGAATAGGGGGCGGGGAGTGGCCGGTCATTGGGAGGACTGGGTGGGAATTCGATCGCGCCCGACGCGAGCCTGTCGCGAGCAAGCTCGCTCCCACAGGGACGGGCGCTTCGGTCGGCAACAAGTCCAGCCAGCCGCGCGCCCCACCTTTCGTCTTTCGTTTGGAAGGTTTCGCGTATTCGCTGAGGCACCATGGAAGTCATCTTTCTCGGCACAGGCACGTCGCAGGGTGTGCCGATGATCGCCTGCGATTGTCCGGTCTGCACCTCGAAGGACTCGCGCAACCACCGCACGCGTTCCTGTGTACACGTCGTGATGGACGGTTTGCACATCCAGGTGGATGCCGCGCCGGAGTTCCGGCTGCAGTGTCTGCGCGAGGACATCCGGCAGTTGGACTTTTTCATTCTCACCCACGGGCATGCGGACCACATCGTGGGCATGGATGACTTGCGGCGGTTCTGCGACCTGATCGGCGGGAATGCGCTGACTGTGTACACGACCGAGGAGGGGATGTCCCGGGTATTGTCCATTTTCCCGTATGCCATCGCCGAGCGGCCCGTGGCGAAGGGCTATGCGGCGTTAAAGCTGACGGCGATGCCCGACGAGTTGGTGCTCCCGCAAGGGACGATCCGGTCCACCCTGTTGCCCCATGGCGGCATCAACACGTTGGGTCTGGTCTTCGAGGAGAAGTCGTCGGGAAAACGTCTCGTCTACTACAACGATTGCAAACGTATCCCGCGGGAGGCGGTGGCCATGGCGCAGGGGGCCGACGTGGTGGTGCTTGACGGGCTGCGCGTTGAGCCGCACCCCTCGCACATGAACATCGACGAGGCCTGTGTTGCGGCAAAGGAGATCGGCGGAAAGGCGAGCTATCTTACCCATCTCACCCACGGCATTGATCATGAGACCTGGAGCCGCAAACTCGCGGCGCAAGGGGTCCAGCTGGCGTACGACGGATTGCGCCTGACGCTGTAGGCGGCGCCGGGTCGACCGGGATCAGAACGGCCAGACCCGCGGGATGACGTACATGGCGACGGCGAAGCAGATCAGGTTCAACGGAACGCCGATCTTGACGAAGTCCTTGAAGCGGTAGCCGCCGACACCGTACACATAGGTGTTGGTCTGGTAGCCGATCGGCGTGGCAAATGCGGCCGAGGAGGCGAAGCAGACCGCGATGATAAACGGGCGCGAGTCCATGCCGACGGCCTGGGCGATGCCGAGGGCGATCGGGGCCATGAGGGCGGCCACGGCATTGTTGGAGAGGATCTCGGTCAGCACCATGGTCACGAGGTAAAGGCAGGCCAGCATGACCATCGGCTTGTGGGGGCCGCTGACGAAAAGCTCCACGCCGGCCACGAGATTGTTGGCGAGCCAGGCGGCGGCGCCGGTGTGTTGCATGGCCGCGCCAAAGGCCAGCATGCCAAAGATCACGAACAGCAGCTTCCACTCGATGGACTCGTAGGCTTCGCGCGACTTGAGGCAGCCGGTGATGCAGACAAACACGGCGCCGGCAATGGAGCCGACCTCGATCGGGACGATGCCGAAGGTCTCGCCCAATATCACTGCGGCGATGGTGGCCATCACGAGCGGAATGCGCGTGTGCAGCGAGAGGGAGGGGAGCGGCGGGCGGTCGAACAGAATGATGTCGTTCTCCTGGCGCAGCCCGTTCATCGCCTGCGGCGTGCCCATCAGGAGCAGGATGTCGCCCATCTGCAGCGTTAGGTTGCCCAGCTTGTCGCGCAGGTTGGTGCCCCCGCGGTGGACAGCCAGCACCACTACGCGGTAACGCTGGCGGAAATTCAGCTCGCCGATGGTGCGGCCGATGATCTCGGACTGCGGCGCCACGGCCGCCTCGAAAATGAAGCCCTCGTGCGCGGCGATCTGCTCAAGTCCGGCCTCGGCGGTGAAGTCGAAGCCCGGCATGGCGCGGGCGCGGGCGATGCCGGACGGGCGGCAGGCGAGCACGAGGCGATCACCCTCCTGCAAAGGCGTGCGCTCGTAGTCCATGATGATGGCCACGCCATCGCGCACGACCTCGATCACGCGGAAACCACGGGCGGAAACGAGTCCGGCGGCCTTGAGGGTTTTGCCCACGAGCGGAGAGGAGGGCGGGACGAAGGCCTCGGTCAGGTATTCGCGGCGTTCCTCCTCGCTCAGAATGGAGGTGAGGGTCTCGCGGGCGGGCAGGAGGTACTTGCCCGCCACGGAAAGATAGATGGCGCCGAAAACCGCCGCCGGCACGCCGATGGACGACAGTTCGAGCATGGACAGGGAAGGGTGGCCCCGGTCGACGAGGATGCCGTTGATCACGAGGTTGGTGGAGGAGCCGATCAGGGTGCAGGCGCCGCCCAGCACGGAGGCGTAGGATAACGGGATCAAAAACTTCGAGGCCGGTAGCTTCATCTTCTTGGCCAGGTTCAGCACCACAGGCACAAACACCACGACGACGGGAGTGTTGTTGATCCAGGCGGAGATGAAGCCGACTAGGACGATGAGCAGAAACAGCACGAGTTGGTAGGGCAGGACGGCGACCTTCTCAAACCAGGATGATAGGTAATCCAGCGCACCGCAGCGCACGAGGGCCGAGCTCAGCACAAACAGCGCGGCGACGGTGATCGGGGCGGGGTTGGCGAATACGGCCATCGCCTTCTCCTTGGGCAGCACCCCGCTGAGCAGGAGAATGCTGAACACCGCCAATGCCACCACGTCCGGGGGATACTTCTCCCAGACGAAGGCGAGCAGTGCGAGGAGCAGCAGCCCGAGGACAAAGGCGATTTCCCAAGTCATGGCGGCAAGCTAGTGCGGGCCGCCCGGATGCCGAGGAAAAAGGCAGGTTGGGGCAAAGCGGAAACCGCCGTGCGCTTGCGGCCGGTCAGAATGCCCAGACCTTGGGGATCACATACATCGCGACGGCGAAGCACAGCAGGTTGAGCGGCACACCGATCCGGACGAAGTCCTTGAAGCGGTAACCGCCGATGCCGTAGACGTAGGTGTTCGTCTGATAGCCGATCGGCGTGGAAAACGCGGCGGAGGCGGCGAAGGTCAACGCGATGATGAAAGGGCGCGGGTCGAGGCCGGCCTCGGCGGCGATGCCCAGGGCGATGGGCACCATCAGGGCGGCCACGGCATTATTGGAGAGAATCTCGGTGAGGACCATCGTGACCAGATAAATGCAGGCCAGCATGGCCAGGGGTTTCTGGGGCCCCGTGACGAAATGATCGACCCCGGCCACCACATTGTGGGCCAGCCAGTCGGCTGCGCCGGTGTGCTGCATCGCCGTACCCAGGGCCAGCATGCCGAAGATGACAAAGAGTAGATTCCACTCGATGGAGTCGTAGGCTTCCTTCGGCTTGAGGCAGCCGGTGAGGCACATGAAAACGGAGCCGACGATGGCACCGATCTCGATGGGCACGATCTTGAAGGTCTCGGCGAGCACGACCGCCGCGATCGTGGCCAAGACGAGGGGAATGCGCTTGTGCAGGGAGAACGAGGGCAGCGGCGGACGGTCGAAGAGGATGATGTCGTCACCCTGCCGGAGGGTGTTGATGGCCTGCGGCGTGCCCATCATGAGCAGGATGTCGCCCATTTGCAGCGGGAGGTCCTCGATCTTTTCGCGGACGCTTTTGCCAGCACGGTGGACCGCGAGCACGATCACGCGGAAGCGCTGGCGGAAATTGATGTCGCTGATGCTCTGGCCGATCAGTTCGGAATTGGGGGCGACGGCGCCCTCAAAAATGACGCCCTCGTGAGCGGCGATCTGTTCCAGGCCGGCCTCGGCGGTGAAATCGAAGCCGGGCATGGCGCGGGCCCGGGCGATTCCGGAAGGCCGGCAGGCCAGGACGAGCCGGTCGCCCTCCTGCATGGGGGTGGAATCGTTGTCCAGGGTGATGGCGATGCCATCGCGCACCACCTCGATCACCCGGAAGCCCCGGGCGGTGACCAGGCCGGCGGATTTCAGGGTCTTGCCCTTCAGCGGGGAACCCGGCGGGACGAACGCCTCGGTAAGGTATTCGCGACGCTCTTCATCCGTGAGGATGGACGTCAGCGTCTCGCGGGCCGGCAGCAAACGCTTGCCGAGCAGCGCGAGATAGAGGGCGCCGATGATGGCGGTCGGGATGCCCAGCCACGCGAGCTCGAACATCTTCATGCCCGGCTCGCCGCGGGAGACGAGGATACCGTTGACGACCAGATTGGTGCTCGTGCCGATCAGTGTGCAGGTGCCGCCCATGACCGCCGCGTAGGAGAGGGGGATGAGGAATTTGGACGCCGGCAGTTTCATGCTCCGGGCGAGACCCAGCACGACCGGCACGAACACGACCACGACGGGGGTGTTGTTGATCCACGCCGAGACGAAGGCCACCAGCGCCACCAGCATGAACATCACAATCTGGTAGGGCAGAAAGGAAACCCGGGTGAACCAGCCGGTCAGGTAATCGATGGCCCCGCATTTCACCAAGGCGGCGCTGAGGACAAACATCGCCGCCACCGTGATCGGCGCGGGGTTGGCAAAAACCGCCATGGCCCGTTCGCGGGGCAATACTCCGCACAGCAACAGAATCGAGAACACACTCAACGCGACGATATCCGGAGGGTACTTTTCCCAGATAAAGGCGATCAGCGCCAGCAGCAGGATGCCGAGCACTATGGCGATGTCCAAAGTCATGAAACACCTCTAGGGACCCCGGGCGCGCCCGCCAGCGGGAACTGCGTGACATGACACAGACGCGCCGGCCTCCGCCGGACTTGTGCCGGTCATAATCCAGAAGAGGGGTTGCGCTGCCGGCCGGCCGACATAGGGTGTCTACAAATCCCACGAACCCTATGGCAAAGATATACAACGACATCACCGAGACCATCGGTAACACCCCCCTCGTCCGCCTAAACCGTACCGCTGCCGCGCACGGAGCCCAGGCGGAGATCCTGCTCAAGCTCGAGTTTTTCAACCCGCTTTCCAGCGTCAAGGACCGCATCGGCTTTGCGATGATCGATGACGCGCTCAAGTCGGGCAAGATCACCAAGGATACCGTCCTGATCGAGCCGACGTCCGGCAACACCGGCATTGCGCTGGCCTTCGTCGCCGCGGCCAAGGGCCTGAAGCTTATTCTCACCATGCCCGAGACGATGAGCACCGAACGCCGCAAGCTGCTCAAGGTGCTGGGGGCCCGCCTGGTCCTCACGGAAGGGCCCAAGGGCATGAAGGGTGCCATCGCCAAGGCCGAGGAATTGCAGGCCAAGATCAAGGGATCCGTCATTCTCCAGCAGTTTGCCAATCCGGCCAATCCGGCCATCCACCGCAAGACCACGGCCGAGGAGATCTGGAGGGACACCGACGGCAAGGTCGACTTCGTGGTGTCCGGTATCGGCACCGGCGGCACCATCACCGGTGTCGGCGAGGTGCTCAAGAAGTACAAGCCGTCCGTCAAGATCGTGGCCGTCGAGCCCGACGCCTCCCCGGTGCTTTCGGGCGGCGCCCCCGGCCCGCACAAGCTGCAGGGCATCGGTGCCGGTTTCGTGCCCGCCGTGCTCAACACCAAGGTCTACGACGAGGTCATCCGCGCGAAGGAAGCCGACACGGGTCCGGTCTCCAAACAGGTCAACCAGCTCGACGGTATTCCGATCGGCGTGTCCTCTGGCGCTGCCGTCTGGGCCGCGCTGCAACTGGCCAAGCGCCCGGAAAACAAGGGCAAGCAGATCGTCGCCATCATCCCGTCGTGCAGCGAGCGTTACCTGTCCACGTGGCTCTTTGCCGACGTGAATGTGGAGAGCGACTCGATCGACGACCTCGTGACGCCGGGCGCCTGAGCGAAATCCCGGCTGGCAACTTTCAGCGGGCGGACACCGGTCCGCCCGTTTTTTTTGCGTCAGCCTGATGCCAGCGGTAGAAGCTGATCGCGAAGGCGAGCATCATCACCGCCATGCCGCCGAGTTTCATCATCGACCCGGCGAGCAGCTGGTCCCCCGCAGCCGTGAGGCTCGTGATCCGGGGCGCATATTCGTAGGTGGGATACAGGACATCCTGCGAGAACGTGATGTAGGCGAAAACCGGAGTCATGCCGATGGTGACCGCCGGCAGGAAGAGCATCTGACCGGCATAGGAGAGGGGCGGGAAGTCCTTGGAAGGGCTGTAGAGCGGCCACCAGAAGAAGAGGGCGGCGCCGAACATCGTGAAGTGCTCGGCGATGTGCAGGGGGCGGTTTTGCAGGGCCAGATCATACAGCAACGGGATGTGCCAGCACGTCATCACGCCGACATAGATCAGGCCGCAGATCACCGGGTTGGTCAGGAATCGCAGGATGGGGCGCAGGCCCGGCCGGCTGGTCACCGGCCGCAGGATCCAATCCGGCATGCCCAACAGAAACAGAATGGCGGCGGCGTAGGTGATCAGCTGGTGCTGCAGCATGTGGGCGCTGAGCAGAAAGCGCTCACCGACCTGGTCGAGCGGCGACCCGACGGCCAGGTAGAAAACCACGAGGCCCGCATAAAAGCAGACGGCCTGCCGGCGGGGATAGGCCGCGCCCGGCGCGAGCCGATCACGCCAGGGACCGGTCAGGATGGCGTAGAGCCACCCGAGGAAGATCAGTCCACCGATAAGGACGGGTTCGTTGTGCCAGTGGGTCCAGTCGATCATGCTTCAGAAGAGACACGATTTGCCCGAATTTGCACGAAGACAAACTGGTCATTCCTTGCCTCGCAGCCGCGCGCGGCGGGCCCGGGCTGCCATAAGGGGCAAAAAAAGCCGCACCGGGCAGGTGCGGCTGAAAGGGGAGTCCGGTCGGATCAAAGGCTGATCAAACCCACGATCGAGCTGAGGGGCTTGCTGGCCTCGGCGCCAAAGAGGTGGAGGAGCGCCCACATCGTGCCGCCGGCCAGGACCAGCCCGATGAAAAACAGAATCGTGCACAGCAGCTTGTCCCACTTCAGGTGCATGAAGATGAAGATAACGAACATGAACTTCACGGCGGACAGGATGCACAGGGTCGAGACCACGAGCCACTTGGCGAGCGGGAGGTAGACCAGCACGACCTCGATGCCCGTGATCACGGCGAGCACCATCGCGATCTGGATGAAAACGTGAAATTTGCTCGGCTCTTGGTGGCCGGCTTCGGCGGAATGGGCGGCAGGGGCGGACATGGATTGGATTCTGGGAGCTAGGTTTTAGATCTGGGACCGGACTCAGAGGTATTCGAGCAGGTAGACGGCCGTGAAGATGATGATCCAGACGATGTCGACGAAATGCCAGTAAAGGCCGATCGCCTCGACGTCGCCGGCGTTTTTCTCGCCAAACTCGACATCACCGGACGTGCGGCCGAGGACAAAGGTGGCGACGAGGGCGACGGCACCGACGGCCAGCGGCACGGCGGCGTGATGGAGCATTTCGGCCAGGGGAACGCCATAGACGACCTCGATCAGGCCCGGCACGAGCCAGATGAAGGAGACGCCCATCACGGCGCAGACCGCGAGGAGGTGAACGAAGTTCTTGATGAGGCCGTTGCCGTGGGTCGGCTTGAAGGTACGCACGTACATCATGCCCAGCAGGAGCACGCCGATGGCGACGTGAGTGCCGTGGGTGCCGGTGAGCGTGTAGAAGGTCGAGCCGAAGATGCTGTTGGAAAGCGTCATCTTCTTCACGGCGACGAAGTGGGCGAACTCGTAGACCTGGCCGCCGAGGAAGATGCAGCCGAAGAACATGGTGCCGAGCAGCATGACGCGCGTGCTCTTGATGTTGCCGCGCTGGATGGCATTCACGGCGAGCGCCATGAGGAGCGAGGACATGAGCAGAATGAACGTCGAGAAGGACGTGAGCTCGATGTTGAAGACCTGCGTCGGGACCGCGTTGCCCGGGGGCGGGTTGAGGCGGTAGATGAGATGCGTTGAAATCAGGGCGCCGAAGAACATGCAGTCCGAGGCCAGGAAAGCCCACCAAAGGAGCTTCTTGTTCGGGATGCCTGTCGTCGTCGTGTGGTCGTGATGGTGGTCGATTTGACCGGTGGCCGCGTGGCTGCTCATGGAAAGGATATTGGGTCTAGGATCTGGGATCTAGGGTCTGGGGTCGATGGTGGCTCAGTGGCTGCCGCCGCGGGATTCCTTGATGTTGCCCTTCTCGTCGATGTGGAGGTGGTAGCCGCCGGGGCCTTCCAGGGACCAGAGGTAGAGCGCGAGCACCATGATCACGCCGCCGGCGATGGCCAGGGGCAGGTGGGAAGCGAGGACCGTGTTGCCAAACATGACCACCGGGTGGTGCAGCTGGGCGAAGTTGTAGGTGCCGATGAGCAGCCCGATCGCGGCGAAGAGGGGATACCAGGACTGGTCGGGCATGTGGATGCCACCGTGGGATTCCTCGGCCTTGATGTGCGCGGCCTTTTCCTTGGCGATCTCTTCCTTGTGGGTCTTCTCGTACCACCAGCCGTCACGGGCATGCACGGTCGGGATGGCCGCGAAGTTGTGTTCCGGGGGAGGGGAAGGGATGGACCATTCCAGCGTGCGGGCATCCCAGGGATCGTTGCCGCATTTCTGACCCTTGAAGAAGGACCAGATGAGGACCGCGAAGTAGGTGAAGATACCGACGCCGAGCAGGTAGGCGCCGCAGGTGGCGAAGAAGTTGCCCTCGTTCCAGCCCATGTTGGCATCGTAGGTCCAGGTGCGGCGCGGCATGCCGTTCAGGCCGAGGAAGTGCATCGGGAAGAATGTGGCGTTGAAGCCGACGAAGATGAGCCAGAAGGAAACCTTGCCCCAGAACTCCGGAACCATCCGGCCGAAGAACTTCGGGAACCAGAAGTGGATGGCGGCGAGAAGTGCAAAGGTGGCGCCGCCGATGAGCACATAGTGGAAGTGGGCGATGACGAAATAGCTGTCCTGCTGCTGAGCGTCGGCGGGAGCGGCCGAGTGCATGATGCCGGAGAAGCCGCCGAGCATGAACATCCAGATGAAGCCGAGGGCGAACATCATGGGCACGCGGGTGACAATGCGGCCGCCCCAGAGGGTGCCGATCCAGTTGAAGATCTTGACGCCGGTCGGGACGGCGATGGCCATGGTGGCGAGAGAGAAGGCCGCGGTGGCGATCGTGCCCATGCCGGTGGTGAACATGTGATGGCTCCAGACGCCGAAGCCGATGAAGCCGATGGCGACGCCCGAGAAGACCACGATCGGGTAACCGAACAGGGGCTTGCGCGAGAAGGTGGGCAGAATCTCGGAGACATAGCCCATCGGGGGCAGAATCAGGATGTACACCTCGGGATGACCGAACACCCAGAACAGATGCTGCCAGAGGATGGGCTGGCCGCCGCCGGACACCTCGAAGAAG
>Ga0075163_10005141_pt1 | contig 17474 bp, 19 predicted proteins | sample JI1023141ADNA_FD_71478 | JGI IMG/M metagenome (GOLD analysis project Ga0075163, IMG submission 71478) | Wastewater effluent complex algal communities from Wisconsin, to seasonally profile nutrient transformation and Carbon sequestration -... | ecosystem: Engineered > WWTP > Effluent > Algae...
GTAGGTCACGGGAACGTCGCTTTTGGCACAACCCAACAACCGGGTTTAGGTGACTACGCGGACGGAGTGGATACCCTGCGGTTCCTGCTCGAACTCCGCTGATCTACGGTACGTATTCGTAGCAGCCCAGATCGGGCACACCGTCACCGGTCCCCCGCAAGACATTGTCGAGGTCGAAGGGGTACCCCCCTTCAGCCTTGTTGCGGGCGAACGAACCGGCGGTGATGTGGAAGTCCCGAGCCGAGACATCGACGAACGCCGGGCTCTGGTTCCGGTAGATGGTGCTTTGGTCAGGAAAGAACTCCGTTGCGGAAGTGCTTTGTTCGGTCCGGAGCATCAGGCGCTGGAACTGCAGGTTCACCGGAGGCTGTAGGTCATTGAACTCCAGTTGGAATTCGTTGCCATTGCTACCGTTGATGATACTGTTCACGAAGGTGGAGTTCTCGACCAACCGGATCTGCAAATTGCCATTGATGTCCGCATAGGCATTGTTCATGTAGAACGCCGGGGTCTGCCGGATGTCGTAGTTCCAGTAGTTCGCAACGGTGACGTGGTCGAAAGCGTACTGCCCCCCACCGGTCAGGGCCACACCGTACTGTCCGCAATCGCCCACCAGCAAATTGGTGGCTTCAATGGCGTAGTTCCTGCTGAGAATGCCGGCCGCACTGCAATTGCGGATCTTCACGTCCAGCATCTTCAGCTTTTGCTCGCTGGTCGGTTCTTCCGGGTTGAAAGGGAAGGTCTCACACTGTATCCCGACAAGCGCGTTCTTGATGACCACACTTGTGAATTCATTGCTGAAATCAGAAGGTCCTTCGTTCAGCCAGATCCGGTCCCATTGGCCCGGCACCTCGTCGTAGAACGGCTCCAGCCGATCTCCTTGGAACACGATCTCCTGCCCGGGTGAGCCGAGTGCTTTGACCTGACCGTACCGGTAAACCCACAAGCCACTGCCGCCATGCATGTAAACCTGCACACCAGCTTCAATGACCAGGGTGCAACAGGAATCAACGACGCCGTAGCCATAGATCACATACGGCAGATCGTTCGGCCAAGTCACCGTCTCGCAGATCTGGACGCCGTTCTCATCGTAGCCCCCGGCGATGTAACTGAAGGGAGGGAGCCCTTGGATGGCAAGCTCTGGAACAGGTCTAATGAAGTGCGCGTTTCGGCCCCAAGCTTCAAGCAACACATTTTGCGCAGTTCCGTTCGTGTTGAACAGGATATGGTCCGAGAAGACGAAGGGATTGCTGCTGTTGGATTGGTCCAACGTGACCTCTATGAAGATGTAGACACTGTCTCCACCGAGGATCTCCACATCCTCGAAGGTGATGCCCGTTGCACCGTCCACATTGAGGCGGAACGGGGAGGGCGAACCGCCTTCCAGCGTGATATCCACCCGGATCGCATTGCCACTGGGGTTGTGGGCCGTGATCCGCTTGGTCACCGAGCCCACCGTGGTGAATAGGGTGTCGAACAAGACGCTATCCTGACTGAATTCCAAGGAAATACCTCCCTCATCCGTGAATTGTGCATCCTTCCGGCAGGCCGAGAAGATCGCGGCGCAAAAGGCGAGAAATAGAAGGGGGCGTAGGTGTTCCAAGGCGGACAAAGATGGCCGATCGCGCTTATTTACGGTACTTGGCCCCGGATCATTGCCCAAGCCCCAAGGTTCTTGGCGACCGATCGAGTGGTGGATAACTCGGACTGCACCACTTGCGGATCTGAACATTCTCACTACTTTTGCGCCCCATTCTTAAGGAAGAACTGTCATGAAGCCGGATATCCACCCAAGCAACTATCGCCTTGTCATCTTCAAGGACATGTCCAACGAGCACATGTTCATGGGCAAGAGCTGCACCAATACCAAGGACAGCGTGAAATGGGAGGATGGTAACGAATATCCCTTGGTGAAACTCGATATCAGCGAAACCTCGCACCCCTTCTACACCGGCAAGATGATGTTGGTGGATACCGCCGGCCGCGTGGACAAGTTCAAGAAGCGTTTCGCCAAGCACACCGCCAAGAACGAGGCTGCTGCCACTTCCGAGACTGCCGAGTAATCCTTACCTGACCCTCAAAGAGCCCTCGATCACTGATCGAGGGCTCTTTCTTTTTCTGGACACTCGAGAAGAACGCTATCGGTCGCTCAACGCGGGATTTCGACTTCTTATAGGGCTGATCAAGAGCTTGTTGAATGCGATATCTTGGACCAGTGAATTGATCGAAATGTCCCCGAGCGCTATTCTCGGTGCCTATTCAAATGCGCGAAGAAAATTGACCCGGTAGATTGAAATAACGATGTATCATAATGGACTGATTAACAATAGGTTAATTTGGAATTCATAAAGAGTTGAATTGGTCGTCACATGGTGCCCAGTTACAGCCAGATGGCCGCTGTGTAGACATGAACAGTTGGTCAGGAGCTGAGCAAGGGTCAGTTCACCCTGTGCTTGTCCTCTTTTCCCATGCCCTCACGGATCATCTCCAAGGCTTGGGCAATGCGCCGCTTGCGGGTCTCGTCCTGCTTGGCATCGTCGATCCACTCAACGTACTCCTTCCTATGGGAATAGTTGAAGTTCTCCCAATGTTCCCAAGCTTCTTCGTCCTTCCTAAGGCAATTCTCCAGTTCGGGTGGTACCACCAACGCCTTCCGGGCTGGCTTGGCATCTCCCAGTTTGGTGCCGGCCTCATTCAGCTTCACAGCCTGTTTCACCAATTCGCTGAAGGCCTTTTCGTTGATGGTCTCGCCCTCGTTCACCTTGTACTTGCGTATGCCGCGTTCCTCATCCTTTTCGGTGAGGTTGAACAAGCCGTGCGGGTCCTTCAACAATGCACCCTTATGGAACCAGACACTCACGCAGGTCTTGAAGCCGTGCAGGCTGATCATGATGCTATCGTGATCGAAACCCGGAGCATTCCATCGCCACATCTCCTCAACCTCGGGGTCTGCCGTATGGATCAGCTGGCGCAACCGCACCAACAACCTGCGCTGCCACTCGGGTTGTTCAGCGATATAGGTATTGATCTGTTCTTGGGGGTGCATGGAAGACTGCGGAATAGGGTGCCAAACTAATACCAGGTCCGGAACACGTTACGCCAATATTATGGCTGTTCTCAACAGCCTGGCGCTTCCTTGACCATACTTCTTACACCAACGAGATGTACCTAGCGCGAAGCGTCCGCGACGCTATCGTTGGCTTTTCAACCCTGTCCGATCAGCAATGCGGCTTAACACCTTGCGCAGCCTTGAACCGGCGGTTGGCGGTGGAAGGGGGCTGGGCTTATATCCTTGCACATCCGGCGGATGCACGATCACCAAGGCCATGTAATCCGGGGTCTTGGTCCAGATGGAATGTCGTTGGAATCGCAGCAGGGACAGGTCGGCTTGGGAAATGGTCTGCAGAAGGTCCGGAAGGTGCAAGGCCAGATCGATCACCTGTTGGGTCTCGGGCCTGTTCGCACGCAACCAGTCGCTGTACCAGGCGTCAGGTGAATGGACCAGAATATGGCCATCGTCGGCCAAGGCCGCTTTCATTTGCCGGAACAAAAGTCCATGCCTTTCCAGCGGAATATGCTCCAAAACATCGGGGAGAACGATCATATCATAAGGGCCACCCAAGGGAGCGGAGACCACATCCCCCACACGCAGGGCTACGTTCTTGTGGGACGCCAGCGTGTTGCGTGCCTGGTCGATGCTCTCCGAACTGAGGTCCATGGCCACTAGGTGACCTTGGGAGAGTGCGTTGGCCAACAATCCCGTAAGGGTACCCACCCCGCACCCCAGTTCCAAGACCCGCATGTCCTTTCGCAAGCCGTTGGCCAAAGCCAGGTCCAAGATGATATGGTGCCGTTCGTTCACGCCTGCCAAGACTTGGCGCTGCACATACCGATCATAATAATCCTTGATCGCGCCTATTTCCATGAATCTCAGGTTGCAGGTCTGGTTCAACAGGCTTCCAAGACGGTGGCATAACCCTGGCCCACACCTATGCACATGGTACACAAAGCATAACGCCTCCCAGTGCCTTGCAGTTCCAAGGCAGCGGTCTGGAGAAGTCGGGCACCGCTCATCCCCAGCGGATGGCCTAGAGCGATCGCCCCACCGTTCGGGTTGATGCGCGGGTCATTGTCGGTAAGGCCTAGGCTGCGGGTGCAACTGAGCACTTGTGCAGCAAAGGCCTCGTTCAGTTCAAGGATGTCGATCTGCTCCAAGCTCAGGCCAGCACGCTTCAAGGCCAGTTTGGTCGCATTCACTGGGCCGATGCCCATGATACGCGGCTCCACACCGACCACGGCACTGCTCACGATACGGGCCAACGGCTTCAGGCCATGCGACTTCAGGCCTGCATCACTGGCCACGAGAACGGCCGCTGCTCCATCATTGAGCCCGCTGGCGTTGCCGGCGGTCACGCTCCCGTTCTTCCTGAACGCAGGTTTCAAAGCGGCGAGGCCTTCCATGGAGGACTTGGGCTTCACGAACTCGTCGGTCCCGAACACGATGGGATCTCCTTTGCGCTGAGGTACGAGCACCGGGGCGATCTCCTTGGCAAGGCGTCCGTTGGCTTGCGCAGCCGTGGCCTTTTGCTGGCTCCACAGTGCGAAACGGTCCTGGTCCTCCCGGGTAATTGCTTGCGGAAGAGGCAGATCCAATAGGTTCTCAGCCGTTTCGCCCATGGCATCCACGCCAAAGTGCTCCTTCATCAACGGGTTCACGAAGCGCCAGCCGAAGCTGCTGTCGAACATCTGGGCATCTCGACCATAGGGCGTGCTCGTTTTGCTGATCACCCAGGGACCGCGCGTCATATGCTCCACCCCGCCAGCGATGAACAGATCGCCGTTGTTGGCGGCAATGGCCCGTCCAGCCTGCACCACGGCGCTCATGCCCGAAGCACAAAGGCGGTTCACGGTTTCGCCAGGAACGGTCACGGGCAATCCGGCCAACAGCAATGACATTCGCGCCACATTGCGATTGTCCTCACCGGCCTGGTTCGCGCAGCCGAGGATCACATCGTCGATCGCGGCCTTGTCCAATCCGGGGTGGCGGTCCATCAAGGCTCTGATCACATGGGTCGCCAGATCATCGGCCCGCACCGGTGAAAGGCTGCCGGTGAAGTTCCCGATCGGGGTACGGATGGCGTCTACGATGTATGCTGCGTTCATGGGGTAGCTCTAGGTTCTTCTTCGGGGAACCACGGTTTGCCGGTACGGTAGACGGTCCCTTTGAAGAGCGCGACCTTTTCGCCGCGCTGGTTGGTGACGGTGATGTGGTAGATGCCGATGCGGTTCGTCAGGCTCATTTCCTCGGCCGAAGCGGTGATCACATCACCTTCCTTCACAGGCTTCGTATGGCTGATGGAGGTTTCCACCGAGACCGCTTGGATCCCGTACGAATTTGAAGCGAAGGCCAGACAGCTATCCGCCAGTGAGTAGGTGATACCGCCGTGGGCGATGGCAAAGCCGTTCAGCATCTCGTTCCGAACGGTCATTCGCAGAGAACAAGCCCCCGGCGCGACCATCATCCGTTCTATCCCGAGCCATAGGCTGAAGGGGTCGTTGTCGTACATCCGGGCAACGACTTTCTCCGCGAGATGTTGAGCGTTCATCAGCGCTCAAATGTACCCCTTCACGATGCGTCGAACAGGTCCTTGGGCAGGGCGCCTTCGTGTTGCAAGAGCCATTTCTTCCGCCAGATGCCACCAACGTATCCCGTAAGCAGGCCATCCGCAGCGATGACCCGATGACATGGCACGATGATCGGGACCGGGTTGGAGCCGCAGGCGTTGCCCACGGTCCGTGCGATGGCCTTTCCGCCGATGTGTTCGGCGATGCCTTGGTAGGTCATGCTCTGACCGAAGGGGATGGCCTCCAAAGCGTCCCAAACCAGCTTCTGGAAACGTGTTCCGGAGCGTTGCACGGGCAAGTCGAAGTTTTTGCGCTTCTTGGCGAAGTAGGCATCGAGCTGCCATTGCGCGTCCAATAGCACTTTGGGTGGTTTGACCTTTCGCACGGTCAAGGCTTCGAAAGAAAGCCTTGTGATCAGGACGCCATCACTCTCCACCCAGACCTTTCCGAGGGGGCCTTCCACCACCGCAACATCCAGCGGGGCGAACAGTTCAAGGTCTTTCGCTTTCTTGATCGCGGGCATTGATCAGCCGATAACTTCGGGCAAATTACATACAGCACATCATGGCCTGGTTCACCGCCGACTTCAACCAGTTCTTCAAGGACCTGGCGAAGAACAACAACAAGGAGTGGTTCGATGCCAACCGCAAACGCTATGAGACCAGTGTGAAGAAGCCTTTCGAAGCCTTCGTGGCGGAGGCGATCGCACGGGTCGGGAAACACGACAAGGCCGTCCGCATCGAGCCAAAAGAGGCCATTTTTCGGATCAACCGGGATATACGGTTCAGCAAGGACAAGACCCCCTACAAGCTGAACACTTCGGCCATCATTTCACCGGCCGGTCGCAAGGACCACAGCACACCGGGTATCTATTTTGAATTAGGCCCCGAGAATGTGAAGTTCTTCGGAGGGGCCTATGAGCCGGAGAAGGACCAACTGGTGCGGATACGCACGGCGATCCTGCGCGACCCGAAAGGCTTCCGCAAGGTTGTGGATGGCAAGACCTTCAAGGCCATGTTCGGAACCGTCCGAGGAGAGGCCAACAAAGTGTTGCCTCCGGAGTTCAAGTCAGCTGCGGCCAAGGAGCCGCTCATTGCGAACAAGCAGTTCTACGTTGGTGCGGAGAAGCCGGCCAAGCTGGTCACTGACCCCAAGCTGATGGAAGCCCTGATGGACCACTACCTCGCGATGTGCCCCTTCAACGTGTGGTTGGCCGCGGCGATGAAGTAATCAGGATAATCCGGTAGAGGTATCTGCAACACCCCTGGAAATCAGAACAAAACCGTCGTTCAGGGATTAATACCTGCGTCATCCATTCCCTGCTGTCGATCCAACTCCCGCTTTCACGGTACCGACATTCGGGAAGTACCGGAACGAAAAAACGCCCGCCTTTCGGCGAGCGCTTCTCGACTTTCACCGAAGGGGACCTTACTGGGCTTTACCGGTAAGTTCCACGGTCAGTTCGATACTGTCGGAAAGGATGGCATCTTTCATAAAGTGCTTCCATGCAACGCCATACTTCTGACGGTCGAAGGTCAGTTTACCAGTTGCTTTCGCAGTTCCATCGGCGTTCTCGGTAACAACGATGTCCGTGATGGTCTCAGCGTTGGTCGTGCCACGTATGGTCAGGTCGGCAGTAGCCGTGTTGCCCGTAACACCGGTGATCACAAGCTTTGCGGTAGGGTTGTTGGCTGTGTCGAAGAACTCAGCAGTCGTCAGGTGACCCATCAGTTGTGCCTTGGTGCCTTGCTTGGAACCTTCTGGTTGGTAAGCGGAGTCCGTAGGTGTGATCGAGGTCATGTTCACCTCGAATGTGCCAGACTTCAAAAGACCACCTTGTACGCTGAACGAACCGCTGTTGAAGGAGATGGTGCCCTTGTGGCCGTAGGGGGCAGGGCCGGTAACGTTGGCCGCCCAGTTGAGCACGCTTGCTGCGGGGTCAACAGTGTAATTGTGCTCAGCAGCAGCGGCAGCAGCGATGCTGTCTGCGGTTGCCTTCTCTTTGGCGGCAGCGATCTCGGCTTCGTTAGGCCCGCAGGCTACGAGGAACAATGCTGCAAGGGCGACGACGGTAACTACAGGGGCTTTCATTTTTGGTCTAGGATGGATGTTTCGGGGCGCAAAAGTAATCGAATAATGTTTCCATGGAAACAAATGGAAGAATTCTCCTTTGCAACGGGTCATCCGAAGCGCGGCGTGCTACTTCGAGGCAGCCATCAGCCTAAGCAGCGGGGAAGGGCGGTAACGATCCTCGCCATAACGCGCCTGGAGATGCTCCAATATGTCGAGCCAGTGCGCAGCGCCTTTCTCTTCGGCCCAAGCGAGAAGTCCTTTTGGGTAGTTCACACCCTTGGTCATGGCCAGGTCGATGTCGGCAGCAGAGGCCACTTGCCAGAAGAGTGCATCGGCAGCTTCGTTGATGAGCATGGCCAGCACGCGCTCGGTTATCGAACCGGCCACGGGGTCTCCAGAGGAAGCCGAAACCTCCGCCGGGTCTCCCGAGGAACGAGTGTCCCCGGCGGTCACTTCGACGATCGCGCCACCGGCATCATATTGGTAATAGCCGCGTCCGCTCTTGCGCCCGAGTCGTCCACTTTCCACTTGCCGCTGCTGCGTGAAGCTGGGTTTGAAGCGAGGGTCGAAGAAGAAAGCTTCCCATACGGTCTTCGTGACCGTGAAGTTGATGTCGTTCCCGATCAGATCCATCAGCTCGAACGGCCCCATCCTGAATCCGATCGACTTCATGGCCGCATCGATGGTGGGCATATCAGCGATGCCTTCCTCGTAGATGCGGATCGCCTCGCCATAGAAAGGCCTTGCTACCCGGTTTACGATGAAGCCCGGTGTGTCCTTGCAGATCACGGGGGTCTTGGACCAGCCTTGCATCAAGCTGTACATGCGCTTGGCGAGTGCGGGGGCCGTCGCCAGTCCGGGCACCACTTCCACCAAGGGCAGCAGAGGAGCCGGGTTGAAGAAGTGCAGGCCGATCACACGTTCGGGTTTCGCGCAGGCTGCTGCGATCGCCGTGACCGACAGGCTGGACGTGTTCGTCGCCAACACGGCATCCGCGCTCAACACGGTCTCCAATTCGGCGAAGAGTTTCTTCTTGATGCCGAGGTCTTCGACAATGGCTTCGATCACGAGACCACAGCCAGCGAGCTCCTTCAGATCTGAAGCGGGCTTGATGCGTTGGTGGATGGCGGTGGCGGCTTCGGCGGTGATCTTGGCCTTCTCCACCAATTTGTCCAGCGTCTTGCGAAGCCCGGTCAGAGCTTTGTCCACCGCTTCACGGCGGGTGTCGAAGAGCACGACCTCATGTCCCGCTTGCGCCGCGACTTGGGCAATACCGGTGCCCATGGTACCGGCACCGATCACAGCGACTGTCATTGAGTTGTCCATCAAGGGCGAAGATCGTTCCTATCGTTGATCATCGCGAAGAGTCGACCCTGAGGGTCGACGTTACGGGTGCTGCGTAGCGCGCTATTCACCCTTGTAATTGGGCTTCCGCTTCTCCAGGAACGCCTGCACGCCTTCATTGTAGTCGTGGCTGCGGCCGGCGAGGCTTTGCAGTTCGTTCTCCACGTCAAGTTGCCCGTCGAGATCGTTGTTCTCGCTGCGGTTCAGGGCTTCTTTGGTCAGGGCGATCGCCTTGGTCGGCATTTGCGCCAGCTTTTGGGCCAGTGACCGGGCCTCGTTCAGCAGTTCGGTATCGGGCAGGCTGCGCCAGATCATGCCTTGGGCCTCCGCCTGTGCAGCGCTCACCTTGGGTGCCAGGATCATTTGCCCGAAAGCCCGCTGCATGCCGACAAGTCGCGGTAGGGTGAAGGTGCCACCGCTATCAGGGATAAGGCCGATATTGATGAAGCTCTGGATGAAGTTGGCGCTCTCGGCGGCCAGGGTGAGGTCGCATGCGAAGGCGATGTTGGCTCCGGCCCCAGCGGCCACACCGTTCACCGCCGCAACAACGGGCTTGGGCAGCTTGCGGATCCGCCGCACGATGGGGTTGTATTGCACCGTGAGTATCTCCTCGATCTTGGTACCCGGCGCAATGGCCTCGGCCAGATCCTGACCCGCGCTGAACGCGCGGCCTTCGCCGGTAAGTAGCACCGCACGGACGGTCTTGTCCACGGCACACGCATCCAACGCGTGGATCACCTCCAGCGACATCTCGCGGTCGAAGCTGTTCAGCTTGTCCGGACGGTTGAGGCTGATGGTAGCAACGCCATCAGTGATGGAGAAGAGGATCTTGGTGTAGGGCATGTTTGGTCCGCCGAAGCTAGTGGCAAGGGCGTCGGGGTAAAGATCATTCGAAGTCCGGATCGTTCAATCGTCGAAAACGCATCGGCAACGTATGAAGGTTTCCGCAGGACAATCAAACCGAAAGTACCTCATCACCTCCAACTCCATTTTACGTGCTCTGATCATCTCATTCCCTGCACATCCATTGACGATATCTCTTACTACACGCACATTTACGATGCGGCATAGCGAATCCAAATCGAGCTTTATTAATATCTGGTCATCGGCTAGTATCGCTGAGGCTGTGAGCGCGCTGTCAAGCGTAAGGTTCTCTGGGACAATGCGGCCAGGCCCACCATGGACGATTTGTGCGTTCATGAAATTCAAAAGAGCGATAAACGAAAGTGTGGTTACTCCTCGCATCATGGATCAGTACGCGTGTATGGATCCTTAGTTCATAAGCACTTGAACTGATCGAACGGCTCAAGACAATCGTTGCACTTCCACAACGCTTTACAGGCCGTGCTACCAAAGGCAGAGATCATCACCGTATCCTTCGAGCCGCATTGGGGGCATTCCACCACAGGTTGTTCACCCTTCAAGGCACGGATGTCGGCGGTCTTTTCCGGCGGCGCAATGCCATAGGCTTTCAGCTTGGCCTTTCCGGCATCGGTGATCCAATCGGTGGTCCAAGCGGGAGCGAGGATCTGCTTCACTTCCAGATCGGTGATGCCCGCTTTATGCAGCTCCGCTTCGATGTCCTGCTTCATCACATCCATGGCCGGGCAACCGGTGTAGGTGGGCGTGATGGTGACGAGCACTTTTCCATCGACCACTTCCACATCGCGGAGCACGCCCAATTCGCGCACACTGATCACGGGCACCTCGGGATCCTTTACGTTCTCCAGAAGCGCGTAGATCCGCTCCTTGGTGATGTGTAGGGCTTCGGTCATCGTTCAGTGTCGACCAAACGGGTCGACGGTACGAGTGCATCGGAACTATATCGGAGCAATGTTACCAAGTTGCACCCGGATAGGCGCGCTGCAGGTATTGCATCTCGGCCAGCAGGAAGCCGAGGTGTTCGCTGTGTTTTCCTTCGCGTCCACCGCTGGCCATGAAGCCATCAGCGGGGCGTTTCAGCGTAGCCTCTGCTAGTACTTTATCAATGGTCGCGTCAAACGCAGCCTTGATCGGCGATAGGTCAGGTGCGATCCCGGCGGTCACCATCTGCTTGTGAACGTCGTCCTGTACGAACAGGTCGCCGGTGAAGGTCCACAATGCATCCAATGCTTGCTGGGCGCGTTGGTGGCTCTCATCGGTGCCATCACCGAAACGGATCATCCATTCGCTGCTGGTGCGCAGGTGATAGCTCACTTCCTTGACCGCCTTGCCAGCGATCGCTGCGATGCGTTCGTCGGTGCTTTTGGCAAGGGCTTGTTGCAAGGGCAGGTGCCATGCATCGTAGAGGAAGCTGCGGCAGATGGTGTGGGCGTAATCGCCGTTGGGCTGCTCCACCAACTTGGTGTTGACGAACTGCCGCTCGTTGCGGAGGTAGGCGAAGTCATCCTCGGTGCGGCCTTTGCCTTCCACCTCGGCCGCATATTGGAAGTAGTTGCGCGCCTGCCCGATCAGGTCGAGGGCGCGGTTGCTCAAGGCGATATCCTCTTCCAACTGCGGTCCGTGTCCGCACCATTCGCCCAAACGGTGGCTCAGGATCAGGTTGTCGTCCGCACGACGAAGGCAGTAGGTGAGGAGGGCTTCTTGATCTGTCATGGCCCCGGACTAGATGTACTTCGCGCCCTCCGGCATGTGGTAGAACGTGGGATGCCGATAGGTCTTGTCATCCGCAGGATCGAAGAGCATGCCACCATCATCGTGGTTGGAGGCGGTGATGGCCGAGGCCGGCACTACCCAGATGCTGTTGCCTTCCTGGCGACGGGTATAGACATCGCGCGCGTTCTCGATGGCCATTTGGGCGTCGGCAGCGTGCAAGCTCCCCACATGCTTGTGGTCCAAGCCGCGCTTGCTTTGGATAAAGACCTCCCAGAGGGGCCAGTTGTTCGGGTTCTCGCTCATTGATCTAGTTGTCAGTTGCGGGTTGCCAGTTGTCAGTGCCGCAAACCGGACAACTGACAACGAACAACTACGCTGCTTTCCTCTTCGCCTTTTTCGCTGCGTAGGCCATTGCGGCATCGCGTACCCAGGTGCCTTCGCTATGGGCCTTGTTCCGGGCGGCCAATCGTTCCTTGTTACACGGTCCGTTGCCGGCCACCACGTTGTTGAATTCGGTCCAGTCGATGGTACCCCAGTCGTAGTGTTTGGTTTCCTCGTTCCATTTCAGATCTGGATCGGGGATCGTCAGTCCGATCACCTCCGCTTGTTGCACGGTGCGGTCGATGAAGATCTGGCGCAACTCATCATTGCTTTGGCGCTTGATCTTCCACTTCATGCTCTGGGCGCTGTGCGGGCTATTGGCATCGCTCGGGCCGAACATCATCAGGCTGGGCCACCACCACCGGTTTAGGGCATCTTGGGCCATCTCCCGTTGCTCAGCGGTTCCCTTGGCCAAAACACCGATGATCTCGTAGCCCTGGCGTTGGTGGAAGCTCTCTTCCTTGCAGATGCGGACCATGGCGCGGGCGTACGGGCCGTAGCTCGTGCGGCAAAGCATCACCTGGTTCATGATGGCGGCGCCGTCAACCAGCCAACCTACCGCGCCGATATCTGCCCACGTGAGAGTTGGATAGTTGAAGATGCTGCTGTACTTGGCTTTGCCGCTGTTCAGGTCGTCGTTGGTCTGCTCGCGGCTGGTACCCAAGGTTTCAACCGCGCTATAGAGGTAGAGTCCATGGCCTGCCTCGTCCTGCACTTTGGCCAAGAGGATGGCCTTGCGGCGTAGGCTGGGCGCGCGGCCGATCCAGTTCCCTTCGGGCAACATGCCCACCACCTCGCTGTGTGCGTGCTGGCTGATCTGGCGCACCAAGTTCTTGCGGTAGGCATCCGGCATCCAATCCTTCGGCTCGATCTTCTGCTCACTGTCCACCTTGGCTTGGAAGCGCTGCTCCAGCTCCGTGTTCTCCATTGCGTTCTGATTGGGTTGGCTAAGTTATGCGTACGGCCTTTGTCCAGTTCGTTTGGCAGTGGTTGAACACTTCCGGTGGCTTGGTGGTTCAAGCAAGGTTCCCGATGGCGCTGGGAACGGCTAAATTCGCCGCCCTAGCATGACCACCCCCAGGATGGCCCGGTTCCACACCCTCGAAGTCGCGAACGTTCAACAGGAGACCTCCGATTGTATCGTGGTGGGCTTCCGTATCCCTCAGGCGGAACGCGAGGATTTCAGCTTCGTACACGGCCAGTATGTGACGCTGAAGTTGCATGTGAACGGCGAAGAACTGCGACGCAGCTACAGCATTTGCAGCAGTCCGTTGGACAAGGAGGAGCTGCGGATCGCGGTGAAGAAGGTGACCGGGGGCCGTGCAAGCACCGAACTGGTGGAGAAGTTGAAACCCGGCATGCACATCGAGGTGATGTCCCCGATGGGCAATTTCACCACGGCAATAGACCCGACGCAGGCGCGGCATTTCGTGGCGTTCGCAGCGGGAAGTGGGATCACGCCCATACTGAGCATTCTCAAGACCGTACTGCGCAGCGAGCCCAAGAGCCGTTTCACCTTGTTCTACGGCAACACGGACCAGGACCGCATCATCTTCCGGAAGCGGCTGGATGAACTGAAGCAACAGCACGTCGACCGGTTATCGGTCCATCACATCCTGACCATGGGGAAGGATGAGGACATGTTGTTCAACGGAAGGATCACGAAGGAGAAGGCCGTTGGACTGTTGAAGCGCTTCGTCACCGACCCGCTGCACAAGGAGTTCTTCATCTGTGGTCCGGATCAGATGATGGTGAACGTGAGCGAGGCATTGGAGGCGAACGGTGTGGAGAAGAAGCACATCCATATCGAGTTATTCAGCAGTCCGGTGGCAGCGGAGGCCAAGAAACCGGGGGCGCCAGTGGAGCCCGGTGCTTTCGCGGGGAAAGCGTCGGTGAAGGTGATCATGGACGGTCGGGAGCACATCCTGCAGATGGATGCCAGCGGTGATGCCGTTCTGGACGTGGCCCTCGACGCTGGCCTGGATGTACCCTACGCCTGCAAAGGCGCTGTGTGCTGCACGTGCAAGGCCCGCGTGGTGGAAGGCCAGGTCGAAATGGCAATGAACTACGCGCTGACGGATGAGGAGGTGGCCGATGGCTACGTGCTAACCTGCCAGACGCACCCACGTTCAGCGAACGTGACGATCGACTACGACCAGCACTAGCCGACGGGACCATATAAAAAAGATCGAGGCGGGCTTACGGGCCCGCCTCGCTGTTCTACCCGCCTTGGTTCGTTGTTTTTGAAAGGCAGGGGAGAAGAAGGTGTCACATCAGAAGCTCGCTTGGGCGAAGCCGGCCAATTTGGTCTGGATGTGGGTGAGGTAATGTTCGCTGTGGTAGAAGCCGCCCAGTTCCTCGTTGTACCGCACGACCGCGGAAGGAAAATCGGTGTAGAATGCCTCTACGTTCGGTGAAGCGTTCTTCTGCAGGCTGACCGTACACTCGTAGTCCGGGTATTTGATCAGGTCCTTGGGTATGTTCGTGTCGATGAAGACCATCTTCTCCTGGTAGCCGTCCTTCATGATCCGCAGGGTGTAGGCGGCATCGATATCCAGTTCCAGTTCAAAACGGCCTCGCTTGTCGCTGGCAACTTCGCCGAGCTGGGCATTTTCCTTGTAGAGGAAGACCTTGTAATCGTCGGCTTTCTCGCCTTCGATGAGCACTTGGCCATGAACAGGCACGTACCAGCCTTCCGCCTGGTCCCGACTATCCACCAATTTCCCTTGACCGAATACGGTCGGGGCGAATAGGAACGAACAGATGGAGAGGCCTGTGACGAGGGTCTTTGCTGATCTTGTGATGTTGGTGTTCATGATGCGCGTTTATCTCGGATCCGACTTGTTTACGGGTAGGAACTTGCGCGGGTTTCAGTCTAGGCCACTTTGATGAACGGAACGCTGGTGGACCGGACCTCTTCCACAGGCAATGCGATATGGATGCTGGTCCCTTGATCGATAGCGCTTTCAGCCCAGGCTTCACCGCCGTGCTTGGCCACGATCCGCTGCACGATCGCCAGGCCCACTCCAGAGCCTTCGAACTGGTCCGCCTTGTGCAAGCGCTTGAAGACGCCGAAAGCTTGTTCCTTGTGTTGGGCATCGAAACCGACGCCATTGTCCTTCACCGTGATGACGTCGCGGCCATCGGTGCGGCAATGATCGATCTGGATCACTGGGCGTTCCCGGTTACGTGTGAATTTTAGGGCGTTGGACAGGAGGTTCTGGATCAAGACCTTCAGCATGGGCGCATCAGCGAGGACCATTGTCCCGGGCCGGATATGGAGATGCACCTGATCGCGCCTGGATTCGGCCACCTGTTCGTGCACCACTTGTTCCAACAAAGGCTGTAGCGCTACTTCGGCGCGTTCCAATTCGCGTGTATTGGTCTGCGAGAAGCGAAGCAGGTCGTCCACCAGGTCGAGCATGCGTTGGGCACCGTTGTTGATCCGCTCGCTGCATTCCAGATAGTCGCTCCCTTTCTGCTCTTGCGAAGCGAGGGTGCGGAGATGCTCGCTCAGGGCGGCGATGTTCTTCAACGGCGAGCGCAGGTCATGGGCCACGGTGTAGGAGAAGGATCCAAGGTCCTCCAACGCTTCCAACAACTGACCTGTGCGTGCGGCCACGCGCTTGTCCAGGTCGGCGTTCAGTTTGAGGATGCGTTTCTCTTCCTGCTTGCGGTCGGAAATGTCCTTGATCACGGCTTGGAAGATCTCGCGGCCATGCTCCCGTTTGCCCAGGTATGTCGCGGTCATCAAACAGTCGATCACGTTGCCGGCGGGTGTTCGCAATGTGAGGTCCACGTTCACGAATTCGTTCCCGGAACGGTGCTCGATGAGGGATCGGACAAGGTCCTTGGCATTATCGATATGGTCCGTGAAACGCCGGCTGAGGAGTTCTTCCGTGGTGATCCCCATCAGCTTGCCACATGCGGCATTGGCTTGCAGGACCTGGCCTCTGTGGTCCACGACAACGATCGGATCGCCAGAGGTGTCGAAGATCTGCTGGAAGCGGTGGAGCAGTTTGTCCTTGTCCTCGCGCAGTTGTTGGGTCTCAAAGGCCTGCCTGATCTTCAGGGTCAGGTCGTTCACGTCCCATGGTTTGGTGGAATAGGAGAAGATGCCACCACTGTTCACTGCGGCGATCACGGCCTCCACATCGGCGAAGCCGGTCAAGAGCATGCGCATGGCCTTCGGATGGCGTTCACGCGCGATCGCGAGGAACTCCGAGCCGGTCATGTTCGGCATGCGCTGGTCGGAGATTATCACATGGACGGTCTCCGTCTCCAGAAGGCGTAGGGCCTCCTCGCCGGAGGTCGCCACCAGCACGTCCATCTCCCTGCGGAAAGTGGACCTGAAGGCTTTCAGGTTGTTCTCCTCATCATCGACGAAGAGGACGCGTATGGCGGTCTCGGTGGTCATGGTCAAGCGCGACGTTGAAGTTGGCGTGGATGTACGATCGGCAATAACAACTTCAATTCGGAACCGACACCGACCTGGCTTTCCGCAGTTATCTGACCATGGTGGTCCTGTACGATCCCATACACGATAGCGAGCCCGAGGCCGGTGCCTTCCCCGACCGGTTTTGTTGTGAAGAACGGGTCGAACATCCGCGCCTTCACGTCCTCGGTCATTCCGATACCGTTGTCCTTGATGGAGATCTTCACGTGATCATCGACCACGCTTGATGTGATCGTCACATGAGGCTGTAGACCGTCGGTGCGGGCCAGCGTCGCTTGGATCGCGTTCGTAAGGATGTTCATCAGTACCTGGTTCACCTTGCCGGGATAACACTCCACCAAAGGCAATTCGCCGAGTTCCAGATCGATCTGGACCTTGTCGCGGTATGCCGGGGAGAGGAGCGTGAGGGTATTGCTCAGGCCCTCGTTGATATCGGATTCCTTCAAGTCGTCCTCATCCAAGCGGGAGAAGTTCCGCAGACCGCGGACGATCTCGGCCGTGCGGTTTGAACCGTCGGAGATGCTACCGATGATATCGTCCAGTTCCTCGATGGATTCAGCGATCCCGAGCTTCTTCTCGCGAGCTTTGAGCGTAAGCAGTTGTTCGGCGGCGTTCTCGGGCTTCAAGGCGCGGTATTCCTGCATCACCTCCACGATCTCCATGATGTTGCGACGGAGCGGCTGGATGTTGCTGGTGATGAAGTTGATCGGGTTGTTGATCTCGTGGGCGATACCTGCTGTAAGCTGACCCAGCGAGGCCATTTTCTCGGCGTTCACCAACTGTGTCTGGGTGCGTTTCAAATGCTGGTTGGACTCTTGCAAGGCATGGGTCCGTTCGGTCACTTTCTCTTCCAGGATCACGTTCTGTTCGCGGATGATCCGTTGGTTCTCCAACGAGGAGGCGAGCGCTTCGGCCTGTGAGCGTTCCTTCTCCCTACGGAGTACGTTGATCCGATCGGCGAGACCGAAGGAGAGTAGGATGCCTTCGATCGCGGAACCGA
>Ga0075163_10005142_pt1 | contig 17474 bp, 32 predicted proteins | sample JI1023141ADNA_FD_71478 | JGI IMG/M metagenome (GOLD analysis project Ga0075163, IMG submission 71478) | Wastewater effluent complex algal communities from Wisconsin, to seasonally profile nutrient transformation and Carbon sequestration -... | ecosystem: Engineered > WWTP > Effluent > Algae...
AAAAAATGTCAGCCCCCCTTTTCCCTCCCCCCACACTCTCTCCCACCTGAATGAGAGTGCATCCCCCTAGCTACTACTTTACTGAATAGAATAGATAGAAGAAGAAGAAGAAGAAATCGGAAAATGCCTTTGGAATCAAGGGGGTTGAGCGCCTTGAAAGAATTTGGCAGCGCTTGAAAGAGGGCAAGAATGGGGAACATGTAACAAAATGCACCAGCTTGGTGCATATCGTCGTGTTCGCGTTGATTCTTGCCCCCTCAAGAAAGATAGGCGACTATCTTTATGCCGGCTTGCAGCCAGCGGTTGCGCCGATGAGGTAGGTCTTTTCGGCACCGCGCCAGCCGATGATGATGCCGTCGTAGCTGCGCACGTGACGCTCTTGCTTGACGACCTTGACGCCTGCCTTGCCTTGACTGAGCGCGATTTCCTGGGCGCGCTTGATGGCGTGCTGTGAACGACGGAACTTGAGCGTGACGTTGACGTGGTTGATGCGCATGTTGATGACGTACATGATGACTCCTTGAGAATAAAAGATAGTCAGACTATCTTCGCGTTGATGAACGCGACACTGGGCACGTGATGCCCAGTAGCTCACTCACCAATACACCGTACGCCACATCTCAGCGTACTTGATTAGGCCCATCATCTCGCCCTTGGCTGCGAGCGCTTGCGGGCTCGGAGGCAGTACGCGGAACTGGCCTGGGTGGACCAGTTCAACGATGGCCCGTGCCGTGGGCTGATGCACGCGCTCTACTGAGCGCAGGCGCAGGGGGTAGGCGAGGCTGCCGGTGCGAGCACCGTAACTGAGGCCAGGGATCATTTCAATCTCCTAAGAAAACAAAGCCCGTGCCCCCGGTGAAGGGAACACAGGCAGAACGGGTGAAGCTGCGTTGCCAGCGAAGGATCGCAGCCCGAAAAGATAGCCAGCCTATCTTTCTTCTCAACCCAGCAGAGAAGCCAAGGCTGCCATCGCAGCACGAATCTCGCGGCGCTCCCCGGCGCTGATCTTTTCAGCCTGCTCAGCGCGCTTGTTGGCCATCTGGATGACGCGGCCGAAGGCGCTCAGCTTCGGCGCTTGCGTCGCGGCAGTGTCGTCAGCGAACAGAATCTTGCGGCACTCGGTGATGGCCGTGTTCGCCGCGTTCTGCCGCTTGTCCGTGATGGTGCTGTCAACACGTTCAAAGTCAGGCACCAGCATGCCGTAGCCCTTGCTGCTGGCCTTGCTGCGCTCATGCACAGTCACGCCACACTTGGCAGCGTAGTACGTGACAACTTCCTCGTCTACCTTGGCCTTCTCGGCAGCGCTCAGCGTCGCGGCCTGCGCCTTGAGTGCAGCACGGTCCATGCGTTGTTGGATACCGACGTTGCCCAGAGACACGAGGGCAGTAGCGATGGCAGACAGGGTGCGTTGTTGCTTAGACATGATCGATCCTTTGATGCTGTAGATGATGTGAAAGATAGACAACCTATCTTTCTCCACCGTCGATTGGCACAGCCCCAACCGATACATCTATTTTACCACGACAGGGTAGAGAGGCTGCCCCGGCACACCCTGCGACCCCCACCTACCCCCACCCCCCACAAGGGACTTGACACGTAGGCGGCTTTGCATACACACTATTCCGCATGAACGAAGAACCATTTGTAACAACGAGGCACCACAAAACCGAAGCCCTGCGGTGTAAGTACAAACCCTACCCGCGTACGTTTGAGTGGTACATGCGCAAAGTCGCTAAAATATATCGCGAAAAAAATGCATAGCCCAATTGTAACAAGCTACAAGGGCGTCGTCTTGTATTTCCTATACAATGACTGGCCCGAATCTGCGCGGCGTTGGTTACGGAAGATGTGTATGGAGCGGAAATGCACGAAGCCCACTGTCGACTAGCCCGTAGGTACGCGCTACTGAATCTGTACGCTGAATGGCCCGACGACAGATTCCGCATCCACATAAGAATCCTGATCAACGAGAGGGTGAAATGAACCGGCTCCAACACTTGAGGTACTATGCGCTGGTTAGCTGCTACAGGTATCGGAGCTTCTACTCAAAGAAACACTGGTTGAGGCAGCTTGCGGAAGAGAGGATGAAATGAACAACAAACCCTACTTCGACCAAACCGAAAGAACCCGCTTCAAAGAGATCAACCGCAACCACCGCCACTACGCGCTGTACTATGCGTACAAGGGCTACGACAGGCAGGCGCGTGCGCACCTGACGGTGTACAGCGTCAGAATGAGTCAGAATGAGCGCGGTTGAACACCCCTACCCAGACCACTTCAAGCTGACCACCGAGCGCATCAAGATCATCGCGCTGTACCTGCTGAGCGAGCACGACAATACACGCTTCGTGACAAACATGACGCACAAGAAGTGGCTGTGTATGCTGGCCGACATGCGGAGTAAAAACCAGCCATGCTATCTTACGTAGAAGCAATACGACTATGGAAACTATATCTTCTGTATCTGGCGTACCAGAACGCACGGTTATGTTCCACAGCACACATGAAAGCCCTTATCTCAACTCGCTCGCGGCTACCCGACCCGCGTACTGGAGAAGCGGCGCGTTGACGTGGATATACGCTATGGGATCGGCACACCAGTCCGCATGTTTAGGCATGCTGATAACGCAGCGAAATGAGGGGATCAGATGAAACCGTACGTTTCTAGTTCCTACCGTTGTTCCGCCCTCGTCGCTGCGTACGGAGGCTACCGGTACGACATGATGTTCTACATCTACGCAATGTCAGTTCAAGAGGGGCGCATAGAAGGAGATTTTCACCGTGTCGTCTGATCGCAACTCCATTTCCTTTCAGCGCCGCTACTGGCTGCAGAAGGCGCTTCTGATCAAGTATGAGAAATACCAATCGCCCAGCTGGTTCCGCACGTATATTGGTGGATATATGGCAAAGAGACAACATGACAACCGAACAAAAACGTATCTGCCTTGACTGGATGTACAACCCTCGGGGGGATGTGCGAAGGCTAATGGTCGCGTATATCCGCAAACAAGCGCATCTTCGGGCCGCGTTCAGGGCGCTAAAGGCGAGTTCATGAACTACGCGACAAGACTACACCCCCAGGAATGGGAAGCACAGCCGCCCAGATTTAAGGCGCTGTCTTGGGCGTATGCCAGCGGATACAGCCGCATCGAAATTCGCTGGATGGTTAGTAAGTTTGCCGATGAAGTTGTTCACGCACGGAAGTGCGTGCTAAACTCTACCTCGTTGGGCAGCACGCGACATAAAGCCGAGCCGCCAGACAAAGCTAAAACGGACTGTCCAACGCCCCACAAAATACAAGACCCTGCAGTTGACTCAACAATATGTACCGAGTACACTGCCAATCACGGCATTCAGCCGCCCTCAACCCCCACGGAGCAATACATGGCTTTCGAGATTCAATCCGGCGTTCCCATCCCCAAGCGTACCGCTGGTCGCAGTGGTTCCAAGTACCCGTTCCTGCAGATGGACGTTGACCAGATGTTCACCGTCGACCCCGGCGTGAAGGCTGCCACCGTTCGCAGCGCCGTCGGCGCGTTCACCAAGCGCAACCCGGGCGCCGGCAAGTTCGCCGTCCGCGCGTTCACCGACGACAACGGCAAGGACGCTCTGGGCGTCTGGCGCACCGAGTAAGGCAAAAAGAGGGCGCACGGAGTAATCACGTGCGCCCCGAAGCGCCACCGGAGCAGTGGCGCACCCCAACCAAACCGGTGTAGTATAGGCGCATGCTGGGCCATCTACTCACTCTTGCACCCGAGCCGCACGTTGATGCGGCTTCTTCATTTGTGCCGGACGATATCGCGGACCCCCAGCGCATACTCAGCGGGAAAGTATCCACGGAGCAGTGGCTGCGGGACATGGGCGCCGAGGCGCCTGCTGCCCTTGACCCGGCCTACGAAGCAGCCCTAGCGGCACATGCCTTCGGGTTGGTATCCGGGGCGTCTCCTTCCGTATCTCTGGAAGATGACAAAAAACAAGTGAACGCCCTTCGCACGCCCGAGGCGGTGCAGAAGGTGGTGGGTATGCTCTCGGCGTACGAGTGGCAGTTTGTCGAGAAGGCGCAGGAGATTCGCTCATACATCGTGGCGGGTCTGCTTGAGGAAACAAAACACTCAAAGCCGGAAGTGCGCCTGAAGGCGTTCAAGCTGCTGGGCGACGTGACCGAGGTTGCGCTATTCACACAACGGACCGAGGTAGTTACTCGTGACCTGAGTGACGAGCAGATTCAGGCCGAGATAAACAAGCGCCTGGAGCGCCTGACAATCAACCCAGATACCCCGCTGCTGGAGCGGATCGACTCGGACGTGGATGACGTGGGTTAAAAATGTCTGGCTCAAAAACATCCTGGCCGCTGCACATCGTCCCCCTGGCTGACTTCCGTGAGCACGACATCGACATGCACTGTTGGTGCCACCCCACACTGGACGACGGGTGGGAGTATGGACAGGAGAAGATATATGTCCATCACAGCATGGACGGGCGCGAACAGTTTGAAGAAGGTAAGAGGCTGCCTTCGTGACCCAGAAAATAACGCCCCTGAGAATCAACCGCGACCCGTCACGCGAGGATGCGCTAGAAGCCGCGCGCTCGCTGGTAACGGCGTTGGAGAATGGCGAGATTGTGGCGTTTGCAGCCGTGGGTATTGAGGCGGATGATTGCACACGCATGTGGTCGGGTTCGTCGCGCCCCGTCACGCGGCTGCGGATGATGGGTGCCATGTACAACCTGCTGAACCACTACGCAAACGGTACGGAATGACGCCGCAGAAAATAGCCGCGTTAAGGGCTGCCGTGCCGTCGATGCCGACGCACGAGAAACTGAAGGTTCTTGATCTTTTAGATGAATGGGAGAAGCGCGAGCAGGCTAAAAAGTGCCGAAGTTCGCTGCTGTCGTTCGTCAAGTTCATAAATCCCGACTACAAGATCGGGGCACACCACAAAATACTGGCTGGGAAGCTTGAAAAGGCTGCGCGCGGTGAGTTGGACAGGCTGGCAACGGCGATTGCGCCTCGCTTTGGCAAGTCGCTACTGCTCAGTCTGTACTTTCCTGCTTGGTTCATGGGTAATTTCCCAGAGCAGAAGCTAATAATTTCTTCGCATACGGCAGATTTGGCCGTAGATTTTGGCAAGAAAGTAAGAAATCTGATCGACACCACGCAATATAAGACCATATTCCCGGGCGTGGCGCTTGCTGCCGATAGTAAGTCAGCAGGGCGATGGATGACTAGCAGTGGAGGGGAGTTTTTTGCGTGCATTCGCCCAAATACGAGCGTGCGCACCACCAAAGGACGCAAAAAAGCGGGCGATGTGCAGATCGGCGACATACTTTTTAATGCAGGAAGCCCTGTATGCGTGAAGGAAGTGTACAAAACTGCGCATGCATTGACGCTTGACGTGGCGGGGCTGCGCTGTTCTGCGGAACACCCGATTTGGACGATGAATCGGGGGTGGGCGTACGCCAAAGAAATTCTTCCTGACGACCTCTTGCGCACGGAGAGTTTTTCGGATAGACTGAAGGCTCTTTTTCGGAGGGTCTATGGCTATTTGGAACACACCCGCATACCGGCGCTGGTACAACATCAAGTCGCGTTGCGAAAATCCGCGCAACGAGAAGTTTTCCGACTATGGAGGGCGGGGAATTTTTCTGTGCGAACGGTGGCAGCAGTTCGACAATTTTGTTGCGGATATGGGGAACCCGCCTTCGCCGGCACACACGGTTGGGCGCAAGGACAACAACGGCCCATACAGCCCCGAGAACTGCCGATGGGAGACACCGGAGCAACAGGCAAACAACCGTCGGACGAACGTGTTGATCGAGGGCCAAACGATGGCGCAGCACGCACGAGCGCTAGGAATAACGCCAGAAACGATAGCGTACAGACTTCGTATTGGGGCGGACGCATTGAATCCGCAGAGGCAGCGCAGGAAGAATTGGAAACGTATAGTGCTCCAAAAGACTTTGGATGGGGCACACGTTTGTTCGTACGGGTGTTTGAGCGACGCGGCGAAGGCGGTAAATTCGGCCAAGGCGGATGCCGCGCTAAAGGCTATTTGGCGCGTGCTGGAGAAAGAGCGCAACAGCTACTTGGGCTACTTGTGGGAGTACGATACGCCGGAAACGTGAAAATAGTTTCTGAGGAACTGGAAGAATTTGTAAATTTTCTGACTGACGGGGACCACACGTTCTTTGCGGACGGGGTGTTGACGCACAACTGTGGCGTCGGGGGCGCAGTAGCTGGTCGAGGTGCCGACCTTTTGATCGTCGATGATCCCTTCTCCGAACAAGACATCTTGAACGGAAATTACGACGTTTTCGACAAAGTTTACGAGTGGTACGCATACGGCGCTCGGACCCGGTTGATGCCGGGCGGTAGAGTGGTGGTTTTGCACACGAGATGGGCCAAAAACGACCTGATTGGGCAGTTACTGGACGAGTCGGCCAAGAACAAAGAGTCCGATCAGTGGGAATACATTGAATTTCCGGCCATTATCAACGAAGGCACGGACAATGAGAAGTCCCTGTGGCCCGATCAGTGGTCTTTGGAGGCTTTGCGGCGCACCAGGGCGTCAATGCCTTCATTTCAGTGGCAGGCGCAGTACCAACAGTCCCCCACAAGCCAGCAAGGGGCGCTGATCAAGAAGGAATGGTGGCAGATTTGGACGCGGGAAGACCCGCCCGAGTGCGATTACATCATCATGGCGCTGGATGCGGCCCAAGAAGCCAATAAACGCAGTGACTTTACTGCGTTGACGACGTGGGGCGTGTTCTACCGAGATAATGACGACGGTAAGAAGGTTGCCGCGATCATACTGCTGAATGCCATCAACAAACGCATGGAGTTTCCCGCGCTAAAAGACTTGGCGATGCGGGAATACAAGACGTGGGAACCCGACTGCTTCATCATTGAAAAGAAGTCGAACGGGGCCGCGCTGGCGCAGGAGTTGCGGCGCATGGGTATCCCGATTCAGGAGTACACCCCGTCGCGCGGCACCGCCAGCAGCGCGAACACGAAATATGCCCGGGTCAACTCAGTTGCGGACATCGTGCGGTCTGGGTTAGTATGGGCGCCGGAATACAAATGGTCCGAAGAGGTTATCGAGCAGTGCAACGACTTTCCCTCTGGGAAGAACGACGACCTTGTGGACACGGTTACTATGGCCCTGATGCGTTTTCGCTCGGGCGGATTCATCGTTTTGCCAACGGACGAGCGGGACGATGACCAACCAAATTTCAGGCCGCGTAAAGCGGTCTACTACTAGGAATCGCCATGATTGAGAAAAGCATGCCGGGTAACGGCGCCATCACGGAAGGCGCTTATCAGGGGCAGATTTCAGACATCATCAACGGTGCCGATCCGGAAATCGACGTTGAGATTGAAGGCGATGAACCGGTAGCGCTTGTCGTTGAGATTGGCGAAGACGAAGAAGATGACCACGGTGCGAACCTGCTGGAAACTATCTTCAAGGACAAGGAAAAGCGTCGCGAGATTGAAGCCGAGTGCAGCGACCTGATTACGCTGTACGAAGAAGATAAGCGGTCACGCGACCCGTGGTACGACACATACCGTAAGGGCCTGGAATTACTGGGCTTGCGTATTGAGAAGCGGACGGAGCCGTTTGAAGGCGCCAGTGGTGTTGTGCACCCGCTGCTGACCGAGGCGGTGGTGCGGTTCCAATCCGAAGCCATCACCGAGACATTCCCGGCGCATGGCCCGGTGAAGACCCAGGTCATCGGCAAGCAGACCAGTGAGCGCACAGCGGCGGCAGAGCGTGTCAAGGACGACATGAACTGGCGCCTGACCGAGGAAATGCCAGAGTACCGCGTTGAGCACGAGCGCGTGCTGTGGAACCTGCCGATTGCCGGGTCTGCATTCAAGAAGGTGTATCAGGACGCGTCGCGCGGGCGACAAGCTGCGATGTTCGTGCCTGCTGACGACGTGGTGGTGAACTACGGCGCTGCTGACATGCATGACGCCGAACGGATCACGCACGTCATGCACAGGTCCAAGAACTGGATCGAGCGGATGATCGCCAGCGGCGTGTATGTCGATGAAGACATCGGTGAGCCGTTCAATGAGCGCGACGAGACGAAAGAAGCCAAGGACAAGCTGACCGGTGAAGACGGGGCCAACTCCAGCATGTACGACTTGCTGGAGATGCTGGTCGATTTGACCATCGAGAATGAAGAAGAGGAACAGGCATACGCTTGGCCTTACGTCGTCACAATCAACCGGTCAACAAACAAGTTGATGGCGATCCGCCGCAACTGGAAGAAGGACGACGAGAAGAAGATCAAGCAGCAGCACTTCGTCCACTACACATACATCACGGGGTTCGGGTTCTACGGCTTCGGCCTGATCCACTTGGTGGGCGGGCACGCAAACGCAGGCACTTCGTTGCTGCGCCAGCTGATCGACGCCGGCACGCTGTCAAACCTGCCGGGCGGGTTCAAGACACGCGGCATGCGGGTCAAGGACGACCAGTCGCCGCACCAGCCGGGCGAGTTCAAGGATGTCGATGTCCCGAGCGGCGTGCTAAAGGACAACATCATGACGCTCCCCTACAAGGAGCCGTCGGCCACGCTGTTCAACCTGTTGCAGAGTGTCGTTGAGGATGGGCGCAAGGCAGCCAACATCTCGGACGCTTCCTTCAGCGACGCGAACCAGAACGCCCCCGTGGGTACAACCCTGGCGCTGATTGAGCGCCAGCTGAAGACTCTCTCGGCGGTGCAGTCGCGCGTGCACGCGGCCATGCGTATCGAGTTCAAGCTGATCAAGGAGTTGGTCAAGAACAACGGCGAGCGCGCGTACCCATACGAAGCCGATCCGGACAAGATGACAAAGGATGCCGACTATGACTTGGCGGACATCATTCCTGTCAGCGACCCGAACGCAACCACAATGGGTGTGCGCATCGCGCAGTTCCAAGCGGCCTTCGACTTGGCGGGCAAGGCGCCGCAGCTGTACGACCAAGCGTTCCTGCACCGTGAGATGCTGCAGACGCTGGGGCTGAAGAACATCGCCAAGATCGTGCCTATGCCGGAAGACATGTCGCCTCGCGACCCGGTTGCCGAGAATATGGCGATCCTCATGAGCAAGCCGGTGAAGTCGTTCATCCAGCAGGACCACACGGCGCACATCATGGTGCACCAGTCGTTCATGAACGACCCGAAGGTGGGCATGCTGTTGGGGCAGAACCCCAACGCCCAGGTGATGTTCAACGCCATGCAGGCGCACATCGCTGAGCACGCGGCCTACGCATACCGCGCGCAGATTCAGCAGGCGATGGGCACCGACTTGCCGGACCCGAACATGCCGATGGAGCCGGCAGCCGAGTACGCGCTGGCAAGCCTGTTGGCACAGGCCGCGCAGCAGGTTGCCGCCCAGAACAAGAACGAGCAGGCACAAGCCCAGGCGCAGATGCAGGCACAGGACCCGCTGGTGCAGATGCAGCAGCAAGAACTGGGGCTCAAGGATCGCGAGGTCAAGGTCAAGGAACGGGCACAGACGCTGGAGGAACAGATCGCGGCGGCGGAAGGCAAGCTGACACCGCAAGGCCCGCAGAACGACCCCGCTAAGATCGTCGAAGCGCAGGCCAAGCAGGCCGAGTCGCAGCAGAAGCTGCAGCACAATGAGCAGGCCCAGCAGCGGCAGGAGCGGCAGGCACAGATGCAGCAGGGGTTGCAGGCGCAGCAGGCGGCAGGACAGGAGCAGCGCGCCGCCGAAGCCCACCAGCAGGCCCTGGCGGTGAAGGCAGCCCAGACACGCGGCCAAGAGTCACGCGCGGAGCGCGCGCAGGCCCATCAGATGCAGCTGGCAGCGCAGCGCGCGGAGCGTGAGGCCAAGCAGGCACAGAAAGAAGCCAAACAACCGGCAAAAACCCCTTCTAAGGACAAGAAATGAGCGAATTTGCTGGGTTTAACAACCGGTATCAGGCAGAACTCGTTGAACAGATTCAGGTGATGGATCAGACAATCCTGCGAGGGAATGTCGGTGATTTCGCCGAATACAAGCGTCTCGTCGGTCGACGGGATGGCTTGATGTACGCGTTGGAACGACACAAAGAACTTATCACCCTCATGGAGCAAGCAAGTGACAAATAACCCCGTAGGAATCCTGTTGCCGGAAGGCGTGAAAGCGTCGCTCGGTATCGCATCGGACCCGGCACCAGAAACTCCGGTTGAAGAACGCGGCAAGCAGCTGCCGACGCCTGTCGGCTACAAGATGCTGCTCATTTTGCCCGAGCAGGGCGACAAGTACGAGTCTGGCATCGTGAAGGCCGATACGACGCGGTACGCCGACGAGGTTGCGTCGGTGGTGGCGTTTGTCGCCAAGATGGGGCCGGACTGCTACAAAGATCAGCAGAAGTTCCCGTGCGGCCCTTGGTGCAAGGAAGGTGACTTCGTGATCATCCGCCCGTATGGCGGCGTTCGCATCGTCGTGCATGGCAAGGAAATGCGTCTGGTGAATGACGACAGCATCGAAGCCGTCGTCGGCGATCCTCGCGGCATCAAGCGAGTGGGGGGTTGAGATGGGCACCACCAACAGCGAGTTTGACATCGAGTCGACTGTCGATCTTGACAACATCGACGAGAAGGCCGCAGCAGCCCTGCTGGCGCGCGGCGGCGCCAAGGACGACATTGAGGTTGAGGAAGTTCCGGACGCCCGCGTAGCGCCGGCTGACCGCACTGCCAAGCCCCTGCCCGCCGACGACAACCCGGAGCCTACCGAGGAAGAACTGGCGTCGTACTCTGAAGGGGTGCGCAAGCGGCTGGACAAGCTGACGCACGCACGGCACGACGAGCGGCGCGAGAAAGAGCAGGCGCAGCGTGAACGCGACGAAGCGGTTGCTTTTGCGCAGCAGGTTCTGGCACGCCAGAAGAACTTGGAAGCGCACGCCCAGAAACTGACCGAGGCTACGCAGACGGTCACGCTGGAGAAGCTGGACGCCGACATTGCTTCGGCACGCAAGGAGTACGTCGAAGCGGCGAACACCTACGACACCGAGGCAATGGCCGAGGCGCAGATGAAGCTGGGCCGGCTTGTCGCCCGGAAAGAACGTGCCGAAGAACAAAAAAATTCGCAGCCTATTGCACAACCGCAGCAGCCTGTGGTACAACAGCAGCAATCGGCACGTCCTGCCCCCGACCAACGGGCGAAGGAATGGGCTGCAAGGAACGACGCTTGGTTCCAAAAAGATAAAGCGATGACCGCCTTCGCGTTCGGAGTGCACGAAGATTTGGTCAGCAAAGGCGTGGACCCCCGCACTGATTCCGAGCTTTATTACCAGAAGCTTGACGCAGAAGTGCAGAAGCGGTTCCCCGAGAAGTTCTCGGACGCCAGCGCAACACGCTCACCCCGCACGAGTCCTGTGGCACCTGCTTCGCGCACGGTGAACGGACGCCGAAAAGTCACCCTGTCGTCAACTGAAGTTGCTTTGGCACGCCGTCTCGGCGTCACGCCCGAGCAGTTCGCTGCGGAGAAAGTCAAATTGGAGAATCGCAATGGCTGAAGCAACTGCAACCGTTCGCCCGACGCGCGATGCGGAACAACGCGGCCTTCAGGAGCGAAACCCCGAAGACTTCCGCAAGTATCAGTGGGCGCCGGCTGACGCGCTTCCGATGCCGAAGGCGCCGCCTGGGTGGCACTATCGGTACGTTCGCAAGTCGATTGGCGGCGATCAGGACGTGAACAACTTCGGGCGGTACATGCGAGAGGGATGGGTCACCGTCCCGCTGGCGGATCACCCCGAACTGGCTACCAGTATCAACCCCGACGCGAAGAACTCTGGGTTGATCGAAATTGGCGCGCTGATCCTGTGCAAGCTTCCGCAAGAGAAGGCGGATTCGCGGAATGCGTACTTCGCACAGATGAATGCGCAGCAGATCGAGTCGGTTGACAACAACCTGATGCGTGAGAATGACCCGAGGATGCCGTTGTTCAACAACCGGGAATCCAAGGTGTCCTTCGGCAAGGGCTCCTAAACTTTCTAGAGGTACGAAATGCCTGCATACTCAACTCCTGTCGGGTTCCAACCGGTCAAGCTGCTTGGCGGCCGACCCTACACCAACGCCCAGTCGGAGTTTCCGATTCAGACTGGCTACGCCACGGCTCTGCGCCCGGGTGATCTGGTCCGCTTGAATGCGGCTGGGTATCTGGCGAAAGAAACCGGCACGACCACCCCGCTGCTGAACGGCGGCGGCATCCTGGGCGTGTTCCTGGGCTGCAGCTACACCGATGCGGTGCTGGGCAAGACGTTCCGTACCAACTGGACCGCGAGCACTGCCGCATCCGATGCCGTCGGCTACGTCTGCAGCGACCCTGACGCCGTGTTCCGTGCCGTCTACGTGTCGGGCACCACCGTGGTGACGGGTCTGACGGTTGCGAACGCGATGGGCAAGAACGTGGCGATGGTGCAGAACACCACCAGCACGGGCACTTCCGACGTGGCGATTTCTGGCGTGGCGACCACCGCTACCCTGCCGTTCCGCATCGTCGGCGTCGACCCTGATTCGCTGAATGCGGCAGGCACGTTGTACACGGCCATGTTCGTCACCTTCAACGCAGGGATGCATGCCTATCGGCAAGCTACCGGCGCCACCGTTTAATCAGGAGCTACAGACATGGCTGCCATTTCACGTGCCCAACTGCTCAAGGAACTGCTTCCTGGGCTGAATGCGCTGTTCGGCTTGGAATACAAGCGCTACGAAGAACAGCACAAGGAACTGTACGAGGTCGAAAACTCGGACCGCTCCTTTGAAGAAGAAGTGAAGCTGTCCGGTTTTGCGTCGGCCCCGGTGAAGACCGAAGGCTCTGCGCTGACTTACGACTCGGCGCAAGAGTCGTACATCTCGCGCTACAACCACGAGACGATTGCGATGGGCTTCTCGCTCACCGAAGAAGCCGTGGAAGACAACCTGTACGACAGCCTGTCGGCCCGCTACACCAAGGCGCTGTCCCGCGCGATGGCGTACACCAAGCAGGTCAAGGCCGCGTCGGTGCTGAACAACGGCTTCTCGGTCAACGGCGGCGACGGTGTGCCCCTGTTCAGCGCGTCGCACCCGCTGGTCAGCGGCGGCACCAATAGCAACCTGGGCACTGCGGCGGACATCAGCGAAACCACGCTGGAAGCCGCTGTCATCCAGATCAACGGCTGGAAAGACGAACGCGGCCTGCTGATCGTGGCGAAGCCGCGCAAGCTGGTTGTGCCGCCGAACTCGCAGTTCATCGTCACCCGTCTGCTGCAGACCGAACTGCGCACGTCGAACTCGGCGATCAACACGTTCGCTCCGAACGATGTGAACGCCATCAAGACCAATGGCATCTTCTCGGGCGGCTACACGGTCAACAACTACCTGACCGACACGAACAGCTACTTCATCCTGACGGACATCCCGAACGGCCTGAAGCACTTCGTTCGCGTGCCGATGAAGACCGGCATGGACAGCGACTTCGACACCGGCAACGCGCGCTACAAGGCCCGCGAGCGCTACAGCTTCGGCTACAGCGATCACCTGGGCGCCTGGGGCTCCGCAGGCACCTGATGCCGAGTAGGGCGTAGGCTCTATGCACGAAAAAGGGGCCGCTTCGTGCGGCCCTTTGTCCACTGAGGGGTGTTCATGAATTCTGATGTCTTTGCCTCGTACCTGACGGCCACAGGCACTGCGGTAGCCGGTAAGTCGCGTGTCAAGGGCGCGCTTGTCACGGGCACCGGTACTGCTGTGTTTCGCGATGGCGGCGCCAGCGGTACGACGCGCCTGACGCTCAATGCAGCTGCCACGCAGTCGGTGGTCATTCCCGAAAACGGCATTCTGTTCAACACCGACGTGCACGTGACGATTGCCGGGCTCACGGCGATCACGGTCTTCTACGGCTAAGGAGCGCACATGGCAACCAAGATGTTTGCTGGCAAGGAATCGTACGCCGAAGAACTGAAAGAAGCCAAGGCGATCAAGGCTGGGCGCATCTCGCCGAAGGAATACGCCAGCAAGGAACGCAAGGAACCGGCGCCGACCATGAAGAAGATGGCGTCTGGTGGTTCGGTGCGCGGCACCGGTTGTGCGGTTCGCGGCAAGGGGTTTGGCAAAAATGGCTGAGTCATTCTTCGATAAGGTGTTTGGCAAGAAGTCCAAGAAGGACGAGAAGCCGCCGCCTGCTCCTACGCCCCCGCCAGCGGCGGCTGCTGACGCTGCCAACGGGCTGAAGTTCCTGGCGAACCCGAAGAAGGCAACCAACAAGCGCGTCGAAGACGCAGAGAAGGCGGCTGGCATGAAGTGCGGCGGCAAGGTCAAGAAGCTAGCGTTTGGCGGGCTGTCTCGCAGTCTGCCGGCCCCCGCGCCCGGTGCGCGCCCGATGATGGCGCCCGTAGGCCCGTCGCAAGGCGGTCCGATGCCTGTGCGCCCGCAGACAGGTCCTGGCCCCCGACAGATGCCGGGTCGACCCCCTATTGACGTGATGCGCTCGCAGCCCGGTGGCCGCGCCCCGATGATGAAGAAGGGCGGCTCGGTACGTGGCGGCGGATGCGCCACCAAGGGCATCGGTAAAGGGAAGATGCGCTAAATGGCGACGAGCGGAACTGCAGCCTTCAACCTTGATATCGTTGAGATAATCGAGGAAGCCTACGAACAGGCCGGTTTGGAGTTGCGCTCGGGCTACGATATGAAGACTGCACGCCGCAGTCTCAATCTGCTTGCAATCGACTGGGCAAACCGGGGGTACAATCTCTGGACGGTTGAGCAGGCAGTAATTCCACTGCTTACGGGAGTAGCGACGTATGCCCTTCCTGATGATACCATTGATGTTGTGGAAATGGTTGTTAGCAGTACAACTGGAACTACAACTACAGATATTGCGATAACCCGCATCGGGATGGCGACGTACGCCACAATCCCGGTGAAAGAAACGCAGGGGCGTCCGGTTCAGGTCTGGGTTGATCGGCAAATCACGCCGCAGATTACCGTGTGGCCGGTTCCGCCTGACGATACGTACACGTTCAAATACTGGCGCCTGCGCCGTATTCAGGATGCCGGCACGTCGGGGGAACTCACTTTCGACATCCCGACCCGGTTTCTCCCTTGCCTAATCTCGGGCCTCGCGTATAAGATCGCGCTCAAGCGCCCCGGGCAGGAAGCCCGCCTGGAAATGCTCAAGTCCGAGTATGAGGGCGCCTGGATCGAAGCTTCGACGGAAGACCGTGAGAAGGTAACTATGAGGATCGTGCCAGCGATACGGTAATGAGCGGCGAATTCGCATCAGGCAAGAATGCGCACGGTTTTTGTGACCGTTGTGGGTTTCGTGTGAAACTCGCGCTGATGCAGAAGTTGACCATCAACGAGAAGCTGACGAATATCAAGGTGTGTCCGTCGTGCTATGAACCGGACCACCCGCAGTACCGCATTGGAAAGGTCAAGGTTCGCGACCCACAAGCCATCCGCGATCCGCGCCCAGATACCACCTACGACAGTTCACGATAGGAACCGCCATGAAGAAATCCGGAATGCCCGCCATGAAGGGTGCCAAGAAGGTCAACCCGTTTGCCAAGGGCGGCAAGTTTGAAGCGTTCAAGAAGACCAAGGGCTTCGCGGGCGGGGGCCTTGTCAACTCCGACATGAAGTCGATGGGCCGCAATCTCGCGAAGGCCAAGGCCCAGAAGTGAACTACACGGAACTTTACGACGCGATACTCGCGGAGACGGAGAATAGCGACGATACGTTCGTCGCTAACGTTCCGTTGTTCGTAAAGAATGCCGAACGCCGCATCTATCAGGCAATCAAGCTGCCGAAGCTGCGCAAGAACGCAACAAGCCAGTTTCAGGCGAGCAATTCTTACCTGACGCTGCCGAGTGATTTTTTGGCCCCGTATGAGTTTGCTGTCGTGGTGTCAGGCGAGTATTCGTACCTGATTCCGAAAGATGTCAGCTTCATGCGTGAGGCATACCCGAACCCGTCAACCACAGGCACGCCGAAATACTACGCCGTTTTTGACGACAACACGCTTCAGGTGGCTCCGACGCCGGCATCCGCCAGCACCGTCGAACTGCACTATTTCTTCTACCCAGAATCCATCGTCACGGCAGGCACGACGTGGCTGGGCGACAATTTCGACTCGGCGCTGTTGTATGGCGCGCTGGTTGAAGCGGCCACATTCATGAAGTCCGAGCAAGATACTGTCAAGACGTACACGGATCAGTACGCCGTGAATATGAAGCTGCTTAGTGATTATGCCGCGACGGTGCGGTCAGGAACCTACAGGAGTTGACGTGGACGAACCTCTGATCTACACCACCAAAGGGAATCTTCCGATTTCGTCGCTGGAGTACCGGCACGAATGGATCGAAGACGACGTTGCAATCACGTTTGCCGAGGAATACCGCCTGGACGGCGAACTCGTCAAGCGCAGTGCCCACAGCAGGCTCAAGAAGGGTCTTGATGCCGCGATTCAAAACCAACTTTTCGGGATGACTCAAAATGGCGGGTAGAAAAGCCATGCCGGTTGAACAGCGGTTCATGGAAAAGGTCAAGAAGACGGATTCCGGCTGCTGGGAATGGCAAGCTTTTTGTCTGCCCCGGGGATATGGGCTGTTTAGCATTGGCGGCAGCAACAGTCTCGCCCACCGAGTTTCGTTTCAGCTTTTTGTCGGCGCGTTGGATGCAGCGTCAGATGTCATGCATTCGTGTGATAACCCGCGTTGCGTTAACCCAAACCACCTGTCGCTGGGATCGCGCACAGACAACATGCAGGATGCCCGCGATAAGGGGCGTTCGGCGATTGGAGAAAAGCACGGGCGCAGCAAGCTAACTGCAGCGCAAGTGTTGGAAATTAGGAATGCTGCAGGCCAGCAGCGCGATATCGCAAAAGCATATGCGGTATCGCAGACCACTGTTTCGGACATTAAAGTTCGTCGTAAGTGGGCACATCTTTAATCGTAACCGCACGGAGATTTTACCATTGCTAATACCCAGGCAGTCTGCACCAGCTTCAAGAGCGAGTTGATGCTCGGCGCGCATCAACTTGGTAGCGTTACGCTGGTGTCTCGCACCAGTTTGACAGCACCGACCACGGATGTCATCAAGGCCGCACTGTATCTCACCACGGCTACGGTGAATGCGTCGACCACGGCGTATTCGGCCACTAACGAAGTGACGGGCACCGGATATACCGCTGGTGGCGTTACGGTGACGAATGCCACGCCGCCGACAACTTCTGGCACGACGGGATACTGGACCCCATCGGCGTCCATCGTTTATACGACGGTGACTGTTGGCCCGACGGACTGCGTGCTGCTGTACAACGACACGCAAGCGGACCGCGCTATTGCGGCATACACCTTCTCGTCGCAAACGGTCACTGCAGGCACGCTGACGCTGACCATGCCGACCAACGACTCGACCAACGCTTTGCTGCGCATCTCCTAAGGAGATGTAATGGACGGCAAATACATTCGTGGAGTCGCAATGAGTGCAGAGCCCGGCTTTTT
>Ga0075163_10005143_pt1 | contig 17472 bp, 11 predicted proteins | sample JI1023141ADNA_FD_71478 | JGI IMG/M metagenome (GOLD analysis project Ga0075163, IMG submission 71478) | Wastewater effluent complex algal communities from Wisconsin, to seasonally profile nutrient transformation and Carbon sequestration -... | ecosystem: Engineered > WWTP > Effluent > Algae...
GAAACGCCCCTATTGCTGAGAATTCGGCCGGATGGCGGAAGCGGGGCGGGTCAAGAGGAGGACCTTGTTTCTAAACCGGGCTCCGCCAGACCCTTTCGCCAGGGTCTCGTCGGGGAAGACGAGGTTGCCGTCCTGACAGGGGGGCAGGCTGTCTTCCCCTAACGCGAGCGGCGGCTGGCGACGCGACGCGTGAGCGCGGATCAACACCGACGCGGCAGCGGGCGCCCGGGTCGCGGCCGCGTCGGAGGCGGACACGGGACCGGGGCCTCGACGTCGTCCGTCGGATCATCGTCGGCGCGCGCGGCGGCCCGCGCCTTCGCCAGCTTCTCGTCGAAGACGGCGAGCGCCGCGAGGCCGCGGGACTCCCCGCGCTGCTCGGCGAGCCGGGCCCAGCGCTGCGCATCCGACCGCTCGCCGAGGGTGGCGTGCGCCCGGGCCAGCCACAGGCACGGCTCGGGGTGATCGGGACGGGCGGCGTGGAGCTCGGCCAGGGCCTCCGCCGCGCCCCGCAGCGTCGCCCGCTCGGCCGTCGCAGGCGCCCACGACTCGCGGTAGACCAGCGCGATCGCGGCGTGACGGGTGAGGAACTCGATGTACGCGAGCGTCACGGTCCAGTCGTCCCCGGCGCGTTCGACCAGCTCGACGAACTTCCCGGCGAGCAGGTCGCCGGCGGCGAGGGCCGTGTTCGTCACCTCGCGGGCCTGCCGTCGCAGCGGCAACATGTCGCGGTAGACGCCGAACAACAGGCCGGTCCGGAGCCGGCCGAACGCGTCCAGGTACCCCTGGATCGTCGCAGTCAGCGCGCAACACCGCGCGAACTGCTCGAGGTGCATGTCGGCCGCGCGGCGGAGCAGGAGGAGCGCCGGGTCGATCAGGTCCGGGTGGACCTGCATGGTCCGCTCCACCAGCGCCAGCGCCTCCGCCTCGCCCTGCTTGACCGCCACGGCCAGGCCGCGCTGGAGGTCGAGCACGCCCGCGAACTCCCGCAGCTCCGCGGGCAACGTGTCGGCGTCGAGCGGCGGGAGCTCGGCGCGCGCCAGCCCGGCGTGCTCCCGCTGCAGCGCCTGCAGCCGCTCGTACACCGCGAGGTGGGCCCGGAACTTGTGCGGATCGGCGAGGAGCTCGTTAAGCCCGCGATGCTGCAGCTCGGCCAGGCTGGCCGTCTCGGCGGGCGTCAGCGGCATGTGCAGGCTGAACGCGAGGTCTCGGTCGGCGTTGTCGGCCCCGGCGAGGATCGAGCGGACGAGGAAGTGCTGCACGCGGAGGTACTGCGCCGGTTCGTGGAGCTGGACCGTGTACTGCTCGATCGCCACGCCGCGCTGCTCGACGTCGGCGAGGAACCCGGGCGACCACAGGCCGAGCGCGTGCAGTCCGCCGAGGTACGTCCAGACGTGTCGTCGCACCTCCTCGTCGGTGAGCATCGCGCCCCGGAGCAGCTCGAGCTGCTCCGGCGTGAGCTCGGGGCCGGCCGTGGGATCGTAGTGGGCGGTCTGGCCGGCGATGAACGCGAACATCCGCCGCAGCACGCGCACGAGCTCGTCCGGCAGCTTCGCCAGCGCCGCGGGCTCGAGCAAGGCGGTCACCGCGGCGATGCCGGCCGTGTCGGCGAACGCCGCCGCGTTCACGCCGGCGTGGATCTGGATGGTCCGCAGCAGGCGTTCCACCCATCGGGTCCCCGCGGCGTCACGCCCGAGGAACTGGTCCAGCGCGGCGCGGATGCGGGACGCGGCGACCAGCCAGCGCAGACGCCACTCGATCTTCGCCGGATCCTCGCCCGCGATCCTCGTGCCGGCCCAGTCCGCGAACTTCTTGAGGCTGCTGCACTTGAAGTCCTGGCCCGGCGGGTGACTCCGCCAGCTGTCGAGGGTGTTCCGGCTGACCCCGCAGGCCTCGCCGCGCTCGCGCCACGGCGTGTCCGGCAACGCTCGCTCGGCGTAGCTCGTGATGGCCCGAGGGAACGCGTCGAGGGCGAGCGTCTCGCGCCATAGCTCGCCCAGGTCCCGCTTGTGGGCGGCCGCGTGGACCCCGAAGAACGCGCCGATGCGGACCGCGACGAGCACGAGGATCGGCAGCGCGTGGCGCGGGTCGGCCAGGTCGGCGTCGGCGTTGAGCTCCGAGACGGCCCGGTCGTACGCGCGCAGGCCGTCGCGCAGGCGCGCGATCACCTCGTCGCGGCCGAGCGCGGCGAACGTCTCGATCCGCCAGCGGCCCGGCGCGACCAGCAGCTCGAGCGCGACGTCGACGAATTCGTCGAGCGACTGTGCGGTCGGCTCGTCGGCGGCGATCCGCTTCAGCGTGCTGGCGCTGAGCCGCCGCGGCGCCGGCCACGACTTCGGGCCGTGCCCGAGGAATTGCAGCAGCCGGGCGATCAGCGGGCCGCTGCGGGGGTAGCGAAAGGTCGGTCGATCCGTCACGGGGGATCCTGTCGGCGAGTGTCGCAGGGTTCCGCGCCGCCGATCCGGGGATCGGCGGCGCGGCGTTCAGGTCACCGGCGGCTCAGCGCCGGCCCGGTTGTTTCGGCGACGCCGCCTCTGGCTGCGGCGCGGGCGGCCGCCGGTCGGCGGCGCTCTGGGCCCGGCGCGCGAAATCCGGGTCGGCGCCCGTCCGGTCGTTGTGGCTCTGGATCCGCGCGGCGTCGTCGCGGGTCATTGGTGTGGTCGGCTCTGGTTGTTTCGTCATCGTCGTCTCGCTCCTGTTCGCGGGCAGCGAACGCCTGGACAGTAGGCGTCGACCGGCCCACGGACGACCCCAGCACGGGGTTCAACCGCGTATACGGGCGCGTGGACGGGAGTAGGCCGCGTTCTGGTGATCCGGCGACGATCCGCGATCAGGCCCGCGCGAGGTCGAGGTCGTACCACGGCCGCGGGTCCTCGCCGGGTCCGGTCGACCAGCAGGCGTGGGCCTTCCACGGGGCGTTGTCGGCGTCGCGGCGGCGCGTCTCGACGCGGACGCGGTCGCCGGTGAAGCGCAGCAGGTTGTACTGCCACGGGGTCGCGGTCGGCAGCTCGCGGGTGCGCGCGCCGAAGGTGCCGGCGCCGACGACCTCGATGCGCCGGCCGCCGGCGGTGCGGTCGTAGCGGACGAGGCGGTTGTCGGACCGGTGGACGTGGCCGTGGAGCACCAACGAGAAGCCGGCGACCGCCAGGCGCTCGAGGAACCTCGCGTCGCGCAAGCGGTCCTCGTCGGCGCTGTCGAGCGGGTGGTGGAACACGGCAATTTTGAGGTAGTCGCGGGTGTCCCGGCGCAGCGGCGCGAGGGCGCGGCTGATCGCGGTGTCGTCGATCGTCGCGTTGCCGGGGCGCAGGTGGTCGATCTCGCCGACCGACGACAGGCCGAGGACGATGACCCCGAGCTCGTCCCAAGTCCACAGCCGGGCCTGGTCCTCGCGGGCCATGGGGAACGGCTCGCCGAGCGCGCGGGCGAAGAACTCGGCGAAGTGGACGAGGCGGGCCTCGTAGACCGCGCGGTCGGCGATCCTGTAGCGCTTCTTGCCGACCTCGAGGTCGTACGGCTCGCCGCGGCGGACAGGGAGGATCGTGGGGCGGGAGGCCTCGCGATCGAGGTCGTGGTTGCCCGGGACGACGACGACGCGGCTGCGCGGGACCTTGAACTCGTCGCAGACGCGGTCGATGAACTGCTCCGCGGCGGCGTAGCCGGCGGCGCGCCCGCGGTCGACGATGTCGCCCGAGAGCACGAGCGCGTCGAGCCGCTCGACGCCGAGCTCGCGCCGGAGGTCCTCGGCGAGCGCCGAGTGCCAGCGTTCGGGCTGATCCGGCGCGTTGAAGTGGAGGTCGGACAGGTGGAGCAGGGTCCAGGAGGGCGGCATGGTCGTGTGGCGGGGCGCGTAGACGCCGGTGCGTTGCTGGATCTCGGCGGCGGTCCGGTACAGCTCCTGCGCCAGCCAGACGTCGGGGGTGCTGCGCGCGAGGTCGACGATGCGGGCGCCGTCGCGGGCCTCGCCGGTCGCGGCGAGCAGACGCAGCCACCAGCCGGGGAGGCTGTGGCGGAGCACCTCGTGTTCGGAGGTGTCGGGGGCCTCGACGAGGCGGATCAGGCGCGCGAGCACCAGCGGGGCCGCATGCGGGGGAGCGACCTCGGCGAACACGTGGGCGATCGACAGTGTGGGAAGATCGGGGTCGTCGTGCCAGCGGTCGAGCGCGGCCAGTTCGTCGGCGGTCGCGCAGCGCAGCAGCGCCTCGAGGGCCTCGTCCGCGAGCATGCCGGCGCCGCGGAGGGCCGCCCGGACGCGCGCGTGGTGGTGAAACGCCGGGGCCTTGACGAACTGCTCGAGGAACGGGCGGTGCCAGCGGGGCTCGTCGCGCGCGGCGAGGAGGTCCAGGCACGCCGCGATCACGGCGGGCGGCGCGTCGCGGAGGGTCCATTCGAAGGTGTGCCAGTCGATCGGTCGGAGCTCGTGGCGAAGGATCGGCGCGTCGCCGTCGAACGCCTCGTCCGCGTCGGTCTCCGTGCGCGGCGCGGCGACCAGGCCCGGGCGCCGCAGCAGCTCGGGGAAGGCGTCGTGCAGGTGGGCCGTGACGATCCGGTGCGCGACCGGCAGCGCGAACTCCGGCTCGTCGAGCAGCGCGACGAACTCCGCGAGGTGACCGGGCGGCGGCGGGAACATCGCCGCGAGCGCCCACTGCCGCGTCGTCGGGTCGCCGTGGCGGAGCAGCGGACGCAGCGCGAGGTAGGTCGCGTCGGGGTCCGCCTCGGGCCTACGCATCGCCCACCCGGAGTGACCGTCGGCGATCAGGCGCGCGTAGGTCGCCAGCGGCGGCGCCCAATCGACCTCGTACAGATGCGACAGCGCCCTCGTCACGGCGGCACGGTCGTCGCCGGCCACCACGCGCTCGAGGTGGGCGACGACCACGTCGCGCGTCTCGTGCCACAGGTGCGTGCCGAGGAACCTCTCGGCGAGGGCCGGATCGCCGTACTGGACGAGACTGCGGGCCACGGCCCTGCGGACCCCGGGCGGCATGTCCTCGGGCCACGTATGCCAGCGCAGCGGCTCGTCGCGCAGCTTGGCGAGGAATGGCTTGACGTGCCAGAGCTCGAGGAATGTTTCGGCGACGCGGCGGGCCGCCTCCGGCGCGTGGTCGAGGACCTCCTCGAGCATCTCCGCCGCCAGCACGGCGCCGGTGTGCTCGACCAGGTACACCGCGAAGTCCGCCTCGGTGCGGGCCAGGGCGACCGCGCGTGCGCGCAGCCCGGCGAGCGCGGGCGCATGTTGCCGGCACAGCGCCATCGCCGTGCCCCAGCGGATTTCCGGATCGGCGGACGCGAGCCCGCGGGTCGCCGCGTGCACGGCCGCGGCCTCGTCGAGCGCGAGCAACGGGCCGAGCGCGGCGTGCCCGCAATGGCAGCCATCGTCCATCGCGTCGCCGGCGACGAGCTGCGCCAGCCACTCGACGAGGCCGCGGCACCGGCGAGCGAGCGCCGCGGCGAACACACGGTCGTTCGTCGCGAGCCCGAAGCGCCCCAGCGGGTCCCGGACGGCCGCGAGCAGCTGCTCGTCGGAGACGTGAAAGCGGCCGGGGAACGCGAGGGACCACTCGATCAGTGTCCGGCGGCGCTCGCCCGCGACGATCGCCAGCGCCGGATCGAGGTCGACGACCTCGACGCTGTCGCGCAGTACCTGGACGAGCTTGCCCGAGAGATCCTCGTCGACCTCGCCGAGTAGCTCGACCAGCGCGCGCGCGAGGCACGGGCCCGGCCGGGAGGCGAACAGCTCGGCGCGCGCCGCGTCGCGGACGGCCGAACGCACGCGGTCGGGTCCATCCTCACCGGCGAGGTGGACGCGCGCGAGCTCGCGGCCGTACGCGGCGGCCGCCGGCGTGTCGCTCGCCAGCGCCGCGCGCATCAGGAACGACAGCGCGTACGGCGGCGTGTCCTCGCGGCGCAGCGCGGCCAGCAGCGCCTCGACGGGCGCGGGGTGGCGGCGGAGGTTGTGGGCCGCGGCGTTGACGACGCTCGATGCTGCGTCCGCGAGCAAGCCGGCGTTGATCGCCGCGGCGTCCGGCGAGGCGACATCCCACAGCCCGTCGGCGACCTGGAAGCGGACGTTTGCGTCCGGGTGCGCGGCGAGCCGGGCGAGCTCGGGGATCGCCGCGTCGGTGCCGACCGTGAGGGCGCGGGTCAGGCGTGTGCCGGGCATGTCATCGGCGGCGTGTAGCCGCTCGAGCAGCGCGGGCTGCAGCGCCGGCGGGAAGCTGCCGACCAGCCGCGCGGCGAGGACGGCGTCGACGTCGCGGGCCGCGTCGACGAGGCGGGTCGCGGTCGTACGGTCGTCGCACGCCTCCGCGAACAGGCGCAGCGGCTCGGTCCAGGCCGCGTGGTTGATATGCTCCCGGATCAATGTGCGACGCTCCGGCAGGCCCGCGGTGTGGAGGTGCTGCGCCGCGTAGAACTCCTGGATCAGCGGGTGCACGAACTCGACGACCCCGGGGGTGTCGGGGGACAGCAGGTGGAACGCGGCCAGGTGACGGAGCTGCAGATCCGGATCGGCGGGCGCGTGCGGGGCCGTGCGCAGGAGCTCCACCGCCTCGCCGAGGCCGACGCTCAGCGCGCCACGGCGGAGCATCCCGTGCGCGAGGCAGGCGAGCCACCCGTCGATCTGCGCGTCGGTGCGGGCGTCGGACCCGACCCTGTCGGCGTAGCGCCGGGCGTGGATCGCCAGCGAGGCCCGCAGCAGCGCGGCGCGGGTGCTCGCGGGCGCGTGGCCGTCGCGGGCCCCGTCGCACAGCAGCGCGAGCAGGAGCGGCGTGCGGCTCAGCTCGTCGAGCCGGGCGTCGCGGGCGAACCGCCGCTGCAGCGCCGCTGCCTGCGTGGGGATCCAGGCGGCGACGAGCGCGTCGCGGTCGGCCGGCGCGAGCGGCAGCAGCTCGATCTGCATGCCGAAGTGCGCGGCCGGCTCGCGGGTGCTGAAGATCATGCGCACCTTCGAGAAGTTGGCGACCAGCCGTCGGAACGGGTCGCCGGCGCCGGCGCGCTCGTGGACGCCGTCGAGCAGGAGGACCCAGTCTCCGTCCGCGAGGTCGGGCAACGTCGCGTCGGCGGCGACCCGGCGCATGCACTCGGTGATCAGCTTCTCGAGGTCGTCGTAGCCGCCGTCGAGCTCGCGCAGCGGGACGTACACCGGCAGCGGCCCGTCGTCGGCGAGCGCCAGTGCGTGCGCGTGCTGCAGCAGTGTCGTCGTCTTACCGCCGCCCGGTCGGGCGATCAGCGCGGCCCGCAGCTTCACGGTCGCCAGCAATTCGCCGACCGGCTTGCCGTCGGACGGGTCGATCCGGCGATGGCGGCGGGACCCGTCCGGCGACGGCGGCACGTGCACACAGGCGAGCAGCGCTGCCCGGGCAGCGCCGCCCGCGAAGGCGTCGGTGTCCACGGGACGGTCGAAGTATTCCCGGGCACAGCGACGGTAAACCGACCGATCCATGGTTCGCCGAGTGTTGCATTGCGGCTGATTGGCCCGCCAGCGCCTCCGCGGTTTGGGAGCGCGCAGCCCAACTGTCCCGGTTGGGTAGGGGTTTTACGGTGGTGTCTGGGTTGGAGGATCTTGTTTCTAAACCGCACCTCGGCTCGCACCGGCCTGAGCGCGGCCCACGTCCACCTTCTCCCGCCCGCCTCGCTGGAACCTGACGCGGGCGTCGACCCCTGACTCGCGGAGTCCAGTGCCTGACCGATCTGGGGGCCCGACTCGTGTCACCGATCAACCCGGCGCTTCAGCCATTCCGCGACGCTCTTGCCCAGCGTCCGATCCACCCCCTCCGCCCTGGAGAGCGTCGCGTGCGCCTGTCTCGCCAGTTCCAGTGCCCGCTTGCGATCGCGGCCGTCGCGGACCGCGACATCCCACAGGATCTGCGCGAGTATGTAGCGAGCCTCCGCGAGCTCCGTATCGTCGAGTCCTCGGAGATTCAGGACTCGCTCCACGAGAAATACGGCGTCTTTGCCGCGGTGCTCGGCCTGTGCCACGTCCGCGAGGCCGAAGAGCGGCTTCGCCAGGTCGGGATGAGCGGAGCCGAGGGCTCGTTCGCGGATCGAGAGCGCCTGCTCGAACGCCGCCCCCGCTTTATCATATCGACGCTGGTCGAACTCGAGGAGGGCGAGCCCGAAGAAACACGCCGCATTCTCATGGTGATCGGGGCCGAGGCTGGTCTCGAGGATGATCCGTGCGCGTTCGAACGCTCGCCTGGCATCTGCGTGTTGGCCCGCTTCACGCAAGGATTCCGCCAGGTTTATCAACGTTCTGGCTACGTCGGGGTGGTCGGGCCCGCGGGCGGTCTCGAAGATACGGAGTGCACGCGCGTAGAGCTCACGTCCACGTTCATGCTCCTCCAGAGCGCGGTGGATATTACCGAGATTGCTAAGCATCGGCGCGATGTCCGGATGATCGGGCCGGAGTGCCTTCTCGAGGATGGTCACGGCGTGTTCGATAGCCTGCTTCGCGGCCGCGAATTCGCCGGTGGCGAGCAATGTGATGCCGATTCCGTTGGCGCTGAAGGCCACTGACGGGTGCTCGCTACCCAGCGAACGCGAGCGCAACGCGAGCGATCTCTCATAGTATCGCCTCGCTGTCAACGCGTCACCGAGGGATTTGTGCACGTTCCCAAGATTGTAGACGACGTTCCCGAGGTCGGGATGATCGGTGCCCACTGTTCGCTCTCCGATCGAGAGGGCGTGCTCGAGCAGCGTCCTTGCCGCGCTTAGCTCACCCGTTTGATAGTCGACAGTCGCCAGGTTGTTGAGGGTGTGGATGAGCTCCGGGTGATCCGGCCCAAGGGTACGGACCTGAAGATCATAGGCACGTTCGTGTAGTCGCTTCGCCTCGGCATTTTCTCCCATGCTTGCGCGGATGTTTCCCAGGCTGATGAGGCTCGCAGCGATGTCCGGGTGCTCTGAACCGAGCACCCGCTCACGGACCACCAACGCGTCTTCGTGCAACCGCTTCGCTTCCGCGAGGTCACCGAGCGCACGGTATACGCCGGCGAGGTGAAATGTGAGCTCGGCCGCCCGCAACTCGTCCGAGTCGCCCAACGCGGCGAGCGCCAGTTCACCGTGTCGAGCCCAGCGCAGGCCCTCAGTGTGGCGCGCGAGGTGCTTCCCCACCACACCGACGAGCTTGCGGCTCGCATTCGCCGCCGTGTCCGAAGCTCCCGCGCGGCCTGCGTCGAAGAATGCCGATTCAAGCGCAGCCTCGGCGTCCGTGTACTTTCCCGAGAATTGGAGCAGGCTGCCTAGGTGCAGGTTGGCCCGTGCGACGAGCGGTGACCAGCCGAGTCGCTTCGCCGCCTCCACGCTAGCCGACGCCACGACCAGGCCCTCGTCGTACCTACCGGCACGCTCGAGCGCCACGGCGTGCAGGATGTCGGAGCGTACACTTCGAACGTCCTCAAGCTGCTCCTGCGCCGGGATGGGGAGTCGTGCGAGGCGGTCGGTGTCCATGCAAGGGGCGGGCTGCGGTAGCCCGAGAACCGCCCAAGCGGCCTTCTGGACTACGAATCTGTCTGCACGGGTCAGCTCGGCCACCAGCGCGGCGAATTCCTCGCGTCCCTCGTCGAGGCACCATTGCACTTGGGGCAATGCGTCGCGCCAGACGCCTTCGACGCGACCACGCATGCAGGCGTCGACCTGCGCGTCGCGGAGGCGCTGCGCCTGTTCATCCAGCCATGAGACGACCTTGTCCGCCGTGAACGGCGCATAGACCGCCCCTGTCGTCAGGATGGACCCGTGCACCTGCGTCCGGACGTCGTGATTCCACACGGTATCGACACCCGCGCCCTGCTCCTGGCACATCTCGATCTGCGCCGCGGATTCGGCGTGCTGGTAGACCCGAATGCTCGTAGCGATCAACGCAACGATTCCGAGTAACACGGCGGCTGCCCGCATTCTGGCCCGGCTCTGCCCGCGACGGAGCTCGGCCAACAAAGTTTGCATGCTCGAATGACGAGACGCTGGATCTGCCGACAACCCGCGGGCGATTACTCGTCGTATCCAGCCAGGTACGCTGGAGCCACGAGGTGGCGCGCGTAGAGGCCCCACCGAACCGGCGGACGGACGCTCGCCGTAGAGGAGCTCCCAGGCCATGACGCTCCACCCGAATTGATCTGCGGCTGCCTCCACGGTGCCGCCTCCTCGTTGTTCCGGTGCGATATACCCAGGCGTTCCCAGGACGCTATCTGCAGGGGTCAATCGCAGCTCGAAGGCCGCCAGATCCGGTCGCGGGGCGGAGTGGCAGGAATCGGCCGTTTGTCCGCAGCCTGCCGTCGGGTCGTGCGCGAGGCCGAAGTCCATGATCCTCACGCGGCCGTCGCGGCCGATCATAACGTTTTCGGGCTTGAGGTCGCGATGAATCAGACCCGCGGCGTGCGCGGCCGCCACCCCGAGGGCAGCATCGTGGAGCACGCGCAGCTTGTCCTGCCATCGCCGCGGCCGCTGACTCGCCCAGATATTCAGGGTCTGCCCTTCGACCAGCTCCATGGCTATCCAGACTTGCTCTCCGTCGACACCCGCATCATGGACGGCGACCACGTTCGGATGCGCCAGTCGGGCCAGCGCTTGGGCCTCCCTAACCATTCGTGTGCGGGTCGCTTCGGTGTTGCGGGTTGGCCGGGGTGAGATCAACTTGATCGCTACCTTGCGGTCCAGCCGCGGATCGTAGGCCGCGTAGACAAGGCCCATCCCGCCGGCACCGAGGCGTCCGACGACGAGGTGCCGCCCGATACGCTTCACATCGGGCAATTCATCCGCGGACATCGGCACCGAACCCGGGCCGGCCTCGCCGAACAGTCGATCCATCACGTCTGAGTCGACCTGTCTGAATCTGTCCGCAATTTCATCGGTGCCGGAGCGGAGGCGGCTCATCGGGCACTCCTTCGGTCGATCCTGGCGTGGACCTCGGCGGCCCAGGCCTCTAGGGCGTCCGCCTCGCATGTCTCCGTCGGGTGGAGCGCAGCGGCCCGGACCTGCTCGAAGAGTTGCTGCCTCGCACGAGCGAGTCGGCCATTCAAGCACGTCACGCCCACTCCCAATACATCGGCCATCTGGTTAAACGAGAGGCCCTCAAAATACTTGAGCTCCAGCAAGACTTGGCCGTCGATCGGGATGTTACGTAGACCGTCCATGAGCGCTTGCGCTTGGCGACGGGCCCGAACGACGGAGCTCGCCCCAGGCTGCAACTCTCCCAGTGTGTGCCGGCTCAGGTCGAGCTCTCGACGGCGACGGCGCGCCATACCGCGGATATGGTTGCGAAAGATGTTGTGCGCCACACCGAGGATGAACGGACGCAGTGGTGCATCTTCGGTGCCCGTGGTCGTCGACGGCGCGTCGGCGCGCCGGAGCGCGAGGAATGTGTCGTGCACAAGATCGCCGTGTTCATCCGCGCCGCGCGTCTTGTTGAAGAAAAAACGCTGCACGCACTGGCTGTAACGGCTATACAGCAGCGACCCTGCGCGTCGATCACCGCGACCCCAGTCACGAAGTAACGCGATCTCGTGATCGAATCCATTCTGGGCGTTTATCACCGTGGAATCGAGACCTCCCATTCCTTGATGTCTGCCGACGCAGTAATTGATCGAGCCCAGTTGAGATCAGGAAGTGCGCTAAATCTCTGAACTACAAATCAGTCCGCATAGGTGGATGCCTACATCCAGATTTCCGCGACCTCCGACCCGGCACAACCCCGCCCTATTCGGCGCCACGCTGGACCACCCTCGCCGCCGCCGCGCCCCGTAGCGGCGATTCTCGTCAACCTCGGCATCGTCCTCGACGACCTCAAGGAAGATCGCAGCGCTCGACTCGCCTACGAACGTGTCCTCGCCATCCACGAAAATGATCACAGACCCGACCATCCGAGGGTCGCCTACAACCTCGTCAACCTGGCGGGCACGTACGTGGCGGCGAGGCAGCCGAGGGCCGCCCTCCCGATGCTCAAGCGCGCAGTGGGGGATCTTGGACGCCCATCCGGGCGTCCAGGTCGAGCGCTGGTTGGCTGCCGATGCACTGCAGTGAGGATGCCGCAGCCGTAGCGTCGGTGGTTTGTGATTTTGCGGGCCCACCGATCAAAGCGCCGGGTCGCGGACATCAAGGGGCATGCGAAGCATCAAACATCGTTGGTCCTTCATTCCATCGCTCGGCGTCACCGCGGCTGGCTGGCTGCTGGCCGGCGCGTGCACTCCCGAAGAGCCGTCGTCCCTCCACGCAGCGGACGGTGACCTCGTCGAGCTCGTCGACATCGAGTCCGGACGGATCGGCTACCTGGCATCCACGCCAGCGGGGATGATGGAGTTGTTCGATCGTGTCGAGTCGGGTGAGGTCGCCATGAGCAGTCCGGCCATCGCACGTCTCCGTGACGACCTCGGCATGGTCGCGGAGGACGGCGAGTCGTCGCCGCGTGCCCTGCCGGCGTGCCCCAACACCAACGCGAGCGCGGAGACCGCGGCGGTCTCCTTTGGGATTTGGGGGATGCAGTATCGTGCACGGGCGGGTTGGAAGAAAATCGGGTTCGGCCCGCACCGCCCCGTCCGAGCCGAGGCGACTGTGTGTGCCGGATCTGACTGCGAGCACAACACTCAGAGTGGTACGCCGCTCGACGTCCTCGTTACAACGATGGTCCCGTTGTCGCTCGACGTCTCCGTGTACGCGAAGGCGAGGATCATCGATCGCAAGAACGACGAGGACTGCGTCGCCGCGAGCGCCGTGCAGTACTGGCCCTGACCCGACAGCGCTGGCACCGTCAAGTAGCTCCTTCCACTTCGATCTAGCGATCCAATCCCCGCTTGGAACGCATCCCCCAACCTAAGCACGACTGTCGCCTCGGCCGAGAAGGCCGACCAACACTTCGAGAGGATCCGCCTGTCATGGAAAAATTCGGTAACATCGTCAACGCACCTTCGTATCTCTTGCTCGTCGCGCTGTCTGCGATCTTCTCGTCGGCCTGCGTCGCCGAAGAGGATCTGGGCGCGGATTCCGAAAGCATCACCGCCGGCACCACGGGGGACGAGTCGTCATCTGAAACCGAGACGACCGGGGCCGAAGCGCCGCAAGGCGTCGATCAGGCGCCGTCGAAGCTGAAGTCGCAGAGCCCGTCCAAGGGTGCGTGCGGCCCGAACACCAAGGAGTACTTCGTTATCAGGGCTGGGCTCGGCGGTCAGTCGATGGCGATCGACATCGACTACAACGTGTACGCGTGGGGTACCAACGACAAGGGGCAACTCGGGATCGGCTCCATGTCCTCACCTCGGACGACGCCGACGAAGCTCGCGGGAGGCCAGAAGTTCCTGGACCTCGCCGGAGGTGACAAACACACCCTCGGTCTCGCGGTGGACGGCACCGTGTGGGCGTGGGGTGACAACACCTACGGACAGCTCGCCAACACCACCACGTCGATCCCGAAGAAGGTCGCCGGTCTGAGCAACGTCGTCCAGATCGCTGCCGGAGCCCGGTTTTCGCTGGCGCTCACCGCCCAGGGGCAGCTGTACGCCTGGGGCGACAACACCTACGGGCAGCTCGGGCTCGGGACGATCGGCGGAACGAAGGGTACGCCTCAGCTCGTCACGAGCATGAGCAACCCGACCAAGATCAACGCGGGTAAGGAATTCACCGCAGCGCTCAAAGGCGATCGCTTGTACCTTTGGGGCCGTGACGACACTGGCCAGCTCGGCAACGGGAACCCCACGGCCAATCAAGGCGCACCTACGGTCGTCTCCTTGACCGGTGTCTACGATTTCGTCGTGGGCCCGGCACACACTCTCGCATTTACGCCGCAGGCGACGTCGAAATGGTATGCTTGGGGTGGTAACAGTTCGGGGCAATTGGGCACCGGAGATACCACCACGCGCATCTCGCCGACCCCGATCATCGGGCCTTCCTTCCTCTACGCAACACCGCTGTTCGCCAGCGCCACCTCGACCTTCATCGCTGGCGCCAGCGGATTTGGCCCCCCGAAACCCGGTCTGGAGATCGTCTCCGCAGGCGGGAACGGTTACCGTCAGCTTCTCCATACAGGGCCGAACCCGACGAAGACCTTCACCGGGATGAAGGACGTCTTGAAGGAAGGTTGGGACAACGGCGTAAACCACGGTTACCTGCAGGCCCTGGCCCCCGGAAACGGGTACACGCTCGCGCTCGTCGGCACGACGGTCAAAGCGATCGGCTTCAACACGGCCGGACAACTCGGCGACGGGACGCTCACCTCGCGGAATACGCCGACGAACGTCTGCCTGCCCTGACGAGTAGGTGCGCCGGCGATGACACCCCGCTTGCGAGCGGTGAGGGCTGGCTCACGACCTGTTTGAGGTTGTGGCTCGCGCCCGGGTCGCGCAAGCCGTCGCGGGTAGCCGCAGACAAGGTTCGCAAACTCGCCCGGATGCTCGAGAGGAGGTGGCGGCGTAACACCGGCGGGCGAATCTGCCCGCCGGTGCTACGCCGCCCGTCATCGAGCGCGCGGTGCCGTCACCGCGGGTTTGCGGAGGGCTTCTCTCAACATTAGCTCAACAACACCCAAGCCCGTGAGCAGGTGCAATCTGCCGGGAATCTGGCCCGCAAGGACGATTTCTTGCGTCCCAGGAAAACGGAGAAAATCTCTCCGCGAAAACGTTGGCCGGCGCGTCTGCCAAACAATGAACAATGGGAGGGTAACCACTCTGGACATGTCGGATCACCTCTTCCCGTAAGGGTCGCTCGCTCACCAGAGCATCCCAGAATACCGGGTCCCGAAGCATCCCCCGCCGCTCGAACTCCGCCGCGATCTGATCCGCATAGTTTCCGGCGAACCACGAGCCCAAGGGTTGGAACGCCGGGCCCAACCAGAGCACCGCGAACTGCACGATCTCCTCCGGGCTGAAGAGGCCCAAGAGGAACTCAGCGAAGGGACGGAATCGCACGGACGTGCGATCCTAGACCCAGAAAAGACGGCTTCGGCGGCCGCTTGTGCACGTCGTCGCTCAAGTTCTTGCTGCCTCTGCAGCATGCGGGCGTGCTCCTCCACGTCCGCGGCGTCAAGTCAGTGTGAGCTGACCGGAGTCTAAGACGGGCCCAATGACCAATCTCCAAATCAGAACAATCTGCTTTGCGCTGCTGGTAATCCCGTGCTCTAAGTCTTCACGTGAGAAATTAACCTGATGCGGATGAGCGGCACTATTCCTGAGCTCGCGGAGTTCATTCAGAAATAGCAATGCCATCGTCAATCTATGACGCTCCTCGTCCTCTTTTTTCCAGTTATCCTTGATCCAGTTAATCACACGGTCCAGGAGGGATTTTGCAGACGGCGGCTTTCCAGGCTGAGGCGTAAGTGGAGTAAGTGACCCTTTTGCGACAAGGGCATCGTGCGCGATGCGGACGGTGATCTCGCCCGCAACGCCGACTAGCAACACTCCGGCTCGATAGATCTGGTGCTTCAAGCACTCAGCGGCGTTGTCGAGGCAAGCGGCCACGTCGTCTGTCATCTTGGGGGCTTGGTTCTTTAGGCGGCTGACAAATTCCGAGCTCAGAGGATGCGCATCCATTTCATCAATCAGGCGTTGCCCGATCGGAGTGAGGTGAAAAAACTCTAGTACCGTTTCGGAACCGGAGGCTTTAAGTCTTTGCTGAGGGGAGAAGATTCCTTCGATGACAAGACCCCACACCACATTCCTGATACGTCGAGCGTCTTCGTCAGGGCTTTTTTGGGGGTTAACGTCCTGCACGGCATGTTCCCACTGCCTGGCAAGGTTTTGGGCATCAATGGTGCCAGGCTGAAAAACACGATTGGCCAACATCGAGCAAAAATCAATATAGCCGAAAAGCGTTTTGTATGCGTCCTTGGTTCCGCTAAGAATATGGCGGCGAAGATCAGAGTCGAGTTGTTGCGCGGGGAGGCGGGGAATGTTCATCGCGCGCGGAAGCATATCAGCGGGAGAGCGGTTGCTCAACAATCAACAAGCCCGACTTGACGCTCCGCTACTGCATTCTCCGGGCTGACCCGTCGTCCCTGTCCCGGTGAGCGTGGTGGACGTCCCCGGGAGAGGCCCTCCCGTCCCGCTCGCGGCCACGGCTGTTGCTCGCGGCGTCGAGGGGCCGCGAGCTGGGCGCGGCTTGCGCGCGGCGATCAGCGTCGACCTGGGCGACGAGTCGAGGCCGTCGACGCGGTAGCGAGGCCGTCGACGCGACGCGGTCGAGGTCGAGGCCGTCGACGCGGTCGAGGTCGAGGCCCAGGAGTTGCCATCCTGCACCAGATCTGGTGTGATAGGATCATGGCCACCAAATCCAAGACTTCTTCCAAGAAGACCAGCAAGAAGGCCGCGACCAAGAAGGTCGCGCCCACGATTCGCTATGTCACACAATGGCTCCTAAAGAAGGATATGGAAGCCCATATCAAGGCAAAAGTCATGAATGACGGTTGGCATATCAACTGCATCTATGAAGTCCCAATTCCGCCCCCTCCAGATCCGCCCCTCGACCTCATGATCGTGACATTCATTGTTACCACCCCATAAGCCTATCCTCTCCACCAGGGTGATGCCCTTTGCACCACACCCCGAGGGGTGGTGCGCCAAGATCTGGGATGGAGGTCCGCGCGCTGGAGGGCGTCGACCTGGGCGCGGCCTGTTGCTCGCGCTAGCTGTTGCTCGGCTGTGGGGCCACATCGTCGTGTGGTCCGCTTGCGGCGACGGCTCGCGGCGACGGTTGTTGCTCGCGGCGACGGCTGTTGCGCGGCAATCGGCGTCGAGGTCCGCGCGCTGGGCGCGTCTGTCGACGCCGCGGACCTCGACGCCGATCGTCGCGCTCGACGCCGATCGCCGCACCCAGGTCGACGCCCACCGGCGGCTACGCATATGCGTGTCATTGTTGAACCTTAGAACTCCCTGCACCCGCTAATCCCACGATAATTTCCATCCAGGACCTCATGTGTCGGAACGGCGATCGAGGGCGGCGTCGAGCGCCGGGACGTCGAATGCGAACTCCCCGGAAGGAGCCACGACCAGCCGTCACGCCGACGTAAGCTGGAACGCGGTCCCGTTCACGAATAAGGGTCAGGCGATCAGCCCGGCGGGACGAACAGCGACGGCGAAGAAAACCTGCGTCGGTTCACGGACGCCGCCAAGCAGCGCGGTACCGCGGCTGACAGATTTTCAGCGGGACGTAAGCCCCTGACCGCGCCCATCCTGACGGTATGAGGTGACTTTTCTATGGCTCATGCCGGAGGCACGAGCCGATGGAAGAGCGTCACCGGGTGCGACTGGGGCAGATTTTGTGGAGGAGCAGGCTGCGCGAGTGGGACCGCAAGGGTCTTGAGGAGCGCTGCGAGGGGTGGTGGCCCTCGCTGGCGATATTCGTGGCCGAGCAGCTGGGCGAGACGCGGTGGCCGCTCCCCGAGGAGGCGCTCGACGTGCTCGACGTCGTGGGGCGGTCGTGGATGGCGGAGGAGAGGTTCGACTTGATCGAGGACGACGGCGGCGAGGGCGGTGTGTTCGTCATCCGCGGCGGCGGGTGGTGAGC
>Ga0075163_10005146_pt1 | contig 17471 bp, 11 predicted proteins | sample JI1023141ADNA_FD_71478 | JGI IMG/M metagenome (GOLD analysis project Ga0075163, IMG submission 71478) | Wastewater effluent complex algal communities from Wisconsin, to seasonally profile nutrient transformation and Carbon sequestration -... | ecosystem: Engineered > WWTP > Effluent > Algae...
ACCGGTGGCCGGCCGGGCGACTGGATCGGCGAACTCACCCTGGATCACCTCGTCCCCGAGTACGGCCTGGTTCTGGTCTCCGACAAGGCGACGGACACCCTGCGCGAGGTGCGGGTGGCGGCCACGGGTCAGCGCTGGCTGGCCGACTTGCGGGATTACTTGGACCGGTTGGTCGACATCAGTGGAGGTGGGCTGGGGGCCTCTGCCAAAAAGCTGGCGGACGCAATCCTGCGATCCGATGCCCCGCTGTTCTCTTTGGCCGGACCTGCCGGGACAACTCGGCCGCTGGATGCCGCCACGCTGCGGGCAACCATGCCGGGTCCTCTCCAGTCGGTGCCGAACCATACGCGCCATCGCCTCAATCAGGCGTTGCAGGTAAGCGGGGTCTCGCCGGAGTTGCGCCACGCCCAGCTGGGGTGGGTGGTGTCCCCCGCGCATACGCTGGCTGATTTGTCCCACTGGAGTGCGCGCCTGATGGGCGGTGCGCTAGCTGAGACCCTCGACGATCTGCTGGTCGAGGATGGCTGGTATCCCAAATCCCAACGCACACGGCCATGGAGTTGGCACAACGTCCCGGAGCGCCCGCTACCGGACTGGGAGGCGCTGGCTCGCGAGGCTGCGAAGCGCCATGAGGCGAACATCCGCCGCGTGCGGGAGGAGTTGCGTGCCCGCTGGGAGGAGCTCACACCGGCCATTCTTGCGCGACTCGCCCAGGCCATCGCGGAATACTTCCCGATGCTCAGGCTCGACATCAATGCCAAGGCCTTGCGCTTCAAGCTCGACTTCAAAGCCAGGGCGGTAGAGATTTCCGCCGATCAGCATGCCTTGCTGTGTGATCGGGTACGGCTGGGGGACGAGGCGCCCAGCGACGCGACCGAGGCCATCGCGACCCGAATCCTGCTCTATCGCCTGATCTGGAAGGCCCGTCGTAAGGGCGTGGTCAGCGGGCCGCTGCCCAGCCGGCCGGTGCTGAGCATCACGGCCGACCCCTCGCCGTTCTTCAAGGGGCTGGGTCTTGCGGTGCGCCAGGCAGAGGCCGTGCGCGGGGTGCTTCTGAAGCGGAGTAAGGACCAGCGAGCCCATGACCAAGGCCCGCTCATCGCCGGAGTTGTTCTTGCGTTCTCGGCGTCACGCCAAATCGACAAAGCACTGGCTGCGGTGGATTCGGCCGCCCGTGTGCAGGCACCGCAGGGTCGCCCTGAGCTGATCCGGGTGCCGGCGACCCTGGACGGACGGGCATGCCCAATGGTCTTCAGTGGTCTCCCGGCTCTGGCACTGGCCAAGCGGGGCGTCGAGTCCCCCAAGGCGCGCGCACCCAGTGAAGCCGCCTTTGGCGAGTGGTGCAAGCGCGCCTTGGCACTGTCCTTCGAGCTTCCTGACGATCCAGCGGAAGCGGCCCAGCAATTGGCGGCCCTGATGCGGGCTGCCGGGCGGCTCGAGCTCTCCGGTCCGGAGCGCCTCGTCATGCTGGGTGACGCTCCTCTCGCCGCGGTCACGGTGGCCCGGAGCCTCGCGCGCGATGACGACTGGCCGCTGTGCAATGCGTCGTCGTTGGCCGAGCCTGAGCCTGAGGCCGACGTGCGATACGAGCAAACGGTGGAGGAGGGCGGCAGTTCCACGGCGCCGGCGAAGAAGCGAGATGTTGCCACCGACTACAGCCGCCTGACCGAGGCGCTTAACCCGGAGGTCTTCAACGCGCGCCGTCAAAGAAACAGCGACGGCAAATGGAACTGGCGCGCCGCACTGGGCAAGGAGCTGGAGAAGCTCCACTCACAAGTGGGCGATTCGACCAACGTCGGCCTCCTTGTCGGCTACGCCCGCCACCGACTCCGTTACGGTGGCCGCGCCAAGGACAAGCTGGCCCACGTGACGCTGCATAACGACGTGACCCGCTTTGGCTCGGACCTGCTTGCCGTGATCGGTGACTATTCAATCCTTGGCTGGGAGGCCGACGAATTCAACGCCAATTACCTGGCCGCCTTGCTTTGCAAGACACCGGGCGCCCGTCGACAAGCGTTTGATGCCCTGATCACCTTCCATGACTACCTGCAGCAGGTTCACCAAGCGCCGGAGATTGCGGAAGCGGAGCTGCGCGCATTTGCCGGACAGCGGTCCGTTCACGTCGACCCGGGCATGGCGACTCCGCGGGAAGTCCAGCAGGTGCACAGGGCTTTGGTGGCCGACCTTGAATGCGAGCAGGCGATAGATGACGCCACACCCGAGGCGGTGCGGCTGCTGGCCTTGCGTGAAGTCGCCTACTTGGTCCTGGAGGGAGGCGGGATCCGGCCTGGCTCAGCGCACGGGCTGACACTGGGCGATATCTTCCTGCTTGGTCCTGGGCGGGACTTCGTACGCGTGCGTGTCACCGGGGAGTTCGGCCAGGCCAAGAGCCAAGCGTCCCAAGGCTACGTCCCTTTGGAAGGGGCACTGTGGGAAGAGAACCGAGACAAGCTGATCACGTGGCTGGCTAAAGAGAAGTCTCTGCTGAAGGACCGGCACTGGTGGAAGCTACCGCTATTCGCCAAGGCGCCCGGCGAGCGCCGCCGGTTCAGCAAGGCCCATCTGACGCGACGGATTGACCAGCTGCTCAAGTGGAGCACGGGCCAGAAAAAGGCGCACACGTATTGGCTTCGAAAGAACCGCGTCACGGCGCACCACGAGAAGGTCCTGTGCGCGTTCAAGGCCAGCGAGCCCCTGCGCGCGCCGGATGCCCATGCCGTGTACGGCGCGATGCATGCCTGCGGCCACGCCTCAATGATCGTGCCGATGTCTCACTACCTGTCGGACCCGCGAATCATCTGCGCCCTGGATATTCACCTTGGGATGAGCGCGCCTCGATCCGCCATCCTGCAGGTCACGGGCCTGGAGGGTTCTCATCTGGACATGGCCTGGCAGCGGGCTGGCGGTCCCGATGCCCCTGATCGGCTGCGCGTGGTCCTCAACCGTCTGCCGCTGGCACAACCCTCCAGGCCTGCGGAGCACCGAACGGCCCCGCCACCCCTGAAACGGGGGCGGGCGATCACACCCCGCCATCTGGCGGACTACGCGAAAGCCATGGAGAAGGAAGGCGACCCCTACGAGGCGATGCTGCGCTCCGGTCTGACCGACGGGCAGGTCCGGCGTCTTAAGCAGATCGCCAGAGACCTGGTCCAGATCAAAGGTGTAACTCCTTGGGCTTTTGAGGAGTTACGGCATCTCAGTGCGGTTCTGGCTATCCCCCGGCCCATGAAGGGGACCGGCAAGCTCTACGCGCTCCTGGACAAGGAACCGCCCGATGCACTGGCCGCGCTGGCTGACGGCTGGGCGAGCCAAGGCTACCTGGGAAAATTGCACGAGAGCGGCGTGATCATCGAGTTGGGTACCCCGGAACTGGAGCAGTCAGCGCGATGGCTGGTGGAGACTACGGAGGTTCAACTGGAGATTGATCGCTCGGTCGGGCGAGAAGTGCTGCGCGTGCCCAACGGGCAAGAGTCCTCCCGCAGCCACGGGGCGGGCGCGCAGTGGGTGTTCGCCCTGACGTGGATATTTGCGCGCATGTCGGCATAAACTGATTTAGTCCGTGCGACGCCAGAATCTATTCTGCGCGTGCCGGGCCACTTGATCGCCGTTTCCGGTTGAGGCGGACCACGTCGCTGGTGGTGACCGCGTCCAGGCCCGGATAGCCGGCCACTTCAACTCCCGACCCGAAGCGGACATTCAACCTGACCAGCAAGAGTCCTCGTTGCCGCAGCGTGGGACGCTACTGGTACACATATGAGAGCAAACACGTATCCGGCCTGTCGAAGGATTGTTTGCCAAAAACGTCCGGCCTAGACTCCGAAAGCGTCATCGCGTTGTGTTCCAACACCCGACGAACTGATCGGATGTATAACGGGGTCGTGGAGTTTGAGCTGCCAGGAGAGACCAATATTATGTGGGAGATGAATCCTTGTATTTCGCAGCTTCCGGTAATCGCTGTCGGGGACATCGTACATCTGAAGCACGTCGATGGTTTCAGTCACTTGGTCAAGGCCATAGTATCTGTTGTAGGTCCTGATCGAATTGAGGCTAAAGTAGAAGCGATTTTCGACAGTAATGGGCAAGGACGACTCACGGCCGGCGCCTTAATGCAGTTGGTGGGCACGACTTTGAAGTTTCCGACAACCGCGGTGCACAAGGTTGTCTCGCCAAGTCATGCATTTAGCGGTTTTGGAGAAGCTTCAATGAAGCCCTTTATATTTTTTGGATTGTGTTTCCTAAGTGCGGCCGCAGGCGCTAAAGATCACCCGCTCGCGCAACCATTGATCGATGGGTGCTACTTGACGACGAGGTCGAGCGAGGAGATGAGGACTGCAAGCGCAGAGCGCTTAGAACAGGCTTTTGTCTGCACTACGGCCGTTGAGTCAGCCTTTGAAGTGGCTAGGAGCGCAAAGACATTCACCTATTTTGGCATTGACGTTTGCATGCCTGACACGGCAACGCCGAGGGACGTCGCCCGCAATGTCGTCTCGCTTTCATTGACAAGACCTGAAGTGCTCAAACTAAAGCCATCCGATATAGTCGTGACGGCGTTGGTACATCTCTATAGGTGCGATTCGCCTAAGTAGTCATTCAAGTCCGCGCCGCGCTTCCGACGCTTTAGTGAGCACCCTGATCTAGCCCGATCGGAAATCGTTGTCGCCCTTGCGCCTAAGCAGGCGTTAGCGGCTTCGGCGCCCGCTCTTGGCCGCAAGCGGAAGTCGGCCGCCCTAGGAGAGGCCACTGGCCGTCGCTCCAGCGGGCTGGCTCAGTCAACACCAGAATCGCTGGTCAGCTCATTCCGCCGCACAGGTCAAAGTCGACCAGCGCCCGCACTACATTGGGTACAAGCGTTGAAGCCTGGGAAGTAGGGCAAGCACTCGCCAGTTATTTGGGCACCATGAAGAAGTCGCGCTTCTTACATTTTTTGCACACAAGCCTCTTTCTGACATCTACCATCGACAGACCTTTCGCGACGAAGTTCGCGATCTGCTCGGGACTTATGATTGCGGGGGAGGTCATATGACAACCGCCCCGACATCTCAGCAACATCGAGTGCCCGCTTTCCTTCCAGAGCAACAAGTCGTTTGACACCGCATCAATCGAAGCGAAGAGCGCCTTTAGTCGGTTGATTTCGTCTCGCAACCAATCCTCGGCGTCATGCCCACTGCGCTCGGCGACAACGCTTCCCACCCGCATTGGCACATCACGATATGTGCGGTATCGGTCACGCACGCTCACTTTCGCCACATAGTCGTGGTCTTTGGTAGAAGCATCACCGTCAGCCCTAATTTGGAGCCTTGTTCGGTCGCCGTAGGTCAGTGTGACGCACTCAGAGGCCGTGTCATCTTCGCCCTCCAAATCCCTCCATACGGATATGTTCTCGGTCCGCTTCATCAATTCTTCATGGAAGTAGGCCGCTTGACTGATTGGCCCTAGATCGGAGAGCGAAATACCCTCCGTGGGCGGGTGTCGCTGAGCGAAATTCCCGTTGTGGATCGCGTGATCGCGGTAGAGGAGAAGTATCCAAGCCCGTTGGTCGGGGATCATCGCTAAAACCCAAAAGAGTGCGCGGAGGGAGCCACCGTTCAAGGCGTCTAGCCTCGCACAACGTGACAAATTGATCCACCGTTACGGCTTTTTTCGAAGGACGTCCTTGATGACGTCGTTCTCGACATCTGCTCGGCCAGCAGCTTCTTCAGTCGGGCGTTCTCGGCTCCCAGTTCCTTGAGCCGCTTGGTATCGGGCACGCTCATGCCGCCGAGCTTTCTGCGCCGAAGGTAGTACGAGGCTTCGCTGAAACCATGCCGGCGGCACCGACGCCCCCCCCCGGTTTTGAGTAGCGGTCGGGCCGATCTGGATTCCAATCCCACCTGTGTAGGAGATTGGAAGTGAAGCGCCAGGGCCGAAACCGGCTGGCTTCGAACGGCCGCTTCTGGCCGGAAGTGGGCTTGGCGCAAGGGCGGCTTCCCACCAATAGCGGACACTCGCCTACGCTCGTACCAGTCGGCTTTTCCACTCCCAAGGAGCGATTGCCGCGCTGGCTGCTTCCAGCGCCTATGTGGGTTAACCTTCCGCCGTATAAGATATAGCTGGACGTTTGCCAGCGTCAGCGGCCCAGCGCAAGTCGCGAGGATGCAGATGACTGGCGGTGGAAACCATTGACGGAAAGACGTGCTTTGACCACGACCTATTCCAGTGCCGACTTGATGAAGCTCGCCATCGAGGAGCACCTCAAATGCACGGAATACCCGCGGGTCGGCGCTGTGGTCTCCAAGCGAGGCAACCTGCTTTCGACCGGCTTTCGCGGAGAGATTCCGAGGAAGCACGCCGAGCGCATCGCGATCGAGAAGCTCGACCCACCCGCACTCGCAGGATCGACCCTGTACACCACCTTGGAGCCGTGCGTCCGTCTCCACACAGATCAGACCGTCGATTCTTGTGCGGACCTGATCGTTGCATCCGGCATCAAGGAGGTTTTTGTCGGCGTATTGGACCCGAACGGAACCATTTACTCCCAGGGCTTCAGAACGCTGTTGGAGAACAACATCAGCGTCAAGTTCTTCAACCGAAAACTGCGGGCCGCGATCGAGGGGGAGACATTCGATCTCGGCGAGGTGCATGCCGTCTACGGCAGTGGCAAGCGACGCGTCCCCGTCGTCCAGAGCGGTCTCGAAATCACCGTCTACTTCAGCAAGACGGACAATCGATCCATTCCTATCAAGTGGGCTACGTTGCAGCCGAGGCACGGACTTGTCGACCTGTCCAGCCGCAACGGTGCGGTGACGATCGCGGCGGGCGCGTCGAAATTGAGCGACGTCGCCGACCCGACGGTGTTCCGATTTCCAAGCCACTTCGCGAGGATGAGTAAGGGGACGATTGCGGTCGTGCAGCCCCAAGGGTCGAGTTTCTGTGTCCTGATCAAACTGCTCGAGCTCTTTGAAAACGACATTCTCTTTCAGTGGGAAGTTCGCAATGACAGATCTGTTGGTTCATGAGCCATTCCAAGATTCCTTTTGGGCTAACCGCCGATCAACAGATGGTCGACGTGCGCTCCGTGCGACGAGGCCAAAAATGTGCGTGCACCTGCCCAAGTTGCCGCACACCGCTGATCGCCCGGCAGGGTACCGAGAAGGCTTGGCATTTCGCCCACCTGACGCGGGGAACCCACGCGCTCACTGCTCAACAGTGTGAGTTTGCGTTTTTTGTCTCCGTTCGACTAATGGCTCGACAGATGCTAGCGCCCCAGTTCGAGGTGGTTCTGCCCGATTGCGTTGGAACGCTAGACCCGGGGCTCGTCAATGCCTATCGATTCGGCGTGACCCAATCGAGAAAAGTCGTGATGCAGAATGTCCGCGTCGAAGAACGAATCGCGGGAACAGTGGTGGATGCGATCGGCGAGGTAGAAGGCTTCCCTCTAGTGCTTTATTTGGAACACCCCGGACGCCCCATCCCCGAAGCCTTGCATCCTTCCAATCTGCGCGGGCAACGCGTTGGCGCCGTAGCCATCGACCTCAACCGCATTACACCGTCGGTGCTATTTGCGAGTGATGACTACAAGGGGGCGCTTTCACGATTTCTTTCTTGGGACTTGCCCTCAAAATCCTGGATCTACCACCCACGCTATGACCAGGCCAAGGCGCGAGCGATCGCTACTCGACCCAGCTGTAATCCGATGAAGCCGGTAGCCGACTACTCCTGCCTGATGTGTCGGATCCAATGGCAGGCGCCGGCCAACACCCTCGCAACGTGCCCCGATTGCGGGGAGCACCTTTACACGCAGGAGAAGAAGCCGCCGGCATGAGGTGTTTCAACACCCTGGATGGTAACCATGCCACGCGTTCGAGATGAGGTCGACGTCTGCTTCTGGCCGGCAACGGCCCTGGGCCGGGGCGGCTTCCGACCCAAAGCGGACATCGCTCCAATGGGCTGCGATCGATTGGCTCGGGGCCTACGATGAGGAAGCGATCACGCAGTTTCGCCGCGGCAGAACAGAAAAAAGTCTGTCACGTATCACTAACAGGTGTTGGCAGCGACCGCTTAGCTTGCCCTGTGCACCTGACCAGATGTTAGCGGCACTAAGCCAGAGTTGCGGTGGAATTCCAGGGATGAGGAACGACAGAGGGCTACCATCGGGACGGTCAGCAAGTGCTCAACTTAGAGCACGTGAATGACGTTCCGATACCGCATCCACTCGAATCACCAAACTCTGCGAGATGACCCAGTGAATTTAGCCTCAACGAAGGTATCGCCTGCCAGGTTCATGCTTGTTTTGCTAGTTGCGATGCTCTCTGGTCCGTCACTTGCTGGCGATGGAGAAGACCCATGCGATCCAGCTACGAAGGGGGCAGTTAAGTGGAGTGATGCGGAGTGCGAAATCGTTCGCTCCATCCCCGCCGGCGATCGGTCCGTGGTCTATCAGGACTCCACTCAGACGGTGCTTGTCCAGAAAAACAGCGTCGCTCGAAATGGGAGTATCGTGGAAGCGCTGGTCATCGTTGACCGCTACAGGGCGGGCACTGGCAAGACCACCAACCCTGCCCCTAGGAGCGAAGCGCGTCTACAGAGAATCGACTGCGCAAAACAGCAGCAGGCCATTTTGGAGCGGGCAAGTTACGAGAAGCCAGTCGCCAGAGGTGCACCAATAGCTGCACAGCGCGATCCAACCGCACGCCTCGAACCGATCGTTCCAGCCAGCGTAGAAGCACGCGTAGCGGCTGTACTTTGCTATGTCGCCAAGGAGGGTTGACATGACAATTCTATTTCGGCGCATCTGGCTGCTCGCGGCCACGACGGTTTTGGCGACCTCCACCGTCCTCGCGCAAGACGCAATCCTTCCCTACCGCGAGTACGCCAAGCGCACGGACGCGGCCCAGAAGGTTGCACCCCTGACAGACGCGGCCTTTGGTGCCAACGTCAGCCTCTACAGCGGATCAACCAGTTTCAGGGCGGTGGACATTACGCTGGGAGGCAACAGCGCAGTGCCAGTCCAGTTGGCGCGCACCGTCGCAATTGATGACCGGACCACTGTCTTCCGGCCCACCACGGGAGGTTTCGCAGACTGGCAGCTCGACGTTCCCTACATAGATGGGACGTTTGCGTTCGACGTGGGTTGGAAGGTCGGTAATGCGCCCGGCAACACTGCCAGGTGTTCCAACGCGCAGGTTCCATATTTCAGCGGCCAGTGGGAGGCCGAAGACATTTGGCACGGCCATAACCTGCACATTCCGGATGTCACCTCAGACCAACTTCTGGTCAATAACACGCCGGGCGTTCCACAGCCTGCGGACGGCGTAACGTACCCTTGGATCACGAAGTCAGGCTTCAGGATAAAGTGCATGCCGTTGCTCGCGCCCGGAACGGGAGAAGGTTTCCTGGCGGTTGGTCCCGATGGCAGCAAGTACCATTTCAACTGGATGGTCAGCAAGGAAACGGCTGGCGCCTTGCAGCCGCTGCTGATCAACAACAACAACAAGATTCGCCGCGCGCGGATCTTCCTGTTCGCGACCCGCGTCGAAGATCGGCACGGAAATTGGGTCACGTATTCCTACACGGGCGACAAGCTGACCCAGATTTCTTCACACGATGGCCGTTCCATCACTCTGGCCTGGTCAGGCGATCGCGTGACCTCGGCAACCGCGGCCGGTAAAACCTGGTTATACCAATACAAGGCGGGGAGCGCTTCGCCGTACGCGAGCGGCGCTGGGCTTGAGCGCGTCGTCCTTCCTGATGGTTCCGACTGGCGGTACACGGCGACTGGCGGCCTGTTCCAGCCCGAAACCTGGCAGCCGCCGTACGAAGGTCCGACGGGAACCTGCGACAACTTCCAGATCCCCGAACAGGTGTTCGGTTACACCGTCAAGCACCCGGCGGGCGCATCCACTGTCTATTCATTCCAGGGCAAGCGGCATTATCGATCGCGCGTGCCGTTCATCTGCCAAACCTATCCGCAGATGGCGCTTGAGGAGTTAGTGGTTCCCAACTACTTCGACACCATTGCACTGATTTCCAAGACGTTGTCCGGTCCCGGGTTGACCCCGAAGACATGGACCTACGCATACGGCGAACCCAACAGCAGCAGTTTCATCTATCCCCCATTCGAGCCGGGTGGCAGCTGGTACTATCCGACGCCGCGCGATGCCTGCGTCCCAGGGCTGCCTTGTGCGCCCGAGGACGATGCAAAGTACGTGACCGAGACCGAGAGCACTGGCCGGGTAAAGCGCTACACGTTTGGAACGGGGCACGACAAGAACGAGGGGAGGCTTTTGGGGGAAGAGGTCCTCACGGCAGGAACCGTGGTGCGTCGAACTGCGAGCGTCTTCATCACCGACGCCGAAGTGGGCAGCCAGTTCCCGTTAACTATTGGTACCAACCTGCAGCTTTGGCAGCCGCTGTCGACACTTGTGCGACCCGTGCGCCAAACCGTAATCACCCAGCAAGGCATGACGTTTGGCAGCCACGTCAACACTTTCGATGTGTTTGCGCGCCCGACTGCCGTCCGCCAAGTGACGACGGACGCCGGTACAGGTGTGACTCTCCCAGAGCGCACCGAGTTGGTTGCCTACCACGACTACAAGCCCACGTGGACTGTGGGCTTGCCCAAGTCCAAGCAATACTCCGGCCAGCCGCAGAAGACATTCGATGTGACGTATCACACGACCAGCGCGCTGCCGACGGAGCTTCGACTATTTGGACGCTTGGCCGAGTCGTACACGTACCATCCGAACGGCACTGACTCCACGAACGGACTCCTGGCGACGGTCAAGGACGGCCGAGACTACATCACGTCCCTGAGCCGTTGGTACCGCGGCGTGCCGCGAACCGTCAGCTTCCCCGACGCCACCAGCGTGAGTGCGGCAGTGAACAGCTACGGCAGCATCACGGCCGTCAACGATGAACTGGGGTTCAGCACCAGCTACCTCCACGATCCGATGGGTCGTGTGAGGCAGATCACGTATCCCGCAGGCGACACCGTCGCCTGGGCACCTACCGTAGTTAGCTTCTTGCCCGCCACTGCGTCCAGCCTGCTCCCGGGCTACTGGCTACAAACCATCTCTCGTGGCAACTACCGGAAGGAAACCTACTTCGACGGCCTCTGGCGCCCGGTGCTGGAGCGCGAGTATGACAATGCCGCAGCGACAGCCACTCAGCGATTCAAGGGGTGGAAGTACGACTCGGACGGGCAGGTTACGTTCGCGGGCTACCCACTAGCCGCGGCTACATCGGTGGCTTCGTTCGCCGACGGTGTCACCACAACCTATGACGACCTTGGCCGGCCGACGCGGGTGCGCCAGAGTTCTGAGCAGGGCAATCTCGACACGGTATATGCCTACTTGTCTGGCTTTGAAACGCAAGTCACAAACCCGCGTCTGAAGTCGACGATCACCAACTTTCAGACGTTTGCTCAACCCGATACGTCAGCACCGATTCTGATTGAGGCGCCCGAAGGCCAGACCACAACTATCGCCCGAGACGTTTACGGGTCGCCCACGGTGCTTAATCGCCAGGGCGTCTGGAGCGGAGCCAACCTCAGCGTCTCGCGAACCTATGTGTACGACAACCATCACCGTCTGTGCGCCACGGTGGAACCTGAGACGGGTGCCACCGTGATGGAATACGACGCAGCCAGCAACGTGGCGTGGTCCGCGGCGGGTGTCGCACCGCCCAACCTGGGCAGCGCCGCAGCCTGCAGTGAGGCCCGGACGGCGGCCAACGCCTCGGGTCGCCGCGTGAACCGCACGTACGACCCCCGTAACCGCGTTACCGCGCTCGCCTTCCCGGATGGCCGAGGCAATCAGGCTTGGGTGTACACGCCAGACGGTCTGCCCAGCCAGATCACCACGAACAACACTGCCGGCGGTACCCAAGTTGTAAATACCTATACCTACAACCGGCGCCGCATGCCGGAAACCGACACCATCCATCAGGTGGGCTGGTACACCTGGACCCTGGGCAACACGTACGACACCCATGGCAATGTCGCCACGCAGAGCTACCGGTCGGGGCTTGTGGTGGACTTTGCCCCAAATGCACTGGGCCAAGCCACACGGGCGGGTACATACGCCACCGGGGCGGAATACTTCCCAAACGGTGCACTCAAGACCTTCAAATACGGTAACAACCTTGTACACACGATGGTGCAAAATGCCAGACAGCTCCCAGCCTCGAGCGTCGATAGCGGAGGCGCGCTCAGCCAGCAGCTGTTGTATGACAAAAATGGCAACGTCACCTCGATAACCGATGGACTGGACAGCAACCGCAGCAAGACGATGCTCTACGACGGTCTGGACCGTCTGACTCGTGCCACCGCCCCGGTGTTCGGCGGTACTGGCGTGCACCAGTTTGCCTATGATCCGCTCGACAACCTGCGCTCGTGGACCCTCGGTGGCGTTAAGGACCAGTCCAACTATGTCTATGACGCCAATAACCGCTTGACTCAGGTCAAAACCGCCGGGGGCAGCGTGGTCCATGCCTTCGGGTACGACCCGCAGGGCAACGTCAACAACCGCAACTCGGTGCCACACGAATTCGACTACGGCAACCGGCTGCGCAGCGTTAATGTGTATGAAGGTTTTATCTATGATGGCCATGGCCGACGCGTGCAGAGCTCGCATGCGACTGGGCAGTTCTCACTTTGGCAATACGCGCAGAGTGGCCAGTTGCTCTTCTCCTACAAGGGCCCGACGCCACAGACCACGCACGAGTACGTCTACTTGGCTGGCAGTCTGGTTGCCATCATCGATCATGATTGGCCCAGCAACGCCGTCATCGCGACCAAGTATCAGCACACCGATGCGCTGGGCAGCCCAGTGGCCGTGAGTAACGAGGCAGGAGTGGTTCTGGCTAGCGAGCGCACAAACTATGATCCCTATGGCGGCGCCATCGGTAAGACCGTGAATGGCATTGGTTACACCGGACACGTGATGGATGGTGCGACCGGGCTCACCTATATGCAGCAGCGGTACTACGATCAGGGCGTTGGACGTTTCCTAAGCAATGATCCTTTGTCCGCAGACGCAAATTCTGGGTCGAATTTCAATCGATACAAGTATGCTTCTGGAAACCCGTACAGATTTGTGGATCCTGACGGTCGATCGGACTGGAATCTTGCAGATCCGACCGATGGAACGTACGCGGCCGGGCAGGCGTTCGATATTCCTGGAATGTACACGATTACCGGGCACGGAAGTGACGCGGGAATCGCTAGGCAAAATGGCAGATTGATGCGCGATGGTGGGGATATTGTTCGTGAGGCCCGATCAAATCACGGCCTAAAGTTTGGCGAACCAATTTTTGTCGCAGCTTGCAATCTAGCTAATGGGCGAGTACCCCAGGAAATGGCAAATACAAATGGATCATTAGTTTTTGCCGCCGATGGGTTCGTCCGAACGCCAACTACGATTGACACAGATCCGACGGACGCGCGAAAACCCTATCAGGCAGGAAATCCTGTGACGCTCACCGTCAACAGGGGAGAAAATGGAACCGGAAGCGCAGGAACGTTTCGTATGTTTACGCCACAAGGCGTCGGGCCTTCTGGCCCTGCGATTAATAGTGTGAAGTTTGACCCGAGCACAGGCAAGGCAACGGTTACTTTTGATCCGTCGGTAGGGTCTAGGATTGGTGAGACTCGAACGATCTGCGCTGACAAGACCAAGTGCTAATGGAGACAGATATGCGAACAATAGCCGCAGTCATTTCACTTACGCTCGCTGCATGCTCTGGAGATCAAGCGGCGGGTAAGTCTGAGCCTCGGGGCAATGGTGAGTCGGTTGAACTCGCAACCACCGGAGATGTCAACAAGTTGACAGCTTCGGAACTGCGTAAGGGCATGAGTGAGGGCGCCGACGGAGACGCGGCCGCTGCGTTTCGCGTAGCACGACACTTTTTTCGCGCCGAGTCCGGCACTGGAAAGTTTGAGCAGTGGAACTTGATTGCTGCCGAGAACGGACATCCGATCGCAATGGAAAATGTTGCAACGGCGCTTTGGTCGAGCGGAGATGAGTTTGCATGTGCGCGCGCCATTTACTGGCTGCGTCGCCTGCAGTCGACTAACACACAGGCAGGGTCAGGTGACACGATGGAGGCCGAGAAGCTGATTTCCCGAGTGCAGCGCGACATGCAGGAGCCTGGCGGCAAGTGCGATGCTTCGAGTGGGGGCGGGTACTTTTTTCGTGGGGGATGAGCAGGTCTTGGACGGGACGCACACTGATAGCGAAGCGAGCCTTGCCAAGAACTCTCTACTGGTCCGAGAGGTCTCGTCTCATGTTATTTGCGCAGCACTGTCTTTCGGGTAGCTTCAAATCGTGGAAGCAGTCGACATCGTGGCGGAACGGTTTGTTGCCGGCGTGCGCGAGGGTGGGCAGGTCGGCAAGGACATGATTGTGGTGCGCATCGCACCCGACATGCCGATGGCTGTGGTCGGATCGGCTTCATACTTCGAGCGTAACGTGGCGCCTAAGACCCCTCAGAGTTTGGTTGACCACGCATGTCTCAACCTGCGCCTCCGGACTTCGGGTGGGCTCTATCCCCTGGGCTTTGAAGAGACAGGGACGCGAACGCAACGTTCGTGTTCGCGGGCAGTTGGTCTTCAACACGATCGACCTGATCCTGGATGCCGCGCTCGCCGGATTTGGTTTGGCATATCTGCCGGTCGACCAAGTCGACCAGCACCTCGAGAGCGGAATGCTTGTCGCAACCCTGGAGGACTGTTGCCCCGCGCTCCCCGGATACCACTTGTACTACCCAAACCGGAAACCGTCGGCCGCGTTCGGACTGCTGATCGAAGCGCTACGTTACAAGTCTTGAGGCACAGGCAACGGCGGGGGTTCCTAATGTCCGCTTCTGGCCGAGGCTGTGTGAAAACCCAAGCTTGGACGCCATCCATGGGCAGCAGCACTTTTTGGTGCGGCGGCGCTGCAAGGAAAAAGCTTGAACCAATCAGGCAGCGATCGCCTGAACTAGGGCTCGCGCACCCATGATCTTGATCATCCGCTTCATGTTGTAGGCGATTACCGCCAGGCTAACCTCTGCTCTAACCCTCGGCAGGGTCTTGGTAAGCAATGGTGTGGTGCCCATCCAGCATTTGAGCGTGCCAAACACATGCTCGACAGTCTGCCGCCGAGCGACCGCTGCTTGCGGCGTCGCGTCGAGTCGGATCTGCATTCGCTCCAGCACGTGCTCATGCTCCCACCGCGTGATTCGTCGATAGGCGGACGTCGTGCATCTCGCCTTCAACGGACAGCGCGGACAGGCCGACGACCAGTATTTGTGCAGCGTCAGGTCGTTCTCTTGTGTCGCGAATCGACGAGTAGCACGCTCGCCAGCCGGGCACTCGTACTCGTCAGCATCCGGGTCGTAGGTAAAGTCCCGCTTGTCGAATCGACCTTCCGCTTTACTGTTGGATGTGAGGGGCTTGGGCACCAACGGAATGATGCCGGCCTCCTCACACGCAAGAATTTCCGGCGCATTGAAGTAGCCACGGTCAGCCAGCGCCGTCATCTGCTCGGTGCCGAGCGCGTCACGTGCCTTCTTCGCCATGGCGGAGAGTTGGCCGCGATCGCTGCCGATATTTGTTACCTCGTGCGCCACAATCAGGTGGTGCTCGGCATCCACCGCTGCTTGCACGTTGTAGCCGACCGTGCCTGTCCCGCGCCCGGTCGAGGTCATCGACCTGGCATCGGGATCGGTCAGCGAAATCTGATGGTCCGGCACCTCTTCGAGCTGGCGCTCCATGGCATCGAGCTGCGACATCTGCTCGCGCACTTTGGCCAGCTTGTCCCTCAGGTGGCGCACGCGGCCCTCCGGCAACAGGCTCGGATCGCGATCCGCGCGATCAAGCTCGGCCAGGTAGCGAGCGACGCTCTCATCGAGCTGCTTTCGTCGCGCCTTAACCTTGCCGGCGGTGAAGTTGCGATCCCGGCTGTTGACCGCCTTAAGCTTGCTGCCGTCGATCGCTACGACCGCATGCGTGAACACCTTCATCTTCCGACACAGCGCGACGAACTGGCTGCACACCGCCGTGATCGCGCTGCCGTTGTCCCGACGAAAGTCGGCAATGGTCTTGAAGTCGGGCGCCAGGCGCCCGGTCAGCCAGATCAGCTCCAGGTTCCGCTGTGCTTCCCGCTCCAGGCGCCGGGTGGACTGGATGCGATTGAGGTACCCGTAGATGTAGACCTTGAGCAGGACGGCTGGATGATAGGCCGGCCGCCCACCGCCAGAACGATTGGCTGCTGCAAAACCCAGGGCAGCGAGGTCGAGGGCTTCGACGAACGCGTCGACCACCCGGACCGGGTTGTCTTCGTGGACGTAATCCTCAAGCCGATCAGGGAGCAGAAGTCCCTGTGAGCGGTCGACCCCATCGACGAATCGCTTCATACCGAGCACCATTCGAACGGTGTCGATATTTTGCCATCGGCAGTTGGGTTTTCACACAGCCTCGGCCGGAAGCGGAAGTCGGCCGCCCCCGGAGATACCAGTCGCCGCCGCCCCAGCGGGCTGGCTCAGTCAACACCAGAGTCGATGGTCAGTTCTTTCCGGCGCAAGGGTCAAAGTCGATCAGCGCCCGCACTATTCGACTGGCTGAAAGGATTGTCGATGCTGACCCTTGAAATAATGCCCGCCTCTGCAGCTTTCTGAGTCCAGTCGGGACAGGTGCTCGACATGGTCCTGTGGGCCGTGCTCGACCTTCTGCCTATGGACGCGGACGGCGCCGTGACAATGCAAGCATCGGATACTCGAGCCGCCAGAGCCGATCGCCTCGGTAACGGGAACCTCTTTCCAGCGCCACTCATTCCCGCCGTCTACTCTGTACTGGGTTCTGAGTTCGCAGCGCGTCATCAGGTCGTCTGGCATTGGGATTCCTCGGAGTATTGAACCAGCTGGAGTCGGTAGGTTTTCGCGGTCAGGGATGTTGTTCCCGAGACCGTTTAGGCGCGCAACGGGCTAGCTCGAGGTACTTGTGTCGGAACGACTCGTAGTACCCCTGAAGCTGAGTCCCGCTGCATGCGGCGATAAGGTCTTCCACAAGGTCCTCCAAGAAGACGACGCGCAGTCGCTCCCGGCCACTTTCAGTTAGGAACTCCTCCCGTGCGCGCGCTGCCTGTTCCGCAACCTTGCAGTTGGCGCGGGGGAATAGAAACACGACCTCCGACTGGCTGGTGATGTGCACCAGGTTTCGCAGGACCTGATAGTTCCTCAGGAAGAACAGTGGATCGTTGCATTGGTCTGCGATATACGCCGAGTTCGCGAGCAAGGGCGCATACGTGACGCGGAACTTCTCTATATGTTCCGCATCGAGTTTCGCGCCTCCGAAGCCATCTTCGGTGTACTTGACCTCTACGAAGAGACTCTGTTCTTCACGACGCAGATGAAAATCGAATGACGTTCGTCTTGCGGCGTTCTCAAGCTGCGACTCCGATTCGAATACTCCCTGCACGGGAGTGCTCATGTCCGAGCCGATGGAGCATAAGAAG
>Ga0075163_10005147_pt1 | contig 17470 bp, 15 predicted proteins | sample JI1023141ADNA_FD_71478 | JGI IMG/M metagenome (GOLD analysis project Ga0075163, IMG submission 71478) | Wastewater effluent complex algal communities from Wisconsin, to seasonally profile nutrient transformation and Carbon sequestration -... | ecosystem: Engineered > WWTP > Effluent > Algae...
GCCGCGGTGGCGGCGCGCACGTCGGGCCCACCCAGCCGCTGCACCTCGGCGTCGCCGCGGATCTCGACGCCCTTGCCGCCCAGCCGCGCGCACAGCGCCGGCACCGCGACCTCGGCGATCGCGCGATCGACCAGGATCGTCTCGAGCGCGTTGCACACGCCGGGGCGCGAGGTCTTGCCGTTGTCGGCGATCGCCAGCGCCATCGCGAGGTCGGCGGCGGCGTGGACGTACAGGTGGCAGACGCCCTTGTAGTGCTTGATCACCGGCACCCGCGCGTGCTCGGCGACGAAGCGGATCAGCCCCTCGCCGCCGCGCGGGATGCACAGGTCGATCAGATCGTCGAGGCCGAGCAGCAGGCGGATCGCCTCGCGGTCGGTCGACGGCACGATCGTCACCGCGGCGGCCGGCAGCCCCGCGGCCTCGAGGCCGGCGGCGACTGCGCCGCCCAGCGCCTGGTTGCTGTGAAACGCCTCGGAGCCGCCGCGCAGGATGCACGCGTTGCCGGCCTTGAGGCACAGCGCGGCGGCGTCGACGGTGACGTTGGGCCGCGCCTCGTAGACGATCGCGATCACGCCGAGCGGGATGCGCATCCGCGCGATCCGCAGGCCGTTGGGCCGGGTCTCCTCGCGCTCGAGCCGACCGACCAGCTCGGGCTGCGCGGCGATCTCGTCGACCGCCGCGGCGATCGCGGCCAGGCGCCGCTCGTCGAGGCGCAGCCGATCGATCATCGCCGGGGCCAGGCCGCGGGCGGCGGCGCCGTCGAGATCGCGCTGGTTGGCGGCGAGGATCGTCGGCGCCTGGGCGCGCACGGCGGCCGCGATCGCCACCAGCGCGGCGTGGCGCTGCTGGGCCGGGGCCTTGGCGACGACCCGGCTGGCGGCGCGGGCGGCGGAGGCGAGGGAGCGAAGTTCGGCTTCGGTCACGAGGTGCGACTGGCGCTCACGGAGCGTCACACGAGCACGAGGTCGTCACGGTGGATGGCCTCGTCGAGCGTCTTGTAACCAAGCGTCGCCTCGATGTCGGTCGAATGCAAGCCCCGGATTCGCGCCAGGTCGGCGGCGGGGTAGGCGGCCAGCCCGCGCGCGACCTCGCGGCCGTCGGCGGTGACCACGCTGACCGTGTCGCCAGCGGCGAAGTCGCCGTCGAGCGCGGCGATGCCGGCCGGCAACAGGCTCTTGCCCTGCTCGCACAGCGCGCGGCGGGCGCCGTCGTCGATCACCACGCGGCCGGCGGGCTTGGCGCCGTAGGCGATCCAGTGCTTGCGCCGGCTGACCGCCTCGCCCGGCACGAACAGCGTGCCGACGTCGGCGCCGTCGAGCACGTCGAGCAACACCCGCGGCGCGCGGCCGGGCGCGATCACGCACGGCACGCCGAGCCGGGTCACCATCCGCGCGCTGCCGACCTTCGACGCCATGCCGCCCGAGCCGACGCCGTCGCCGCGCGACGCCCCGGCCACCGGCGCGGCCTCGCGCTCGATGTCGCGCACGATCGGCATCCGCACCTTGTGCTCGTCCCAGACGCCGTCGACGTCGGTCAGGATCACCAGCGCGTCGGCCGACGCCAGGCTCATCACCAGCGCGGACAGCTGATCGTTGTCGCCGAACTTGATCTCCTCGACGGCGACCGTGTCGTTCTCGTTGATGATCGGCACGACGCCGCGATCGAGCAGCGCGCGCAGCGTGTTGCGCGCCGACAGGAACCGGCCGCGATCGCCGACGTCGTCGTGGGTGAGCAGCACCTGGCCGATCAGCCGATCGTGCGGCGCGAACGCGTGCTCCCAGTGCTGCATCAGCCGGCTCTGGCCGACCGCCGCCGCCGCCTGCAGGCCGGGCAGGTCGGCCGGGCGCGCCGCCAGCCGCAGCGCCTTGACGCCCAGCGCGATCGCGCCCGACGACACCAGGATCACCTCGACGCCGCGGGCGATCAGCGCCGCGACCTGATCGGCGATCGTCGCCGGGCGGCCGGCCGGGCTCTCGGCCAGCAGCCGGCTGCCGATCTTGACGACGACGCGCTTGGCGTCGCGCAGCGCGGCCCGCTCGGGCGCCGGCGCGGTCACGGCGTGCCTCGCCACGTCGCCTCGAACCGCTCGATGGCGGCGTCGAGGAACGGGTTGACGTCCGCGGTGAGCTGCAGCTCGATCGCCGCGACCGCCTTGGCGAACCAGCCGTCGCGATCGGCCAGCTCGCGATCGACCAGCGCGTCGACCTCGTCGACCGCCTCGGCCAGCGCCACGTCGTCCTTGCCGCGGCCGAGCAGCTTGCGCAGCCGCCCGCCCGAGGCCAGATCGGCGATCGCGAGCGGCGCCTTGGCCGCGGTGCGCGCCGCCACCAGCGCGCCCCGGCGGAACGGCTCGAACGACAGCCCGCCCGGCGTGGTCGCCAGCGCGGCGCCGATCGCGTCGGCGATCGTCAGCGCGCGCGGGCCGTCGAGCCCGAGCCCGGTGTGCAGCCGCGCGCAGTAGTGATCGAACAACGTCAGGCTGGCGAACGTGCGCGACGCGGCCTGGGCCCGGCGCATCGCGGTGATCGCCATCATCACCCGCTTGACGCTCTGGCTGGCCAGCCGCAGCGCCAGCGCCGACGACGTCAGGTCGACCCACGACGCCGGCTGGCTGCGGCCGTGGACCAGGTTCTTGACCGCGGTGGCGTCCAGATCGATCTGGTAGCTGGCGGCGATCCGCTTGTAGGCGCCGCCCAGCACGGCCTCGCGCAGCCAGTCGTCGAGGAACGGCACCGGCACCAGGCTGGCGGCGGTGGTGGCCAGCGCGCGCGCGACCGCCAGGCGGCGGTGCCCCTGCAGGTAGTCGCGGCGCAAGGTCAGCGTCGTCACTTGCCGGCTCCCGACGTCGGCGCGGCCGGCGGCGTGGTCGGCGGCGTGGTCGGCGGCGTGGCCGGCTCCACCGCGGGCTCGTCGATCGCCGCCTTGCCCTGCGGCGGCGCGATGCCCTTGAGCAGCGTGTTGCGGTCGTCGACCTCGCGCGAGCGGGTCGGCGTGGCCACCACGAGGTCGGCCGGCGGCGGGCTGATCGTCGGCGCGGCGATCGCCTCGACCTGCTGCTTGACGGTGATGGCCATGGTCAGGCGCTTGCCGTCGCGCTCGAAGGTCACCTCGCCCGCGATCGCCGCCCGCAGCGCCACGCCGAGCTCGTCGTCGAGCACGACCTCGCCGCCGATGCCGACCACCTGCACGCTGTCGCGCCACGACCGCTGGGTCAGCGCCTCGCGCGGCAGCGACCGCGGCGACGGCGCCAGCTTGACCTCGAGCTTGTGACCGGCCCGGCCGGCGACGGTCTCGGCGCCCTTGGCGCTGACCTCGAGGCCCCGGGCCAGGAGGTCGACGTAGTCGCCCAGCACCGCCGCGAGCTGATCGCGGATCGCCGCCGGCTCGTCGTCAGTCTCGGGGCCACGGCCGTGCCAGCGGGCGTAGCGCGGGCGCAGGAACAGCTGACCGCCCTGCCAGATCACCTCGCGGCCGTCGTCGGCGGTGTTGTCGGCGGTGGCGTGGTACGGCCCGGCCGCCGCCGACTCGATCGTCACGGTCTCGCCGAGCTGCTCGAGCGTGGCGTCGCCATCCTTGACCGTCACCGTGCTGGTGATGGTCAGGCGATGATCGCCGAGCTTGGCCGCGGCGACCCGCCACGGCTGCGCCAGCGCCCGGGCCAGCTCGCGCCCTTCCTTGCCGGCGCGCCCGACGTCGATCGGCGCCGGCGCGGTGGTGATCGGCGTGACCAGGCCGGGCGGCTCGCGATCGCCGCTACCGCCACCGCAGGCGGCGACGGCGACGACGAGCATCCAGGCGCAGGCGCGCTCCATCGCCCGTAGATAGCGTCCGCGTCCCCGAGGGTCAACCCGCGCCGACCGGTAGGGTGGTACCGTGCGGTCGATGCCGCCGTCGCCGCTGGACGACCTGGCCCACAGCCCGGCCGCGCTGGTCGCGGCGTTCCTGTTCGGGACGCTGTGGGGCAGCTTCGCCAACGTCTGTATCTACCGCTGGCCGCCGACCGACGCGCACCCGAACGGCCGCTCGGTGGTCCACCCCGGCTCGCACTGCGGCGTGTGCGGTCACGCGGTGCGCTGGTACGACAACGTGCCGATCCTCAGCTGGCTGTGGCTGCGCGGCAAGTGCCGCGACTGCGGCACCGGCTTCTCGGCGCGCTACCTGCTCGTCGAGGCGGTCACCGGCGCGCTGTTCGCCGCGGCCTGGTGGTTCGCGGTGGTCGCGCGCGCGCCGCTCGAGCCGCTCGACGATCGCATGGTGCGCTTCGCGATCGGCGCGGCGTTCGTCTGGACGATGGTGGTGATCCTGTTCACCGACCTCGATCACAAGCTGGTCTTGCCGCTGCCGTCGTACCCGGCGATCCCGATCTTCTACGGCCTCGGCCTCTTGCTGCCCGACCGCCACTGGCCCGACGGGCTGATCGGCATCGCGGTCGGCTACGGCATCGTCCGGCTGATCGCCGACGGCTTCTACTACCTGACCGGCCGCGAGGGCATGGGCTACGGCGACGGCGTGATCCTCGCGGTGGTCGGCGCGCTGCTCGGCTGGCGCGGCGTGGTGGTCGGGCTGTTCGGCGGCGCGATGCTCGGCACGGTGATCGCGGTCCCGGCGCTGCTGGTCGCCCGGGCCCGGGGGGGCAAAGGTGCGCCGCCCGCCGCCAAGCCCGACGCGCCCGCCGCCGAGCCCGCCGCGCCCGCCGCCGCCGACGCGCCTGCCGACGACGCCGACGCTGCCGACGCCGGCCTCGCGCGCGTCGAGGTGCCTTTCGGCCCGTTCCTGGCGATGGCCGCGCTGTTCTGGTGGTTCGCCGAGCCCTACGTGACGCTGCAGCTGCTCGGGCAGTAGCGCGGCCGGCCGCCGCTCACGCGGTGAGCGTCTCGACGATCGCCATGGCCACCGCGCGGCCGGCGTCGATCGCGCCGCTGGGCAACGTGACGCCGCCGACGACGGCGTGGCCGCCGCCGCCGTGGCTGGCGCACAGCTGGCCGAGGTCGTGGCGGCGCGCGCCGCCCCACGGGTTCCAGCCGACGCCGACCTTGACCGCGCTGTCAGAGGCCAGGAGCGTCACGGTGTACGTGCAGGCCGGGAACAGATCGTAGGCCGACAGCCCGGGCGAGCCGACGCCTCGACCGATCAAGTCGAACAGCACCACGTCGCCGCGCACCTGCCCGACCTTGCGCCAGCGCTCGCGATCGCCGGCGCGCCGGGTCAGGATCGGATCGAGGTCGGCGCGCACCCACGGCGCGCGATCGATGGCCTCGAGCGGCTCGCGCTCGAGCGTGGCGATGAAGCGCGCGATCTGCGTCGCGTTGCGGACGCTGGCGACCCACACCGCCAGCCGCGTCGCCGGCGTGCCCAGCGCGCACGCGGTCTGCGCGTCGGGGTACGCGGCGGCGTCGACGATGTCGGTCCACGTGGTGAGCTCGGCGAGGTGCGGCGGCGGCTCCCAGCCGAAGCGCGCGCGCAGCGTCCGGGTCACGACGCCGGCGCACGACGGCGCGGTCGGCTCGAACGCCATCTGCTGGTCGGCGCGCGCCGCGAAGTGCGCGGCCAGCTCGGCCGGGTGGAACGCGGTCGCGTGGTGATCGAACCACCAGCGCATCGCCGGGTGCGGGCTGTAGCGGAAGTCGACGCAGGCGTTGTCGTCGCCGTCGATCGCGACGCCGGCGAACGCGTCGCCGAGCTTGTGGTGCATGCCGACCGGCACGACCGTCACGTCGGGCGCGCGGGTCCGGTAGAACGCGGCGAACAGCGCGGCCGACGCGGCGCCGTCGAAGCAGGCGTCGTGGAAGAACAGCTTGAGGGTGGTCACGCGCGATCCTCGACCCGTCACATCGGCGGCGCGTCGTCGCAGCTCCACTGCACGTTGTAGCTGTGCACGATGGGCGTCGACTCGCGGTCGTCGGAGATCAGCCGCAGGATCAGCAGCAGGTACTTGCCGTCGGGCACCGGGCCGGGCGGCGCCTGCAGGTCGGCCGGCGACATCGTCCACGGGCCGAACATCGGCTGCTGGTCGAGCGTGAGCAGATCGTCGCCCGAGCGCACGTAGACCTCGACCCGGGTGCCGGGCGGCGTGGTCTCGGTCCAGGTCACGCGCACCCACTTGGCGGCGCGGCCGGTGGCGCAGCCCTGGATCGGCACGATGTACTCGCCCTGCGAGCGAGTGACGGTGCGCAGGCCGAGGCCGGTGAAGTCCGAGTAGGTGTACGGGTTCTGGCCGACCGGGAAGGTGTCGACGGTGTTGCCGGTCATCGGGTGCGCCGCCGGCTCGCCGGTGGCCTGGTCGATGTGCAGGCGCGACGCGGTCGACGAGCTCTGGTTGACGGCCCAGATGTCGCCGTCGAAGTCGACGCCGGCGCCCACCGGCACGTTCTGCCCCGGCAGATCCCAGACGCCGGTCGCGGTGGCGGTGTCGGCGTTGATCCGCACCAGCCGCGAGCCGGTGAACGACGGGTTGGTGTGCAGCGCGCCCCAGAGGTTGCCGCGGGTGTCGATGCCGATGCCGCGCACCGCCCAGCCCGGGGTCAGGCCGGCCAGCGTCACCGAGGTCCAGACGTTGGTCGCCGGGTCGTAGCGGAAGGTCTCGTTGGTCGGGTAGCCGCCCAGCCACACCCGGTTCTGCAGGTCGACCGCGATGCCGTACGAGCCGCCCGCCGACTGCTGCATCACGTACGACAGCGGCGCGGGGTTGGCCCCGGTGTCGATCCGCGCCAGGTACACCGCGCCGCAGCAGCCGCTGGGCGCCCACAGCCGGCCCAGGCCGTCGATCGCCGCGCCGTACGGGTTGACGTTGACGCCGAGCGCGGTGTTGAAGCCGCCGGTCTGCGGCACCCGCTGGATCAGCGCGCCGGTGTTGCCGTCGATCTGGTAGAAGGCCTGCTCGCTGAACATGCCGACCCAGACGTTGCCCGGGTTGCGCTGGCCGGGCATCGCGTTGCCGGCGTCGATGGCCAGCGCGCGGGCCTGCCAGTAGTTGGCGTCGCCCTGGTTGCCGACCACCACCGTCATCGCGACGCACTCGTCGGCCTCGCCGAAGAACTCGGCCGGGTTGGCCGGGTTGATGCGGTTGTCGCCGTCGACGTCGCGCGACGTGTCGATCATGCCGTTGCCGTTGGCGTCGACGCAGTCGGCCGGCGCGTTCCAGATCTTGGTGATGCTGGGCTGGGCGCCCGGCGCGCGGTTGGCCACCCAGACGTCGCCGTAGAAGTCGACCGCGGTGCGCGACGGGCGGTTGGTGGCGTAGCCGCCGCCGGCGGTGCCGTCGCTGTACAGCGGGAAGTTGCGGCCGGTGTGGTTGACGACGCGGGCGTGGGTCACCGACGGGTACCGGCCGACCTCGGCGCCGGTGCGGGTGTCGAGCTTGGTCACCGTGCCGTCGTGATCGTTGGCGATCCACAGGAAGTGGTTCTCGATCGTCGAGCTGTCGAGGACGATGTCGCCCATCGGATCGACGCCGACGCCGTCGCACTCGATCGACGGGTTCATCGCGGTGCACGGGAACGGATCGGTGTCGACGCCGGCGCCGTCGCAGCCGGGCAGGCAGTTGCCGCACGCCGACATCACGCCCTCGTCGGTCGCGTTGTCGCAGTCGTCGTCCGACGCGTTGCACACCTCGTCGTTGGGCAGCACCTGGCCGATGCACAGGTTCCAGGTGCCGGTGGTGGCGTTGCAGGTGCGGGTGCCCTTGACGCAGGCGCCGGTGCCGGCGAGCGCCGGCGGCCCGTCGAAGCACGGCACCGGCGCGGTGTCGATCGCCGGATCGCACGGGCAGCCCTGGTAGATGCCCGCGGCGCAGCAGTCGTCGTGCAGCGCCGGGTCGTTGTCGTTGCAGTCGGGGCCGGCCGGGCAGCTGGCGCCGTAGTGATCGCCGTCGAGGTCGGTGCCGCCGACGCACTCCGGGGCGTCGCCCGGCGTGCTGCCGCACGAGCAGGCCGGCACGAACGCCGAGGCGATGACGAGAGCGAGCGCGGCGAGCGCGTCGGTGGTGCGCATGAGGTTCTCCAGCCCGGCGGCGAGCGCGGGGCCACCATTGTAGTGACATCCCGCGGTGCGACGCCAGCGGTGCGTGTCGGACACGGTGCGCGGCGCTTGGCCCCTTGCAGGGCGGGCGGTTTGGTCGATGATCGCACCGTGGTCTGCACCGTCTCGAGAGCGCCATGAACGTCGAGCAAGTCCGCTACAGCGATGGCCAGTGGCACGGGCCGAGCGCGCTCGACGCCGGGTGGGTGCTGTGCTTCGGCGCGCCCGACCTGCTGAGCGATCCCGCGCTGCGGGCCGAGGTGGCGCGGCGGTACCCGCGGGCGGCGGTGATGGGGTGCTCGACCGCCGGCTCGGTCGAGGCGACGCGGATCCACGACCACGCACTCGTCGTCACCGCGGTGCGCTTCGCGCGGACCCGGGTGCGCGTCGCGGCGGTCGCGCTCCCCGCCGCCGAGGCCGCGGCGGACGCCGGCGGCGCGCTGGCGCGACAGCTGGCCGCGCCCGACCTGCGCCACGTGTTCGTGTTGAGCGAGGGCATCGACGTCAACGGCACGGCGCTGATCGCCGGCCTGCGCGCGGCGCTGGCGCCCGAGGTCACGGTGTCGGGTGGGCTCGCCGCCGACGGCACGCGGATGGCCGCGACCGTCGTGCTGGCCGGCGACGAGGTCGGCGGTCACCGCGTGGTGGGCGCCGGCCTGTACGGCGCCGAGCTCGAGGTGCGCTGCGGGTCGCTCGGCGGCTGGGATCCGTTCGGCCCCGAGCGGATCATCACCCGCGCGGTCGGCAACGTGGTCTACGAGCTCGACGAGCAGCCGGCGCTGGCGCTGTACGAGCGCTACCTCGGGCCCCACGCCGAGGGGCTGCCGCGCTCCGGCCTGCTGTTCCCGCTCGAGGTCCGGCCGCCGGACGGCGGACCGTCCGTGACCCGGACGCTCCTGGCGGTCGATCGCGCGGCCGGGTCGATCACCTTCGCCGGCGACATGCCGACCGGCCACGTCGCGCGGCTGATGCGCGCCAACATCGACCGGCTGGTCGACGGCGCCACCGGCGCGGCCCGGGCCTGCGGCGGCGCACCCACGAGCGCGCTGGGGCTGGTGGTAAGCTGCGCCGGGCGGCGCATCGTCATGGGCCAGCGCACCGAAGAGGAGCTCGACGCGGTGGTGGCGGAGCTGGGGCAGGTCCCGCTGACCGGCTTCTACTCCAACGGCGAGCTCAGCACCGCCGGCGGCGAGGCCTGCTCGCTGCACAACCAGACGATGACGATCACCACGCTGGCGGAGCGGGGATGAGCGGACGCCACCGCCTGCTGGAGCGCCAGCTGGCGCGCCTGGGCGTGGCCAGCGCCACCCCCGAGCTGCAGGCGTTGTTCGCCGTGATCAGCGAGGCGTACGCGCAGATCGCGCGCTGCTCGAGCGCTCGCTGGCGCTGACCTCGCAGGAGCTCCTGACGCGCAACCAGGAGCTGTCGACCGCGATGCGCCAGGCGGCGCTGGCGTTCTGGGCCTGGGAGCCCGAGCTGCAACGGCTGGCGATCCAGGGCTTCGGCCCGGTCGGGTTCGACGAGGTGCGCGGTCGGGGCAGCTTCGGACTCGACGAGGTGCTGGCCCGCGTCGCGATCGGCGATCGCGCGGCGGTGGCCGCGGCGCTCGGACAGCCCGGCGGCGAGATCGATCTGCTGTTCCGGGTCGGCGACGGCGCGCGCTGGGTGCGGATGCGCGGCCAGGCCGGGCGCAGCGGCAGCCGGATGCTCGGCGTGTGGGCCGACGTCACCGCCGAGACCCGCACGCGGCTCGACGAGCAGCGCCGCCGCGAGGCGCTGGAGCGCCAGACCCGGACGTTGCAGCGGCTGGCCGAGCTGCTGGCCGGGGGCGTCGAGGTCGAGGCGGCGCTGGCCGAGGTGTGCGCCGAGCTGTGCGAGACGCTCGACATCGGCAGCGCCAGCGTGTGGCTGGCCAGCGACGACGGCACCGAGCTCGCGTGCCTGGTGCGCTACGAGCGGGCGAGCGCCGGTCCGGGCATGCGGCCGCCGCCGCTGGTGCTGGCCGAGTTGCCGACCTACGTCGCCGCGCTGACCTCGCAGCGCACGCTCGCGGTCGACGACCTCGCGACCACGACGGTCGCGGCCGAGCTGGCGCCGCGGGCGATGGCGGTGGGGCTGCGGGCGATCCTCGACTCGGCGTGTCGCAGCGGCGGGACGCTGGTCGGCATGGTGTGCTGCGAGCACGCCGCGACGCCGCGCGCGTGGCGGCCCGAGGAGCGCGCCTTCGCGGCGTCGGTCGCCGACGGCGTCGCGCTGGCGATCGAGCGCCAGCGCCGGGCGCGGGCCGAGGGCGAGCGGGCGACGCTCGAGGACAACCTGCGCCAGGCGCAGAAGCTGGAGTCGCTGGGCCAGCTCGCCGGCGGCGTCGCCCACGATCTGAACAACCTCCTGACGCCGATCCTGATCTGCAGCGAGCTGGTCCGCGAGGCGGTCGCCCCCGACGCCGGGCTGTGCGAGCTGCTCGACACGATCATGTCGGCCGGCGGCAGCGCCCGCGATCTGGTCGTGCAGCTCCTGGCGTTCGGGCGCAAGCAGATGTTGCAGCTGCGCGGCCTCGACGCGAGCCAGGCGTGCGAGCAAGCGCTCAAGCTGCTGGCGCGGTCGCTGCCGGCGACGATCGAGGTGCGCGCGCGCCTGGCTCCGGCGCTGCCGCTGGTGATGGCCGACGCGACCCAGCTGCAGCAGGTGATCGTCAACCTGGCGATCAACGCCCGCGACGCGATGCCGGCCGGCGGCGCGCTGACGGTGTCGACCGCGCTGGTCGAGGCCCACGGCCGGGCGCTGGTGGCGATCGCGGTCGAGGACAGCGGCGCCGGCATCGATCCGCAGACGTTGCCGCACATCTTCGAGCCGTTCTTCACCACCAAGAGCGCCGGCCGCGGCACCGGCCTGGGCCTGGCGATGGTCTACGGCATCGCCAAGCAGCACGGCGGCACCGTCGAGGTCACCAGCGAGGTCGGGCGGGGCGCGCGCTTCGAGGTGCGGCTGCCGCTGGCCGAGCGGCGCCACACCAGCGGCAGCGGCGGGCGCCCGGCGATCGCGCGGCGGACCGCGGTCGCGCCGGCGACGATCCTGGTGGTCGAGGACGATCCGGTCGTGCTTGAGCTGGTGACCGCGGTGCTGCGGCGCGAGGGCTACAACGTGATCGACGCCGACGATCCCACCGCCGCGCTCGAGCTGGTGCGGTCGCACACCGGCGAGCTCGAGCTGGTGCTCACCGATCTGGTGATGCCGCGGCAGAACGGCGTGCAGCTGTTCGCGCAGATCGCTCGCCTGCGGCCCCAGACCCGGGTGGTGTTCATGTCGGGCTACGGCCAGGACGCGCTCAACATCCCGGCCGACGTGACGCTCCTGCACAAGCCGTTCACGATCGACGGCCTGGTGGCGGCGGTGCGCGGCGCGCTGGAGGCGCCGGTCGCGCGGTGACCGCGGGTGCCCGCTGGCGAAAAGCCAGGCTATAAGGGCGCCATGAGCATCACGGCCAGCAACTGGCTGCCAATCGGACACATCATCGGCTTCGTCGCGTGGATCGCGGGGATGCTGGCAACCCTTTACCTCCTTCGCGTCCACGCCATGGTCGAGGGCCCGGCGCGCGACGTGTGCGCGCGGCAAGAGGGCCGCACCGCGATCATCATGGACCTGGGCGCGACGCTGGCGCTGGTGTGCGGCTTCTGGCTCGCCTTTGGGCGCACCCCGAGCGCGTTCAAGACCGGCGGCTGGCTGCACGTCAAGCTGACGATCGTCGCGCTGACGCTGTTCGCGATCCACGGCTTCACCCGCGCCCAGGTCAAGCGGTTCCGCACCGGCAACGTCAAGGAACTGCCGCGGGTCTTGCCGTACGTCGTGATGGCGGCTGCCGCGGCGGTGATCATCCTCGGGAAGCACCCGACGCTCTTGCGGAAGTAGACTCGCGGGCGGTGGCTCCGCCGACCATCCTCCACGTCGATCTCGACGCGTTCTTCGCGGCGGTCGAACAGCGCGACGACCCGGCGCTGCGCGGCAAGCCGGTGCTGGTCGGGGGCTCGGCGCGCCGCGGCGTCGTGGCCGCGGCCAGCTACGAGGCCCGCACCTACGGCGTGTTCTCAGCGATGCCGATGGCCGAGGCGCTGCGCCGCTGCCCGCACGCGATCGTCGTGCCGCACCGGATGGAGCGCTACGCCGAGGCGTCGCGCGGCTTCTTCGCGATCCTCGACGACTTCTCGCCCGCGGTCGAGGGCCTGTCGTTCGACGAGGCCTTCGTCGATCTCACCGGCAGCGAGCGCCTGCTCGGGCCGCCGCGCGCGGTGGGCGAGGCGATCAAGGCGCGGGTGCGGCGCGAGCTGGCGCTGGTCGCGTCGGTGGGCATCGCGCCGACCAAGATGGCGGCGAAGATCGCCTCGGACATCGACAAGCCCGACGGGCTGCGCGTGGTCGCGCCCGACGGGATCGCGGCGTTCCTGGCGCCGCTGCCGCTGGGCCGGCTGTACGGCGTCGGCGAGGTCACCGGGCAGGCGCTGCGCGAGCTGGGCCTGCTGACGATCGGCGACGTCGCCGGCTACCCCGAGCGGGCGCTGGTGGCGCGGCTCGGGCCGACCGCCGGGCCGATGATCGCGGCGCTGGCCCGCGGCGAGGACCCGCGGGTCGTCGAGGACGAGGCGCCGCCGGTGACGATCGGCCACCAGGAGACCTTCGACGACGATCTGTGGGAGCGGGACGAGCTGGAGATCGTGCTGCTGCATCAGCTCGATCGCGTGGCCGAGCGGGTGCGGCGCGCCGGGCTGCGGGCCACGGTGGTGGGCGTGGTCGTGAAGTACGACGACTTCCGGCAGATCACGCGGCGCACGACGCTGGCCGATCCCACGACCGACGCGGCGGTGATGGCGCGCGCGGCGTTCCAGCTGCTGGCGGCGGTCGACATCGCCGATCGGCCCAAGCGCCGCGTGCGGCTGCTCGGCGGCTTCGCGGCCGGGCTCGAGCCGCGCGATCAGCCGCGCCAGCTCGCGCTCGACGAGGCCACCCGCGCGCGCGGCGAACGGCTGGGCGACACGCTCGACAAGCTGAAGGATCGCTTCGGCGGCGCGGCCGTGACCCGCGCGGTGCACCTGACCGAGGCCGCGGACCCGCGGCGCCGCGACCCGGGCCCGCGCAAGAAGTAAGCGCTGACGGCGAGTTGCGCGCGATCGACGGCGCGCGGTTCCCATTTCGGCGGGCTCGCGTGTCAATGGGGAGAAGCTCGCCGCGCCGCTCCCATCACCCCCAGGCCCTCATGCGCCCCCTCCTGTGTACCTTGCTCGCGCTCGCCGCCACCCTGGCGCCCGCCGCCGCGGCGCGCGCCGACGACGTCGTCGGCTACGCGCTGGTGGTCGGCTCCAACCGCCCCGGCCCGGGCCAGGCGGCGCTGGCGTTCGCCGAGGACGACGCGCGGGAGGTCGCCGAGGTGCTGCGCGATCTCGGCGGCTTCCCCGCCGCGCGAGTGCAGGTCGTGCTCAACCCGTCGGCGAAGGCGCTCGGCGCCGCGCTCGACAAGCTCGAGCGCGCGGTGGCCGCCGACGTCGTCGCCGGTCGCGCGCCGCGGGTGTTCTTCTACTACTCGGGCCACGCCAAGGCGTCGGGGCTGTCGCTCGGCCCCGACGAGTACGCGCTCGAGACGCTGCGCGCGCGGCTGTTCGCGACCCGCGCCGCGCTGACCGTCGTGGTCCTCGACGCGTGCCAGAGCGGCGCGTTCTCGCGGATCAAGGGCGCCGAGCCCGCCGCCGACTTCTCGTACAACTCGCGGGCGCGGCTCGACGCCAGCGGCGTCGCGGTGCTGGCGTCGTCGACCGGCAGCGAGCTGTCCCAGGAGTCGGACTTCCTGCGCTCGTCGTACTTCACCCACAACCTCCTGGTCGGGCTGCGCGGCGCCGCCGACGACAACCACGACGGACAGGTGTCGCTCGACGAGGCCTACCGCTACACCTACCACCAGACGCTGGTAGCCACCGCCGCCACCGCGGTCGGCAGCCAGCACGTGTCGGTCGAGGTCGACCTCAAGGGTGCCGGCGAGATCCCGCTGGCGTTCCCCGAGCGCGCGACCGCCGCGCTGACCCTGCCGGCCGACGCCGAGGGCCAGGTGCTGGTGGTCAAGGCCCCGGCCCGCGCCGTGGTGGCCGAGCTGCAGAAGGCCAAGGGCGCCGCGCTGCAGGTGGCGGTGGCGCCGGGCCGCTACCAGGTGCTGATGCGCACCGCCGCGCGCGTGGTCCGCTGCGACGCCACCGCCGGGCCGGGCGCGCCGCCGATCGACCTCGCCCGCTGCGCGGTGGACGCGCCGCTCGCCAGCGCGACCAAGGGCGCCGGCGCCGTCGACGGTCCGGCGTGGCTGATGAGCGTGGCGCTCGGCATCGGCGGCGGGCGCGCCGACGCGTACACCGAGCGGCTCGAGGAGTTCGGCTACCACAAGCAGCTCGGCGTCGGCACCCGGCTCGGCGTCGACGCGCTGCGCCGGGTCCACCCCGCGGTGCTGGTCGGCGGGCAGGCGGTGCTGTACGGCGGCGACGAGTGGCGCCGCGACACCGACCTCGAGCCGCTGACGATCCGCTGGAACACCGGCGTCGTCGGCGCGCTCGGGCGCGTCGAGCAGCACCTCGGGCCGGTCGCCGCCTTCGCCCAGCTCGGGGCCGGCCTGGCGATCACCGGCACCACCTTCGTCGATCAGGCCGGGGTCGCGACCGACGAGGTCCACGCCGGGCCCGCCGCCAGCGGCGCGCTCGGGCTCGACTGGATCATCGGCGCCGGCGTCGGCGTCACCGGCCGCTTCGACGCCAGCTACGCGCCGTCGTTGCCCAACCTCCTCGGCGATCGCCACGACACCGGCCAGCTCGGCCTGTCGATCGGCGTGGTCGTCGCGCGCTAGCCGAGCGCTAGCGAGGCTATCTCCGGATCTCCGCCGCACAGCCCCCAGCCGAGCCCCAGGACCCTCCCCATGCGCCACCTCCCCACGCTCCTCCTCCTCGCCGGCGTCGCCGTCACCAGCGGCGGCGCCACCGACTGCGGCCAGGTCATCGACGATCGCGGCTTCGATCTGTGGTGCGGCGATCGGCTGTGCCGGTGGTCCCTGGAGAAGGGCCAGATCGCCCCGGCGCCGACGTGGCACGCCGGCGACCACGGCGTCGAGCTGGTCGGCGCCGACGTCGCGATCTCGCAGCTCACCGAGGTGGCGTCGACCGACGGCCGCTGCGTCGGCTTCGATCTGGTCGCCGACGTCGCCGCCGACGCCGAGGTGCACCTGCTGGTCGACGTCTACGGCGACGGCACGATCGAGCGCGACGAGCGCATCCCGACCAGCGCGTGGCGGCCGGTGGCGTTCCGCTTGCGCATGCCCGAGTTCTACCAGGGCGTGCGCTTCCGCCTGACCAAGACCGGCGGCCACGCGGTGCTGGCCAACATCGGCGCGGCGATCGCCGACGACGCCGAGTGCGTCGGGCCGACGCTCGAGGCCGGGCTGCGCCCCGACGGCGTGACCTGCGGCGAGGACGCCGAGTGCGCCAGCGGCGATTGCGTGCCCGGGCCGCTGGGCTCGGGCTGCGGCGAGTGCACCACCGACGCCGACTGCGCCGGCGGCGACGTCTGCGGGATCGTCTCGTACGCCGAGGCGTCGCGCGGGCTGTGGGCGGCGTGCGTCGCGCCGGCGTCGACCGCGACCGGGCTGGCGTGCGTGCGCGACGCCCAGTGCGCGACCGGCACCTGCGCCGGCGGCTACTGCAGCGCGTGCCGCGACGACAGCACCTGCGGCGGCGGCGCCTGCGCGCCGATCCACTACGTCGTCGACCACGCCGATCGCGATCCCACCGACATCGCCGGGGCGCTGCACTGCACCGGCGGGCCGCTGGTGGCCAGCGGCGGCGCCTGCCTGGCCGACGGCGACTGCGCGTCGGGCGCCTGCGTTGGCGACGCGCTGGCGATGTGCACCACCTCGTTCTTCCCGCGGGCCTGCACCACCGACATGGAATGCCCGGGCTACGCCTTTGGCGGCGAGCCGGCGTGTGTCAACGTCGGAACCCGCGGTGGCACCTGCCAGTGAACACGCGGCCGCGTACCAGCGCTTCGGGCCCGCGCTGGTGCGCAAGGCCGAGCGCATCTTGCGCAACCGCGAGGACGCGGTCGACGTCGTCCACGCGCTGTTCGCCGAGCTGATCGCGCGCGGAGCCGCACCCGTGGATCTCCCCTACCTCTACCGAGCCGTCACCAACCGCGCGCTCAACGTCGTGCGCGACGCGCGCGGCCGCGCCCGGTTGCTCGAGCGGCAACAGGCGACGCTGGCGCCGGCGCCGCGGGCCTCGGGCGCGCTGGTGGTCGGGCTCGATCTGCTGGCGCGGCTGTGCGATCGGCTCGACGCCGATCACCGCGACGTGCTGGTGGCGCGCTACGTCGACGAGCTGACCCAGGACGAGATCGCCGCGCTGTACGGCGTCTCGCGCAAGACCGTCGGCAAGCGGCTGGCCCGGGTCGACGCCGCGGCGGCGGCGCTGGTCGCGGAGGGCGCGTGACCGCCGCGACGTGCATCGGCGAGCCGGTGTCGTGGCTGCGCCTCGAGCGGCTGGCGCTGGCCGACCTCGACGCGGCCACCACCGCCGCGGTGCGCGCGCACCTCGACGCTTGCGCGGCGTGCGCCGCGGCGTTCGCGCGCATCGCCGACGACGCCCGGCCCCTGCCGCGGCTGCCGGCGGTGGACGCGGCGGCGCGGCCGTGGTGGACGCGGTGGCGCGTGGCGATCGGCGGCGTCGCGCTGGCGGCGGGCGCCGCGGTCGCGCTGGTGGCGCTGCGGCCGGCGGCGGTCGCGCCGTTGCCGCCCGGCGGCGTCCGCGTCAAGGGCGCGGGCGTGGTGGTGGTGCGGCTGGTCCGCGAGCGCGACGGCGCGATCGCGATCGATCCCGACGACGTGCGCGAGACCGATCGCTGGAAGGTCGAGCTGACCTGCGCGCCCGACGGCGTCGCCTGGGTCGACGTCGCGGTGGTGCAGGGGGCCGAGGTAGCGTTCCCGCTGGCGGCGCAGGAAGTCGCGTGTGGCAACGCGGTGGCGGTGCCGGGGGCGTTCCGGATCACCGACGGCGCGGCGGAGGTGTGCGTCGCCCTCGCGCCGCGTGCGCCGGATCGCGATCAGCTGCGCGCCGGCGATCGCCGTGGCGTGGTGTGCCGGAGGCTGGCGACGGGACCGTGACCGCGGCCGCGACCGCGGCCGTGACCGCGGCCGTGACCGCGGCCGTGACCGTGGCCGTCACCGTCACCGTGGCCGTCACCGTCCCCGTGCCCGTCCCCGTCCCCGTCACCGTCACCGTCACCGTGCCCGTCACCGTGCCCGTCCCCGTCACCGTCACCGTGGCCGTGGCCGTGGCCGTGGCCGTGGTCGCCACGGTGGCTGTGACCGGTGACGGGGAACCGCGATGCCGGGCGCAGCGGCCCGGCGCGCGGCGGCTAGCGGCGCGGGTGGCGGAGGCGCCAG
>Ga0075163_10005148_pt1 | contig 17469 bp, 13 predicted proteins | sample JI1023141ADNA_FD_71478 | JGI IMG/M metagenome (GOLD analysis project Ga0075163, IMG submission 71478) | Wastewater effluent complex algal communities from Wisconsin, to seasonally profile nutrient transformation and Carbon sequestration -... | ecosystem: Engineered > WWTP > Effluent > Algae...
GCTGGATTGATAGCTGCCGTCGCGATTGGAGAACGCGGTGGCGAAGTTTTCGCCGCTGCCGCGGCCGTGGGCGACGTATTCGGCGTAGAGGAGACGTTCGCGTTCCAGATCGAACACCCACAGCCGCGGTTCGGTGGAGGGGCGCGAATAATCGATCACCGCCAACCGCGGGGCCTGGAGCACTGCGCCGGACCGCAGCGCGCAGGCGCGGGCGTCGAGGGCCAGCGCGAGGACATCGCGATTCAACGCTGGCGCGGTGGTGTGCAGGCGTCGCACCAGCGGCTCGGCGGAGGGCGAGACGTAGGCGACGGCGGCTGCGGCGAGCGCGGGTTCGGCGCGATCGGCCGCGAACGCGAGGGCGCAGGCGGCGAACAGGCTCGCGGCCGTGAAGGCGAGGGCGGAGCGGATCATCGGCGGAGCTTAGCAGGGGGTTGGAAAACGATCATGCTGATCGTTTTCATGTCGCCCGTCCGGTACATGTTCGGACGGGGTCTCAGCGAATCGATCGCTTATGCGCTCGCTTCGCCGTCGCAGCCGTTCTTGGCTGCGCCAGCAGGCTGATTTTCAACAGCCTGCTAGGCCCGTTAACGCGCGATTCGGGCGAGTTGCGCCGCCCATCCGCGGGCGCGAGGCAAAGACATGAGCGACACAAAGCGGTCGACACGGCCATCGCGCAACGACCGCAGCATCTCGCACGCACCGAAACCCGCCTTGTCCACCTCATGGCCAGAGAAGAGATAAAGTCTGGCGGGGAAGCGTGAGACGACAGGCTCGGCCGCCACAGGCCGGTTCTGCCTTGCACGCGCCCCTGAGAGCAACACACAAACAGGATTCGCCGGCCTATGCCCAGCCCTGCAACACCCGACGACCGCTATCTGGACCATCCCTACACGCTCGCCGGGCGGCTGATCGACCCCATCGCCGGCACCGCCACCTACCGCGACCAGTGCGTGCCGCTCAAGCGCAAACATCTGGAGGTGCTGGCCTGCCTCGCCGATGCCGGCACCGCAATGGTGTCCCGCGAGACGTTCATCGATCTGGTCTGGCGCGGCAACACGCTGACCGGCGAAAACGGTCTGAACAGTTCCATTCACGCGCTGCGGCGTGCGTTGCAAGACACCGATGCCGACAAGCCGCTGATCAGAACCATCCCGCGTCGCGGCTATCAGCTCACCGTGGTCGTCGCCGAGGTGCAGGAGGCGTTGCCGGAGGCGTTCGCGCCCGGCATGCCGATCGCCGGGAAGCCGGGCTGGCAGTTGTCGCGCAAGCTGGGCGGCAATGCGGCCAGCGAACTGTGGCTGGCCCAAGACCGGATCAGCGGCGACAAACGCGCGTTCCGCTTCTGTCGCAGCGAACAGCACCTGCAGGCGTTGCGTCGCGAGACCACAGTGTTGCGCTATCTACGCGAAGCATTGGCGGGACGGCGAGACACTGCGGTGGTGCTGGATTGGCAGTTGGATGAGCCGCCGTACCACTTGGAGATGGACGATGCCTCGGGCGGCAGTCTCGTGGAGTGGGCGGTCGCGCAGGGCGGCATCGGCCATGTGGCCTATCCGGAGCGGCTTCGTCTGACGGGCGAAGTCGCCGAGGCGCTGGCGGCGGTGCATGCGGTCGATGTGGTGCATCGCAATCTCGTCCCGTCGAGCGTGTTGATGTATGTTGATCGCGACGAGCGCGAGCAACACGCGCGTCTGGGCGAATTCGGGCTCAGCGATCTGACCGACCGCAGCCGGCTGGACGCGCTGCAAATCACCAGCGCCGGCTTGACGCTAAGCGGCGATCAGGTGGGCGATGCGCGGTATCTCGCGCCCGAGCGATTGGCAGGCCAAGCGGCCACGGCCGCCAGCGATGTCTACGCGCTTGGCGTGTTGCTGTTGCAGATGGCGGTGGGCGATCTGCAACGCACACTGTCGGACCCGTGGGAGCAAGCCGTCTATTCGCAGCCGCTGCGCGAGCTGATCGCCGCCTGCACATCGGCGGCGCCGGAGGCCCGGCCCAAGGCGTCGGTCGTGGCCGAGTGGTTGAGTGCGTTCGCTCAAGCGGCGCGCGATGCGGAGCCGACCGACCTCGGCGCCTCGCAGGCGGGTGCGCTGCCAGCCTCCGCGTCCGCCGATGCGGAGGCAACCGTGTCCGCGCCTGCCGTCGGCGGCCGAATCGGCCCCTACCGCCTGCTCGACCAGCTCGGCGAGGGCGGCATGGGCGTGGTCTACCTGGCCGAACAGCAAACGCCGGTGCAGCGCAAGGTCGCGCTCAAGGTGGTGCGCACGGGCATGATGAGCGGCGATGTGCGCGCCCGTTTCGAAGCCGAGCGCCAAGCGCTTGCGCTGATGCACCATCCCAATGTGGCGTCGGTGTTCGACGCCGGCAGCACGCCCGCCGGCCAGCCTTACTTCGCAATGGAGTATGTGCAGGGCCAGGACATCACTGCGCACTGCGATCGGCACAAGCTGGATTTTCGCGCGCGCATCACCCTGTTCCTGCAGGTGTGCGAAGGCGTGCTGCACGCGCACCAGAAAGGTCTGGTGCATCGCGATCTCAAGCCCGGCAATATTCTGGTCAGCCGCGCGAAGGATCCGCATGCGGCGGTGAAGATCATCGACTTCGGCGTTGCCAAGTCGATCTCCGGGCTGCTGGCTTCCAACCCGGCGCACACCCGCCTGGGCAGTTTCGTGGGCACACCTGCGTATAGCAGCCCCGAGCAGGTGTCCGGCCCGATGGCGAACATCGACACCCGTGCGGACATCTACTCGCTGGGCGTGGTGCTGTACGAACTGCTGGCGGGCGTCACGCCGTACAGCGAGGACGAGCTCAATCGTAAAACCCCGGTCGAACTGGCACGCCTGCTCAGCGGCGAACACCCGCCCAGTCCGCTGGTGCGCTACGCCAGCCTGAGCCGGGAAGAGGAGCACACCATCGCGGAACGGCGTTCGCTGTCGGTGGATGAAATGAAAGCCCAGCTCGGCACCGACGTGTCGTGGATCGTGGGCAAGTGTCTGGAAGTGGAACCGGACGACCGCTACCCGTCGGTGCTGGAGTTGGAAAACGATTTGCGCCGTTGGCTGGACGACAAGCCAATCAAAGCGCGGCCGGCCACGCGGCTGTACCGGATACGCAAGTTCGTGCGTCGGCATCGGTTGGGCGTGGCGGCGGCCACATTGGGAACGCTGGCGCTGCTGAGCACGACAGCCATTGCGGTCCATGGGTTGCTGACGGCACGCAGGGCAACCCTTGAAGCGGAAAAAGTGGCCGATTTCTACATCAAGCAGATGCAGTCCATCGACGCTGCCGCCATGGGCAGCGGCATACAACAGGCATTGATCGGAGCGGTGCAAAAACGCGGCGCCAGACTGGACTGGGATCCCGTTACGCTTGCGCAGGCTAAAAAACAATTCAACGCGCTCACCGAAGACGCGAACTACACCGACCTGACCCTGGACCAGCTGGACAACTATTCATTGAAGCCGGCAATGGCTGGCATCAAGCAGGACTTCGGCGATTCGCCGCTACTGCAGGCGCGCCTGTGGCAAACCCTGGCCGACACCCAACTGAATCTTGGCCTGTATGAGAAAGCAATCGAGCCACAACGGCTTGCGTATGAGCAACGCCTTAGATTGCTCGGGCCCGATGCCCCATCAACGCTCGTCTCGATGCGCGGCCGCGCCGACTCACTCAGGCGCATAGGCCGGAAGGATGAGGCTCTGCACTATGCGCAGGAAGCGACAACAAGAATGCGACGGGTGTTCGGGGACGATCATCCGGAAACATTGGCAGCGATCGCTCTGCAGGGCATTGTGATGCTCGACAAGAACGATATCAATGCGGCAGGGCAACTGTTTCGTGAAGCCCTCTCCGGTCAGCGTCGGGTGCTGGGCAAGGACCATGCTGAGACTCTATATACGATCGGGCTGCAATGTTTGGTGCTATCGCGCCAGAGTAAGCACAAAGAAGCGGTTGCATACGGACAGGAAGCGCTGAATGGTTTTCGCCGTACGCTCGGCAACAGCAATCCGAAAACGCTCCAGGCGATGGTTAGATTGGCTGACGCATACGATGCAATGGGCAAGTACCCTGAAACGGAAGCCCTACTGCGCGAGTCTCTCGATGGCTATCACCGAGTGCTGGGCCAGCGGCACCCAAGCGCTTGGCGTGCGATGGAGCGTCTATCGGGACTGCTCATGAGAACAGATCGAAGCGAGGAAGCGAATGTCTATTTGCTTAAAGTGCTTGAACAAAAGAGCAAATTCTTGCCTTCAGAAAACCTCGATATATACGTCACCAGCACCGATCTGGGCCATATTTTACGTTCCAACGGCCAGTTCGCCGAAGCGGAATCGGCATATCGCAAAAATATCGATAGCCTGCAACGGCTCACACAATTAGATGATGGATTACAAGCTGATCGAAGCTTCCTTTTGCTGGCGGTATCGTACAATCTTGCCGGCGTATTGAGGAGCCAAGGCAGGCTCGACGAGGCCATCGCCCTCTATCGCAGCACTCTGGAAAAAACCCGCCAAGCACTTGGCGATAAGCATGTCTCAACATTTTTGACGAAAGAGATGCTTGCATCCACGCTGCTTATGAAGGGGAACGTCAGCGCAGCCAATGCACTGCATGAGCAGGCGCTGCAAGCACAACGCCTGACAGCGGACAATTCCGATCCAGACACGCTGGCAACGATGCGTCGGTTGATGGGCAACGTCTGGCCGGACACACTGGTGCTGATCAGCGACGCAGGTGCGCGAGCGGAAGCGCTGGGTCATCTGGAACAAGCCGAAGCGCTTCTTCGTGAAGCCCTGACCGGTCAGCGCCGGAAGCTTGGCAGCAATGCAGTCGATACGCTGTTCACCATCGACCGGCTGAGACAGGTTCTGGTGCGTCGCGGGCGGTTGAGCGAAGCCGCCACGCTCGAAAAAGAGCTGGCCGAACACGATTGGACAAACCAGCTGCTCCGCATGCGCGGCGGCAAACAGTAGCCGGACGGTTGGAGCGGCGCTTGCCACTGCCAACGCTGCCGCAGCCATCGCCGACGGGACAGCACCGAACGCATCGTGAATCGGGCACGACGTCGGCGCTGCTCCGCGTAGCCCTGATCTGCCTGCAGCGCAGCCACCACTTGCCATGCGCGGGTGGTCGTGCGGGCGTGGTCATCCGCAGGCGGTCGCACCCGAGCGTGACGCCATGCGGCCGGGCGGCGGGCATTGCACCGTCGACCGCCACACACGCCCGCACCTGTGTCGCACCCACGCACATACCCACGCATTGCACCGCCATGGCCGCGCGACCGCCCACTGCTCTCTTCGTGTTTTATTGATTCTTCTTGCTTTCCTCCGCACACCGATTAACGAATCAATGACTTGCGTCGCCGCAGACAACAACAGTCTTTGCCGATCTTCATTCCTCTTCATTCCGCTGACGACTGCCAACGCGGCCCGCTAGCGGTGCTAGAACGGAGCTGCGGACGGGCCATTCAGACCGCCGCACTTCCGAATGCGCACTTTAGAAGGGATGGACATGGGCGGGCTCAGCAGCCAACTGCGGACATGGCGGGGCGCATGCATGGCGGTCTTGCGCGCGATGTTGATGCGCTTTGCCCTCCGATGCGGCGGCATCCGCAACGCGCTAGTGCTTAACGCCTCCGCGCTTGCCGACGGTCGCGATGTGGTCGAAGGCCGTGCGATGTCCCATCGGGCCGCCTGTCTCTTCGCTGTCGTGTTGCTCGCCTTCGAAAGCCTTGCGATGTTTGCCGACGCAAGCGCCACCGCAGCGGTCGCATCGCCGGCTGATCCGCCGTCGCAAGCGGTTGCGACGGCGGCCGATGCTGAGGCTGCCCACCGAAGTGGCGCATCCATGCGGAAACGCACTCGTGCGCGGTGACAGCGTCATGGCGCGTGTAGCGCGCCGACAAAGCGCCAAGTCGCACCGCGATTTCCCCGCCGCCGTCGCGGCGTGCGCTCGCGCCGCACACAGTGCGAGCGTCCCGTTCAATCCATCGTCGTCGGCCAGTCCCGCGCATGCCGGCGAAAAGCGCGCTGACGTAACGCATGCTGTCGAGCGCATCGACTTCGCGAGATCGATGCCTCATGTGTGCCGCATGGCGGGTAGGGGCCTCGCGTTGGCGTCATTGTCCGGCCCGATAGCGCCCGGTATTCGCGCAACTCGTGCCAAGAAAGGCGCCGAACGGGCCGTAACGTTTTCGTCCTCCACTTCGGGTCGCCTCGCAATCAATCACTTGGGCAAAAAGAATCTTTCCTTTTCTTGTTTGTTATTCATTGCTCTTCATTTCGCGGCTTGGGGGCTTGAACAGCGAATCGTCCGGCGTAGAACGGAGGTGCGGAAGCGAATCCGACCTCTCCATGTTCGGGTAACGAGGTCGATTTCATTGCGTCGCAGAGAAGTCGACCATGATTCGGTTTTCGACCATCGCGTATGCGGCTGCGGCCTGCACAAAGCCGCCATAGTACGCACGCGCAACATTCAGACGACAGGAGACGAAAAGATGAACAGCGGAAAAGACGGTCTGACGAAACGCACGTTCTCGAAGTGGGCCGACGCGCAAGCGAAAGCAAACGAAGGATCAAAAGGTTTAAATAAACGGCATCGCGTGTCGATCGCGCTTTTAGCAGCGGCTTCGTTGCTGACGATGAGCATGTCGGCATCGGCGGCAACCTCGCCGGTCGCGCTGTCCAAAACCTCTGGAACCACCAGAGTGAACTGCACCATTCTATTGAACGCCCCTACATTTCCCTACGGCAACGGACAAACCGCAACGGTCGGCAAAATCGAATGCACAAGCCCGAACACATCCGCCCGCCTGAACATCACAAGCCACAATATGAGATTGAAGGCATGGAAGCGCGGTGAGAGCAGCAACTATCCTGGCGCAACAGAACCCAGTACGGGTGGAACAAGCAGCAAGGTTCATGTGCATGTGGCCACGCCAAGGCCGTGCATTATCGGCGCGACTTACAACTATTACTCCACGGCGACGGTCACGTTCAGCGTCTATGTAGGCGCGACTGGGCAGACGTTGGCATTTGGCCCGACGGATGTGTTCTACGGCGACTATTCTTACAGGGCGCGCAACACGAATTGCAATCCGTAGAAATATCGCAAGCGATCCGATCTTGAATCGACGCATTCGCGTCGGACAAGATCGGCGCAGCTAAAGGACAAGGCGCTCTGTTTCGGGCGGCGTATCTGCTCCGACGCTCTCGGCATCAGTCGCGCTCGCGTCGATGCGCTGGTCATCGCGCCGATGTCCGTCCTATTCCTCAAAACCTGAAGAACTTCAATAGGAATCGACCATGTCGAATGTGAATACATCGTCGTTGCGGCGCGTGATCGGCAGTGTCTGTTTGGTCGCCGGCCTCGCGGCCTCGACCCAGGCGTTCGCCACCGACACGCTGATCGTCAACCAGTCGATGAAACCCGATCAGCACCTGACCTCCGCCAACGGCAAGTATCGGCTGGTGTTCCAGGCAGACGGCAACCTGGTGCTGCAGCGGCAGTCCGACCACGCGCAGTTGTGGACGTCGCAGACCCCGCAGAAGAACGGCAAGCGTCTCGTGCTCGGCTCCGACGGCAACCTCCGGCTCGAAGGCCACGGCAAGACTCCGGCATGGACCTCGGGCACCGGCAACAACCGGGTCAATCGTTTGACTGTCCACGACGACGGCAATGTGGCGATGTACGACACCGCGAACAAACAGATCTGGTCCACGGGCACGTCGCAGGATGTCTCGACGCGTGCCTCGACGTCCGTTGTTGCGTATGTCGGTCAGGCCAACCAAACCAAGAGCACTGGCAGCACGATGACCATCGCTACGCCGATGACGACAGCGGTGGGCGACTTGGTCATTCTCACGATTCAGAGTGCCACCGGTGCTGTTCCGACCAATGCAGGAAGCGGTTGGACGAATTTTGCCCGTTGCCAGGTGTCAGGTAACACGGATACCAGTTGCAGTACGTCTACGACCGCTAGCGACTTAGGCACATCGATCTTTTACAGGTATGCCACTTCTGCCGGGGCAACCAGTTATACGGTCAACAAGCCTAGTAGCCAATTCACTGCGGCGAATCTCATGGTTGTACGTTTTGCGCACCCGTCCTCCCCCATTGCGGCAGGCATCGGTGTTTTTCTGGATAACGGAACAGGCACGACGACCGACCCGACGCTGGAAACAAAAACCACATGCAAGGCTTTCTCTGCGCTGAGCCGTGGCATGAATGTGTGTGCGATGGCCCACGACGATGCGCAACCTATGCTTACGCCGAGCAACTGGTCGCTTCGGTCCAGCCCAACACTCATCCAACAAGACAGTGCGCTCATCATCTATACGCGGGCCTCGACAGCGACAGCGTTAGGTGCAACTACCGTCAACTACGATGGCAACGTGATCGATGGAGAACTGAAAGGAAACGGTATCAATATCACCTACCAGATCAATCCGATCCCGTAGCCGGCATCGCCGACGTGCCCAATGCGCATGCTTTGGGCACGTCGCGCGAGGTCGCGTCCAAACACTGCCAAAAATTGAAACGAAGCAATTGGATTTGGCAGTGTGTCCCGTGCTTTTGATTCATCTCACAATCCATATGGAGAAATAGCAATGAACATACTCTCAAAGATGACGCCGCTCTCTTTCGCTTGCATCGCTCTGCTGGGAGCAACGTTGAATGCTTCTGCAGGCAATCAAGCAGAAGCGGGCCTCGCCCAGGAACAAGCCGCATTTCAAGAGTATCTCCGATCTGCGGAGAAGCAGGGAAATCAACCTTTAATAGCTCCCAGGCTTCCTTCAATTGGCGCACTCGCCATCCAAACCACCAGACTTACACGTGCTGGCAGTGGAATCCAGCAAGCAGGTGTCGACTTACAGCCCGAGTACACATGTCCGACGCAGCATCGTGTCAGATCGATAAGCGCCGAATGGTCTAACATTGGCGGTAGCGTGTTGCTTACGAAAATGACCATGACATGCACCAACGGGTCGGTGTTGACTTTCGGCTACGGCGGGACCTCGGGGGCAGCGGTCTCTTGTTCACAAGGAAACCTGCTGTCTGGAGTTCTGCTCCGAACGGGGACTGCTATCAATGCAGGCGGCGGTACCTGCCGGAACGTATCCACTGGCGCCACCAGTTCAGGCGGCCCATATGGCGGGACCGGAGGTTCACGAACTGATCGAAACTGTGGCAGTAATCAATACGTGATTGGCGCAAAGGTCTACATGGACGGCGCGTCCGAAACGGGTCGAAACCTGCTTGGCATCGAGGTGCTTTGCAGACAAGGCACCAGTGGTTGACCACGCCATCCCTGCCGGCCCTCCGATGTTCTCTTGCGATTCGAGACCGAACATTGTCGTGATGCTGTCGGTATGCCGCTCATCCAGGTCAAGCCTGGATGAGCGGATTTTTCGTGCATCGAATATTCGTTCCGAACATGGCACTCAGATTCCGTAACAACCAATGGCGCGCGGCGATCTGTATCTCGCTGCTATTTGCCATCGCCGCCTTCCTCCGATCATGGCCGGGAGATTCGGGCGATCGAGACGACATCGGTCCCGAGATGACTGCCGAACGGAAGAGTGCGGCGTCCTTTTCTGCGCATTTATCGGATCATAGCCGATCAACGCAGCATGGCCGGCATGGCAGCGATAGTGTCGACGATATTTACGATGCGGACGCGCCATTGGCGACTCAGTTGCACACGTTAAGGGCGCTTTCCGACAACCGCGACCCGTACGCCACATGCGTGCTGGCTTGGGCGCTGGATCTATGCGCGAGAGGCACGGAGCACGTATCGATCAGTGAATATTACGACGCGGACATGAAGAATCTGGACGATAAAAGCATTAACGATATCGCCATGTTTTTCGAATATCGGCAGCGTCATGCGACGCTATGCTCAGGACTTGTAGAAACTGATCTTTGGGATATCGACCAGAGGCTGCTTCAATCGGCGCGCATGGGTCATGTGAGGTCGATGACCCTGCTTGCGCAATTTCCTGCCAGAGCCGGCAGCGGACTGGATACTTCGACCGCGTCGTTTCTGCATGCGCATCGTGAACACGCGGAGGAAATGCTCAACAGGGCGGCCGAAGCCGGCGACCCGGCAGCGATTCGAGAAACCCATGATTCCTATGGGCGTGGTTACATCATCAGTAGTCTGGGCGACATCAAGGTCGAAATCGACTTGGCGAAATCGATCGCGGCTCTGCAAGCGATTTCCCTTCATGCGAATCAGGAAGACAGAAAAGAGCTGGATCAGGTGGTTGCCGACGCCGTGGCCAAGATGAGCCCCCGGCAGCGCCTGCGTTTCGAGCGTCTTGCCGCTGCTTACAGCCGAGCATACCTCGGCAAACAAGGAACTGAAGATCAGTTTCAGCGTGCGTTCGATGAGTTTCCAGAGAAGGTCTGCGCCGGCAGAGCCGCCTTCTCAGCCCGGCCACGCGGCGCCGAATAGAACGGATGTCGCAGATAGTCTGATCGCGCGCATCAGCGCATTTTCATGCTTGTTCTTAGAGCCTGATTAACATCTTCGCATACACGGCGTTGCGTCACAGCGGCCCGAAGGGCTGTGAGCCTGTGTGTCCGCAGTAAGGGGCCTCACTCGGTTGTGGACCGAAGCTCGCTCTTTACTGCGCCGGGTGCAAACAGGCCCATCACGGCGCGTGCGGAGATTCTAAACAGGCCCTGAAAATCAGTAAGTCGGCTCGCGCGCTCTTGCGCGACCCCACTCCAAATACTTGATCAACTGCCAGTGTCTTCGTCCAGAAATCCATCGACATAAAAGAAAAATCGCAGCGAGGACTGACCCTGCTCCGTTTCGACGGCGGCATACCTCAATCTCGAGCCGCCCCCTCCTTCGGCCATGAATTCCGAAGTCCAGTAGGCATAAGCCGAGTCGTTGCCTCCTACCACTTCACCCATGCAGGTGCGTATTCCGCAGACGAAATGCGTGATTTCCAGCGGAGCAGCATTCTTGCGCGAGGCTCGCATCGCAGCCTGACGATAAGCCTGGGCAAGATCGTTCGCATCAGCGTCATACGACGCCTGGCGTTGCATTTCTGCGATGTTTTCCCCAAAAGCATCCGCCGTGAGAAATTGTCTCAACGGCTCGTCATCGTCGCGACTCAAAATGAGGAAGTAATGCTCGAAAGGCAGCCCAAAGGGCGGCGCATCTTCCGACTTCGCCGCGGATTCAATGACGTGATCGACGAACGCGCCAGAAGACGGCGCACTCGGGGAACGGAAAGACGAGGGGGGCGAAAGAACGATACTACTCGGAGTGTCGCGATCGGGATGGCGGTCACCATCCGTCTCGACCAACGTCGTTTGCACCGGAACGCTTTCACTACGATTCGGGGCCCACAGCACCGCACAAGTCAGCGAGACTGCGATCATCAGTCCCAACCCAGCGGCAACCAAATATCTGTTCATATCGTTCTCCAAGAAGACAACCGACAGAATCGCTCGTTTGAAACCGCAGGATTCGCGCGGACTCAGACAAAAGATTGCTGATGGCTTGCGCGCTGTTGCGGCGATGGCTCGCCCACTTTCCGACCTGTCACACGTTCGCAGTGAGTAGAACCTATCTCAAAACCGGAGGAGAAACAGATCAGCTTGATATCGTCATTCCGGCGAAAGTCGGAACCCAGCTTTTCTTCGTGTTCTCTTGAGCGGGGTCTCGGCTTTCGCCGGGATGACGACTGGAAAACATTGGCTTTTCGATTTTGAGATAGGTTCTAGTTTTCTTGTCGTTGCAACCGCACGATGGCCGACCCGATAGGCGGCAAACCAACCTGCTCCGGCTCGGCCATCGTTTGAGCGATGAATCAAAGCCAGTTGCAACTGGTGGACGTCGCGGTGCGGCTGATCTTCGCACCAATGACCGTTTTTTTCGGGACGCTCACAACAGCGCCGTTGTAGTTCACTGTAATCGTGATCGCCGAATCGAATTCTGCGTGCCATTGGTAGGCCCTGCCGATGACGCAACTGCTCGGTCTAGCGCTTCCGAAATAGCTCACCTGTGGGCGTGCGATTTGGTTGGATACTAGCGCAGTAGCATCAGTGTTGAACGCAATGCCGTCCCGATATTGTCTCATCGCTTCTTGCCCCAGCGAGACCTTCACGGGAGTACCCGCCCCAGGCAGCCCGGCCGGCACATGGCAATCGATCTCAGCCTTCGAATTGGCGTATCCGCTGCTGGGCGGCCTGAGCGTTGCGACGATCCATTGACATCTGACGCTGGTGTTTCCGGCCTTGATGGTCAAGTTCAATGGAGAAGGTGAGCCGGCCGCGAGCGCTGAGGCGCTCGCCGATAGCAATGCGCATGCGAGGAAGCCGCCGCCTACGCGCTTACGCATCGAGGGCATGTGGCATAGGAAGCGAATTGAACGATGAGTGATCATGAGAACATTCCTTTTTGTTGATGTTTTCAAAGTAAGGTGGGTTAGTCTGTGGAGTAAGCGGAGCCGCACGATGCGGCTCCGCTTCTGGTACGGCTCTCGTCCCCAGGTGCGCTCACATCGTGTTGGACTTGTAAACCGACAAGGTGACGTCTCTAGACGTTGCAGAGGGCAACGTTGTCTTCCAACGGGGGTCAGGACGCTGCACCCAGCCCACCCGCCCGCGGTCCAGCGATACCATCTGATCTTGCTCGCCCCAGCCGTTTGTCACCTCCATAGCGGCTGACTTCCAATTACCGCTGGCGTCGATTTCACGCACGAAATACTTCGTGGCCAACGCATTGCTGTTCGCCGGAGATGGGTTGCGGATTGCGTTGAGTGCATTTCCGTTTACGGGCATCATTTGCGCCCAGCCAATCAGATAGCGCGGGAAGCCTTGGGAATCGTTGCCGAGGTATGCAAGCTGCGGGTAGGACAGGAAGTGAGTGGTGGAGCTCGTCCACCACACGTCGAAATTCACCCTGCCTAGACTATCCAATCGGAACAGCCTGATTCGCGAGGCCTCGGGTAGCCATGGACTCGGGCTACCTACAGACACACCAGTGAATCCGCCGTCAGGACTCGGCAGAATCGATGTGCCGCCGCCATTGAAGGCGAGATGAGCACCCTGGTTATGCGCCGAGTAGACATCGTGAATCTTGGTGGCACGGTCGCCTGAAGTTTGCGTTTCGTGACGGAACCAAACTGCGCCTGCTTCGAATGCCGGCCTATTTGTGGCGGCCTGATCGGTCGTGCACAGCGCACCGAAGTTTCCGCTGTTGTTGGCGACAGGACGATGCGCATTGGTGTGGCCAACCGCGCATGCCCACAGCCACCCGCGATTAGTGGCGATGCTGGTATTGGCGAGCGTGGCGTTCCGATTGACCACGAGCATGTGATCGGCGCCGTGGCCGTCGGTCGTGTCCGCTCTCAGCGAGATGCCGTAGTGTGTGCCCGTCATCGCCAGGTTGAAGTGGCCATGCTGCCCCAAAGACCCTTTGGGGGCCGACTTGCTGACCACATACGTGTTGCTCGTGAACCAAGTGATGGGGTTGACCGGATTGGTGGCGCTGCCCTTCCACTCGTATAGCCACATTTGATCGTCGTCGACGTCGCCGGTGAGCCAGTCGCGCCAGCCAGCGTCCGACAACGTACTGACCAGATCTTTGCTGGCACCGGTCGCTGTATGGGGCCTGCGGCAAAGGGCTGCCACCGTGGTGCAGTTCGCGTCCGCGACAATGCCGGCCATCTCCTTGCACTCGGTGAAGTTCCTCGATGAGACACTGCTGACCACCCCGTTCGTTCCCACGTTGCCGGAGATGAGCGTGCCCTGCGTTGCGGTCGAGGTGGCCGAAGTCTTGGTAGTGATTGAGGCGAAAAACTTCCTGGTCCCGTTAGCGCTGCAGGACGCGGTGTACATGCGCCGCGGAACGACCGGGGTACGGTGCCAGGACAGGATTCGGATCAGCTCAGGGTGCTCTTGTGCCGTGACCTGTGTGTTCGGCATGGTGAAATTGGTGGAATTCAAGGTGCCAAGAACGTTGGGGTTGCCAACTTGGGCAATGGCGGCCGGGGCAAGCAGGGCCATGGCTAAGGCCACAGGGAGGGCAGCCATTTGGGTAGTCGTACGTGTGTGCATGGTCGTTAGTCCTTTAATAATTCGATCGTGATGCCGGAGGCGGTGAGCCAGCGGCCGTTCGCAAAGCGATTCATCGGCGGATGTCCTCGACGGAAATCCGCCGATGCCGGATCAGAACGTGATGTTCCAACTGTTGATGTAGCCGGTATCGCCGGTGCGGTTGTCGTTCACGCGCAGGCGCCAACTGCCGTTGAGGGATTTATTCGACAGGTTGACCGTGTAGGCTCGGATGATATTGTCGTTGGCGGCGCCGGTACCGGTAAAAGGATTATGTAACCTCGTCGTCGTGCCATCAGGCGCGACCAGATCGACTGTCAAAGCGCCGATGTAGGTGTGACGGATGTCGACGTTGATGCTCGTGCTGGCCAAGCCGTTACCAGAACGTCCGGACACGTTAATTGGGCTTTCGACAGACCATGTGTCGGGGATCGAATAGTCGCCGCTGTTGCTGTATGTCTTCGGCGTGGTGCTGGCGATCTGCTGATCGATCCAAGTACGGTAAGCGGAGATACCCGTATAGATATGATTTGAGCCACACCCTGCAGAGGTTCCCACGCGAGCATTGACACCGACGAGTACGCCGTTGTTAAGCGCTGGGCCACCAGAGTCGCCAGCACATGCGGTCGCCGTAGGAGTAGTGCTTATGCAAAGATCGTTGCTCCCCGCTGCGCCCCCGCATGAGGACAACGGCAGGAGAATGGTGTCGAGCTGTTTGAGAGTGTCCGAATGGCTGCTTCCATCCGTTTTTGTTGCCCCCCAACCCAACAGTCGCAAGCTAGTGCCGTTTGCCGGGGTAGTGCCCATCGGCGCCGGATATGCTGTGGTGTTCGGCACTGCGGTTTGGAGCTCAAGCATCGCGATGTCGTGAAACTGATTAATTTTGGTGTTGTAGCTGGGATGTTTGATCCTGCGGATGACCGGAATCAGCAGCCCCCCCGATTTTTTATTCACCGAGCCCACGCGCACGTTGAATCCAAAACCACCGTCGACGCAGTGAGCGGCCGTCACCACCCACTTCGGCGCAACCAGCGTTCCGCCGCAACCATTCGCATTTACGTCCGTGGACAAGACCGCCGCAGTATAGGTGTACCAGCCCGAAGGCACCTGACTTCCGCCGACGATGCCGGAGGCCGGTAGCGCGGAGAGCGCAATCACAGAAACTGCGAGGCCGCGCAGGAGATTTTTTTTGAGCGTCATGTCGTATTTCCTCATAAATGTGTTGAATGGGCACGGAGACGTACGCGCGAAGCGTGTGGACGAGACGGGGGCAGGCCCAAAGACGCCAGTCATTTGCCCGCCCCACGCGGCCGCAACCCTTGAGCCCATGTCATTCGCCCTGCATGCCGTCCTTCATGTGATGCGCCGAGTCGGACATCGCAGCCGGGAGATCGATAGCGCATGAATCGCTTCCGCACCTCTGTTCTACACCGGAGAATTCGCCGATCAACCCACTAAGCCGCGGAATGCAGGGCAATGAAGAACAAACAAGAAAAGGCAAGATCGGTCTCACCGAAGCCATTGATTTCGCAGTGAGCTGAAATAAAAAAGAAGATTTTTTCGGCCGGCGACTTCCCCCCCGCTACTGAAAGCGGGGGGGGGCGTCGGCGACACTGTAGCGTCAGGCGGATTACTTACTGTTATTGATGATGAAGTCCCGGATCGATTTTTCCGACACGCGCGCATACACGCCGTATCCAGTCCCGCAAGGATCGCCGCCGGAAATAACCCCGTACAAGATGTTGCCGGAAGCCATCGGGCCACCGGAGTCCCCGCCACATGCGTCGGGGAGACCACGGCCCGAGGCGCAGATTGTGGAGGGTGACCCACCACCACAAACTGTGCGGGAGACTGTCGGCACAATCGCCGAATAAAGGGGTGTCGGTCTAAGGCAACCGGCGGTGTCGCATAACCTGCCCCAACCGGTGATCCGCATATTGGTGCCGACAGGAGCATCTGTGGCGGAGGAGGGAAGCTGCGCTGTCGGGTGACCAGTGGCCGAGGTGGTCAAACGCAGCACAGCGATGTCATACACCGGGCCAGTGCCGTACAGCGAGTGCCTGACGATGCTTTGGACATTACGACGTGTGCCGGTACCGTCAAGCTTTCTGGCGCCGGTGAGGACCTGATAGGTTGATGCAGACTGGCCGACGCAGTGCGCAGCCGTGATCACGATGTTCGCTTTATACAGCGTACCGCCACAGTGATAGGCTGCAAAGTTGTTGGTCACGCTTTTTATCAGAATCCCGACATGGAATGGATTATGGGTACTCTGTGCTTCCTGACCTCCGTAAATCCTTGTTGAGAACTCGGCACTTTTCAAGGCAGCCATCACCTCGGCATCCGGACCCATCGGAGCGCGTAATTGCTGATCGACAGGTGAGAGCAGCGGGGCTTTGGGCTTATGCATGCCGCTTGCGGACACGGTACCGACCGCGACGACCGCTGCAGCGACGCACATGATCACAGAGGCCACACGTACGATTGAGCGCGGCGTGCGACTGGGTTTGGGCTGGGTGTTCTGTTCAAAATTCATCTACTCTCTCCTTGGATTGAGTTCTATGGCGGCGAGACAGCACGAGGTACGACTCTTGAATCCCATGTCGAATGTCTCCCGACAGACCCGCCGAACGGAAGCGGGTCGCTTCCGCACCTCTTGTTCTACACCGGAGAATTCGCCGATCAACCCTCTGAGCCGCGGAATGCAGGGCAATGAAGAACAAACAAGAAAAGGCAAGATCGGTCTCGACGAAGCCATTGATTTCGCAGTGATCTGAAATAAAAAAGAAGAACTTTTTTGCCCGCCATTCACCTTTCTTCACGCGAGTTGCGCGACGGCCGGGTGCTATCAGCTCTGGTCGTGGCTCCAATCCGTGCCGCCCGATTTTTCGCGTCGCGCGCTGCGTTTCGATGCGGCCGGCGTTCTTACGCGATGTCGCGCCTGTGGGATATCGCCGGGACACCCACAACGCAGGTTCATCCGACATCGCACGACGGAAATCACCGCCAACTTCTTGTCGGGTATGTCACGCCACGCTCATGACCCAACCCCGCGAGCACATTGCCCCGCCGAACATCGCCGGCACCTACCATTGCGCCCAGCGATGCGCACGCCGCGCATTTCTTTGGGGGCGGACAAATACTCCGAGCGGAGCTTTCAGATGTTTTTCTATTTCGGCTCAACTCGCTTGCGACGAATCAATCGCTCATGCGCTTGCTTCGCCGTTGCAGCTGACCTTGGTCGCGCTAGAAGGCTGTTTTTCAAGATCCTGTTAGAGCCTGTTCACGATCTTCGCAGCAGCAGGACCAGAAACGCGAGGTGGACGAACTGCAGGCTGGTGTTGAGAAGCCGCTCGCAGTTCTTCCATAGCCTTCGGCATTTCTCCAGCC
>Ga0075163_10005149_pt1 | contig 17468 bp, 12 predicted proteins | sample JI1023141ADNA_FD_71478 | JGI IMG/M metagenome (GOLD analysis project Ga0075163, IMG submission 71478) | Wastewater effluent complex algal communities from Wisconsin, to seasonally profile nutrient transformation and Carbon sequestration -... | ecosystem: Engineered > WWTP > Effluent > Algae...
GCCGATCGTCATCAAACCATTCACCGTTGTCCAGGAGCCAACGAGGCCCTGTGGCACAGTATCCCGATCGATCCGGAGTTGCTGTAGGATGAAGCTGCTATCGCCACGCACCCAAAGCGTGGTCTCGATGCCGGGGCAGTCCGTACACGGCAGTTTACCGGTATAGTAGCCCGTCCATTCGACCGGGACCTTGGTCGCCACCGCAGCGGTATCGTTGGTCGTCGTCGGGATTTCCGTTGGCGCAGGTGTACCACAACGGACAAGTGCGAGGGCTAGGAACAGGACAAGGGATTGGTTGTTCATCGATAGGGGAAAGGACCAAGGTATTGCCCGTCCTGCCGCCCTGCTGCTACGACCCCAAAGTCCGAATGAAACGCTGGAACGTGGAACCCCGTATGAGGCCCACGCCCAAGACGCAAGGAACCATGTCAATGCAACCAAGCAAGCTCCTGATCGCCATGACCTTGGCAACGCCTATCCTCAGTGGATGCGGCACCCACTTGCTGGACCGAAAGGTGGGGGCAGGCGTGATCGAATACGCCCTGAGCTTTCCGGATTATGATCCGAACGGGATCATGGCGGGTATGCTCCCAGAGCGCACAACACTTTCATTTTCAGAGGACAAACAAGTTGCCGAGCTCAGCGCCGGTATGGGCATCTTCCGCACCACGATGGTGACCGACGGCATCGCGAAGGCCATGGATTACCACCTCAGCTTGATGAGCAAGAAGATGGTCGCCCACATGGTCCCCCGCGACCTTTCCATCTTCAATGAAGAGAGCGGCACCCCGACGATCCTGTACACCGAGGACGTGGACACGATCGCCGGCTATCCCTGCAAGCGCGCCATCGCGGTCTTCGATCGCATCCAGATGCCCGAGACCGATCTCTGGTACACCGACAAGATCGAATTGAAAAATCCCAACTGGTTCGGCCCGTTCGCCGAGATCCCCGGGGTACTGTTGCGCTACGATGTTGTTCAATATGGCATGCGTATGCGCCTGGACGCCATCAGTGTAACCCCCGGCGAGGTGGATCCCGCCAAGTTCCAGATCAAGAAGGAGTTCGACGCGGTACCCGCCGAGGTGCTGCATCACGAGCTTGCCGAGGTGCTGGGGACGTTCTCCATGTAGGCTTTAGCTTAAGGAGCAGGAAGCAAGGGCAGGGGCAAAATGGCCTGTTCCATAAACACGGTCTTGTCGTGCATTGCAAATCCGAACGGCCGGAACAAGACCAACTCCCCCCTGCCCCTGCTTCCTGCTCCTGCCCCTGAATTCAGCGCGTTCCGCGCTCGCCAACCCCATCTTGTTCATAATAGCCAAGGCCTCTTGGGCGTTCCCCTAAGGCACCCCGGTAGTTTTGACCGGGACGTGCATGTGCGCGTTCCCTATAGACGCTATCCCCTTGGCCAACACGAAACGCAACGCTGTCCGCGAGGACGCAGAAGAGACTGCGCCCACCAAACGCAAGCGCAAGGAAGCCCCCTCCGGAGAAGGGCGCTTCGCACGGTTCAAGGCCTTCCTTGGCGATGAACGCATGCATAAGGTCGTCGGGCTTTTCCTGGTGCTGACATCGGCCTATCTCCTTGTCGCTTTCACCTCCTTCCTGTTCACCTGGCGGATCGACCAGGACCTGATCGGGCGTAGCTGGGGCGAGATCTTCAGTCCGGATGTGCATGCCGAGAACTGGCTGGGCAAGGTTGGAGCGCTCACAGCGAACAGGTTCATCTACACCTGGTTCGGCATCGCGGCCTTCAGCATGGTGCTGTGGAGCTTCCTCGGTGGCGTACGGATCCTTCTTGGCAACTGGCTGCTGCCCGTGCGTCGCGCCTTGGGTTGGACGGCCATGGCCATGATCTGGCTGCCCACGGTGCTGGGCTTCGTGTTCCGTGGGGAATACATGTTCCTGGGCGGTGGTGTCGGCTTTGCGATCACCAAACACTTGACCACCCTTCTCGGCAACTTCGGTACCGGGGCGCTGATCGTTTTCGCGCTGGGAGCCTTCATCACCTTCACCTTCAACACCAGCTTCGGTTGGCTGGGCGATGTGCTGGACCGCCTGAAACCTGCGCCGAAGGAAATGGAGGAAGCCATCGATGTAGCCGAGGCTGCTTCCGTTGCGGCAGCTAGCGGGGTGCGCATCCGCACCAAGGAAGCCGTTGAGGTTGTCACACCCGCCATGGAGGACATGATCGCTGAGGAAGAGTCGTTCCAAGCGGCCGAGGAAGAAGTTGAGGAGGTGGAAGAAGAAGTCCTGGAAGAGGCGATCGAAGCCGTGAAGGAAGATGATGGAGCGATCCCGCTCGAGTTGGAGACCACGCCGTTTGAAGTATTGGAACCGGTGGCATCGCCCGTAATGAGCAGTGTGGCTGAGCTGAACAACAGCATCAGCGGCATGAGCGTGACCAGCGCGCCGGAAGAGAAGCTCTTGAGCGAGGACCAGATCGAAGAAAAGCTGAAGGAGTTCGGCGAATACGATCCCACACTCGACCTGAGCAGCTACGAACTGCCGCCATTGGACCTCCTCGTGGACCATGGCACCGGTGAGCTCACTGTGACCAAGGAAGAACTCGAAGCCAACAAGGACCGCATCGTGGAGACGCTAGGTCACTACAACATCGGCATCGACAAGATCAAGGCGACGATCGGACCCACCGTAACGCTGTACGAGATCATCCCGCAGGCGGGTGTGCGTATCAGCAAGATCAAGAACCTGGAGGACGATATCGCCTTGAGCCTCGCCGCGCTCGGTATCCGCATCATCGCACCGATCCCCGGCAAAGGGACCATCGGTATCGAAGTACCGAACAGCAAGCCACAGACCGTTGGCATGCGCGCCGTGATAGCCAGCGAGAAGTTCCAGAACAGTACCGCCGACCTGCCCATCGTGCTTGGCAAGACCATCACCAACGAGACCTTCGTCACGGACCTGACCAAGATGCCGCACTTGCTCATGGCCGGTGCCACGGGCCAGGGGAAATCCGTTGGATTGAACGCGATCCTCGTCTCGCTGCTGTACAAGAAGCATCCGAGCCAGATCAAGTTCGTGCTCGTGGATCCGAAGAAGGTGGAACTCACCCTCTTCAACAAGATCGAGCGCCACTTCCTCGCCAAGCTGCCCGGCGACAGCGACGCCATCATCACCGATACCAAGAAGGTGGTGGCCACGCTGAACAGCCTGTGCATCGAAATGGACCTGCGCTACGAGCTCTTGAAGGATGCGCAGGTGCGTAACATCAAGGAGTACAACGCCAAGTTCATCAGCCGCCGCTTGAACCCGGAGAACGGTCACCGCTTCCTCCCCTACATCGTGTTGGTGGTGGACGAGTTCGCCGATCTGATCATGACGGCCGGTCGCGAAGTGGAAACACCGATCGCACGTCTTGCACAGCTCGCGCGCGCCATCGGCATCCACCTGATCATTGCCACGCAGCGTCCGAGCGTGAACATCATCACTGGTACCATCAAGGCCAACTTCCCGGCCCGTATCGCCTTCCGTGTGACAAGCAAGATCGACAGCCGGACCATCCTCGACACCGGCGGCGCCGACCAGTTGATCGGTCGTGGTGACATGCTCCTGAGCACCGGCAACGAACTGATCCGCATCCAGTGCGCCTTCGTGGATACACCAGAGGTGGACCGTATTACGGAGTTCATCGGCAACCAACGCGGCTACCCCGATGCCTTGCTCCTACCCGAACCGCCCATGGAGGAAGGTGAAGGTGGCAGCGACGTAGAGGACGGCGAGCGTGACAGCATGTTCGATGATGCCGCACGCCTGGTGGTGCAAACGCAGCAAGGCAGCACCTCCCTCATCCAACGCAAGCTCAAGCTCGGTTACAACCGCGCAGGCCGCATCGTTGACCAATTGGAAGCCGCCGGCATCCTTGGTGGTTTCGAAGGCAGCAAAGCTCGGCGGGTGATGATCCCGAATGAAGCGGCGTTGCATGCACACTTGAACAGTGGTGTGGCGGCCGGGCCTGGGGTGGGGGGATTCTAGTACTGCACGCTTGTTGAATGCGCGGAACACTTCGTACCCTAGGAATTCTCCTCGGCGTTCCGCTGCTCGGCTACTTGCTCCTCTCCTACTTCGCTACGAATGGCCATCCGTATTTTGAGCACACTGCCTATTCCCCGTCACGAGAAGAATCAAAGGAACGAAGGGTCTACATCGAAGACCAATTAGGTCTTTCCATTACGAATACAATCCCTGAGAGTGACTCGGTGAAGTTCGACCTATGGCTGGACAAGCGCACGGTCACACGCGTGTTCGGGTACCCTGGAATAGCTCTTGGTCAAAAAGAATACGGGGATTTCTGTGTGTTGAATATGGCCAACTTGGGACATCGCACCGATCTGGTCGTTGAACTGGAAGGCCGGAACGAACAATACCTGATTGCAGGCATCCATTGGTTCATTTTGCCAAGGCAGCAGCAGGGTGCGAGAATGCGTGTATGGGCTAATAATCAAAGAGAGCTTGGCACCATTACCTGCACATGGAGAAGATGATACCGAACGAGGCCGCCTTGCACGCACACTTGAACAGTGGTGTGGCTGCAGGGCCGGGGGTTGGCGGATTCTGATCCACTATCTTTGAAAGGTCATGGACTACTCCAAGATCATCACCATCGACCCTGCGATCCGCAGCGGCAAACCTTGCATCCGGGGTATGCGGATCACGGTTGGCGACGTGCTCGAGTATTTGGGCGGTGGCATGTCCATCCCGGAGATCCTTGTTGACTTCCCCTACCTGACCGAGGAGGATATCCGGGCATGTTTGGCGTATGCGGGCGATCGTGAACGCAGGCTGCACATGATCCCGCCAGCGGCGTGAAGTTCCTGATCGACCACAACCTCTCTCCTACCCTCGCGCTTCATCTCAAGGACCGCTATCCGGGTTCCGTGCATACCATGGATCTCGGTTTCGACCGCACTGCTGATCATGCACTGTGGCACCATGCTCGGGACCATGGGTTCAGCATCCTGACCAAGGACACGGACTTCGAGCAACTGAGCCTTCTGCGAGGTGCGCCGCCGAAGGTCATCTGGTTGCGGATCGGGAATTGTACCACCCGCCAAGTGCCTGCGCTACTGGATCGGCATCATACGGACATCGCGGATTTCGAGCGGGATGCGGAACGGTCGTTGCTTGCGCTTTGGCCGAAGTGATCTAGAACGAAGCGGCGTTGCACTCGTACTTGAATAGTGGTGTGGCGGCCGGGTCTGTGGTCGGGGGCTTCTAAAGACGGAGCGCCTCAGCGGTGCCGCTAGGAATGCGTCCACAGATAAGGCAGATAGGCGCAGATGAATACTTGCTGGACCTCGGGCTACCCCCGCTACCCTTCAGTTGACAGCACCGTGCTTAGGTTTGATCAAGTAGAAATGCCATGTCCATCCTCGCCCAGAGCAGCATCGTAGTATCGTTCGTCTTCTGCCTGCTAGCCTGTAAAGGCCCCGTGCCCTCAAACAATGAAGTCGTCGGCTTTTGGACGAACAACGATGGCGCTACATTGGGCCTTTTTGCAGGTGGCTATTTGGAAGGAGACTCCCTACCCACAGCATTGTTCGTGGCCATGCATGACGACCCACCTCTTTTCAAGGGTACGGGCACGTGGAGGATCAAAGAAGATCAAGGGAACTGGAAGGTAGAGTTCAAATTCGATAAGCTCTCCTGCTACAGCGGCACTGCATTCTCAAGCATGATCATAGACCGACAGGACAATGGTATTGCACTGTTCAAATGGAAAGGCGAGGAAGGCGGTGCGAGGTATGAGATGAGGCGTATGATAAGCCGATGACCCTCGAATACCAACCGCCATCAAATGCCGTTCTGAACTCGACAATGCGCTCCTCTTTCCTGCTCTTTCATTTGGCATCTTACACTGCCTATTGCCAACCAACGATACCACCTCTGCGATGGTTCGCACCGACAAGTGAGGAGGCGTTCAGTGCATTGTCGTGCGGGGATGGTGTAGTCGCTGACAGCGTTTATCAGCGCGGCCATCGCTTCAAACCATCGTATGTAGACCTAAGCGGGATCCTCTATTCTACTAGGGGTGACAGTTCGATCGCCGAGGTTGCGCAGTTTACAAATGGGAAGCGCAGTGGAACATGGTACGTGCTGGATGTGCGCGAGCGCGTGACCGAGGTGTATGAATACGCGGAGGTCGACTCGGAACGGATCTATCGGTATGATGAGCAAGGCAGGCTCGAGGAGCACTGCTCCATGATGGGTCATGCAGACGATTCATTCGATCGTATTTTCGGAGGAGGCGGGCTGGGCACTTGCTGGTCTTTTGACTCGATCGGGCGTGTAACGCATAAGATCCTTGAAGACACTACCGGATATTTTGAGACTGTCCAATATTACCCGAACGGGCAACCTGCACAGCGAAAGAGCCATGACCGATCTTCGAGCCGCATTGAACAATGGTGCCCAAAAGGGAAGCGGATCGCTTTTGCCAAAACCGAAAAGGACAGTGTTGCAGCAGAACCGCGCATGCAGGGTACTCTCATCCTATGGAGTGTAATGGACTACGCCTACTACGCCGTGAAACGTACTAAGGACCACTGCAAACTCAAGAAGTTACCCATGGGTCGGTGGCGCTCTTATACCGATAAGGAATACCTCGGAACAGAGGCCAATTTGAAGCTTGGGTGGGTCGAGTTCATCGACCAGCAACGACCGGCGGAATTGCCCTGTTCGTTGCGCAGGAGGTAACGCGGAGTTCAGCCGCCAGAGGGGTCATCCAGGTCTCTTCAGCCTTGTCAGGATCTTCCGAAAGAGACTCAGGAGCAATTACTTCTCGCCGATCGAACCTCTCCATCCCCGGCGTGTACCTTAGCATCATACCGCACGATGAGAGCACCCCTACTCGCCCTTCTATCCATCTCGTTCATCCTCCAAACCAACGCCCAGAACTGGCATTGGGCCACCGCATTCCTCGGGACCGGTCAACCGCAGGTGAAAGCCGTTGCCGCCTTGGACGATGGCGGCGCGCTGGTTTGCGGGATCTTCAACGATACGCTGAGAACGAGCAACGACACCATCACAACACATGGAGATTGGGACGGCTTTCTGGGCCGTTTGGACAATACCGGCGAAGTGCTGTGGCTGAGCGCGATCGGTGGTGCGAACTTCGATGAGTTGCACGAGATCGTGGTGGATGATGCGGGCAACGGTTTCGCCACGGGCACGTTCAGCGGTACGGTGGATTGGAACGGCTCGGATGTGACCGGCAATGCGGGGCGCGAAGGCGTGCTGGTGAAGTTCGATCTGGATGGTGAGCTGGTGTGGTTCCGCCGCGCCAGTGGCTATTCCACGGGGTACACCGTTTCGGTGAGCGACGATGGCGTGGTGTATTGGGGCGGCTTGGTGAATACCTCGGTCTCGTTCGGCACCACCACGGTGACCAATACCAACAGCCTCTTCAACACGTACATCGCTCGCTACACCAGCGACGACGGCACGCTGATCGACGCGCAACGTGTTACGGGCAGCAGCGGGGAATCCGGTGCGTACGGCATGGACGTGGACGGCGAAGGCAACCTGTACCTGACCGGCTACAACCGCCCACAGCAGAACCCTTACGTAGGTAGCTTCATGGGCAAGGTGGCCTATGGCACTGGCACCGGTTGGTCCCAAACTGTCGCCAGCGCGTTCGGCGATGTATATGGCCGCGATGTTTCTGCGACCAATGATGGCCATGTTTACTTCACCGGTCAGATCTACAACAACGTCACCTTCATCGATCAGTCCATCGGCCAGTTCGGTCGGCAGCGCAACGCCTATCTGGCCCGTTTCAGCAGCGATGGCACATTGGACTGGGTACAGCAATACGGCAGCACCAACGTGGATGAGGGGCTCGGCGTCGTGTGCGATGGCCTGAACAACGCTTACTGGACCGGTCGGTACACAGGACCCGTGGCATTCGATACGATCGTGGTGGAAGAGATCGGCATTTCCACCTCGCAGGACATTTTCGTGGCCCGCACCGAACCTGCGGGCGGTGTGGCGTGGGTGAGCCGCGCTGGTGGTGCCGGATTGGAAGAATTCGGAACGGCTATCGACAAACGAGTGAACGGCCCGTTGATCGTTGGTGGGCAGTACACCTCTTACTACTCGATCTTCGGCAATGACACACTTCCTCCCCCAGTGGGACAGCGCTGTTTCGTGGCCAGCATGGGTGTGCCGGATGATGAGTTGACCACCGCGCTACACGAACAGGACCCCATCGCGGAATTGCACGTTTATCCTGTTCCCGCCCAGGGTCAATTGTTCGTGGCGATGTACGGCGGTCGGGGCACGATCACCTTCGAGTTGCTGGATGCGAGTGGTCGCATCATACTGAACTCCGCCTTAAGCGCTCCGTTGGGTACGATCGATGTCCAAGCCTTGGCACCGGGGTACTACTCCCTGCTGACTACGGATCAATTCGGCCAACGGGCCACAAAGCGCTTCGTAGTGCAGCGATGAGCTGTTTGGATCAGGGGCCACTTTCGCTTCGGGGCACAGTGTAGAAAGCAACGAATGAAGCCCCTCCCGGGATCATGATAACAAACAACAGCGGCGGACCCTGCTAGCCTTCCGTTCCCTCCCGCCAGATAGCCTCGGTGATGCTTTGGCCGTTCTTGAAGTAGAAGGTGCCCCACTTGGCGATCACCTTGCTGTAGTCATCGGCCTTGTTGCCGTTCACCACCACGCGGCGGATGATGACCTTGTTGCCTTCGGTGTAGCTCTCCTCCGTAACGCCTTCAGGATATTCCTGGGCCAGCTTGGAGCGGTTGTAATCCGCAAAGGCACGCGGTTGGTCCGGTGCAATGTTGTTCAACTTGTCCTTGGCTGCGGATCGTGCATCGGCGCTGCCTTGCACATAGCTGGTCTCGCGGGCCTGTTGGGCGCGTTTCTCGTCGTCCACCACCTTGCGTTGCTCTGCGGATAGACCATTTCCCTTTTGCTGCAATCCACCCATCGCTTCGGATGTGGCGGTAACATTCTCACGGGCTTGGCCGGTGCGCTGTTTGCTGGCTTGCACTCGGGCATCTTCAGCCTGTTGCAGGTTCTCCTTGGATGTCTCGGAGGCGCGGGCGCGTTCTTCCTGCTTTCCGTCCCACGTTGCGGCTTTCTCGTTCTCTTCTTCAACAAGGTCCAGTTTCCCTTGGTAGTTGGCGGAACGGGTTTCGCCAGCACGTTCGCGCCGCTCGGCCTCGGTGCGTTCCAGCGCGGCCTGGAAGGCCAGCAGTTCCTCGGCACGCTGGCTTCGTCGCTGGTCGTTTCCTTGGTACAGTTCTGCGCCCTCTTCCATGATGCGTTCCTTCTGCTCCACCCCTGCACCGCGGCGCACCGACGCTTCACCCGCATTGGCGACCTCCTCCTCTTCCAACGCACTGCGGAACTTCCGGATTCGTTCATACTTCTCCGCTTCTTCGCGTTCGCGGGCTTCGCGCATAAAGCGGACGGCTTCGTCCTCCTGGCCGCTACCGGTGCTGGACTGCTTCGGGCGTTCCGTTGCACGTTCCGTCGCCACACGTTGCGCAGCAGCTTCAGCTTCCAAGCGCAGGCGTTCCTGTTCGGCCAGCAACTTGTCGATCTGGTCGATCTTGGCCAGTGGATAAGTCTCCTCAGGCCGCATGTCGCTCGCTTGCGAATAGAAACCACGCGCCTCTTGGTAGGTCTTGGCGGCCAAAGCCTCATCGGCCTGCACGATCAACGCACGGTACTGCTCTTCCAACGCCTTGCTTCCTTCACGGGCCAAACGGTCCCGCTCTTCCGCAGCCCGCCGGGCATCAGCCTCCTCCTTCTCTTTGCGCAGGCGTTCGGCCTCGGCCTTTTCACGCTCGGACTGTGAAGCCAGCCTAGCCGCTTCAGCGTCCGCGGCCTCCTTAGCGCGACGCTCCTCGTCCAGGCGACGCTGCTCGGCCGCCAAGCGTTCGGACTCGGACTGTTTCGATGCGAGTTCGGCAAGCTTGGCGTCGATGGCGGCAAGGCGGTCCTTCGGATACTTCTCATCCGGTTTCACGTCCAAGGCAGCATTGTATTTCTCGCGTGCCTTCTCGTACTGGTCCGCTCCGAAGGCAAGATCCCCGGCGGCAACAAGATCCCGGTAGCGTGCCTCGATCTCCGCTGCGGCCATGTTCTTCTTCCGCTCTTCCTCGGCCAACCGCGCTTTCTCGGCTGCATCCCGCTCGGCTGCCAGCCTATCCTCCTCGGCCTTGCGCGCCTTCTCTGCTGCATCACGCTCGGCGGCCAACCGTGCTTCCTCCGCTTGTTTGGCAGCATCGCCCAGTAACCGCTCGATCTCCGTCAGGCGATCCTTCGGATGTTGCTCTTCGGGCTTCACACCTGATGCAGCGCTGTAATCCGTACGGGCCTGCTCGTATTGTTTCGCTGTGAACGCCTTGTCGGCGGAAGCCACGAGGTCTGAATAGCGCTTGTCCTTGTCCTGCTTTTCGCGCAGGAGGCGCTCTTCCTCCGCCTTTGCCTGGGCCGCTGCATCCAACTGGCTTTCGATCGCTGCGATACGTTCTTTCGGATACGCTTCGGCAGGTTTCAGGCCGGAGGCATCCTTGTAGTCGTTCAATGCTTCGGAGAGCTTCTTCGCATCAAAGGACTTGTCCGCTGACTTGATCAACGCCGTGTATTTGGCTTCCAGTTCGGCGGCCTTGCGCTCCTCTTCGGCTTTGCGTGCTGCCTCCGCGATCAAGCCATCCACTTCTGCGATCCGGTCCTTGGGATACTTCTCGGCAGGCTTCACACCGGAGGCTTCGACATACTTCGTCTTTGCCGCCGCGTAGTCCTTCTTGCCGAACGCCACATCCGCTGCATCGATGGCTGCTTGGTACTTGGCATCCAACTCGTCCTGCTTCTTCTTCGCTTCGGCCTCCGCTTTGCGCGCAACAATGGCAGCGAGCTGGTCCTTCGGATACTTCTCCTGCGCCTTCAGGCCACTGGCCTCGGTGTATTTGGTGGTGGCCGCGTCCCAATCCTGTTTGCCGAATGCAGCGTCGGCCGCTGCGATCGCGGCGGTGTATTTCTCATCGAGTTCTTTCTGCTTGCGCTGTTCTTCGGCTGCCTTGTCGGCTGCAGCTTTCCGCGCGATGATCGCGGCCAATTGGTCCTTGGGATATTTCTCCGCTGGCTTCAGGCCACCGGCCTCCGTGTACTTCGCAGTTGCCGCATCCCACTCCTCCTTCCCGAATGCCGCATCGGCTGCCGCCAGCACCGCTTTGTACTGGTCGTCCAGTTCCTTGGCCTTGCGATCGTCCTCAGCTTTCTTGGCCAACTCTTCCCGCTTCTTTGTGATGGCCGCCAACTGGTCTTTGGGGTACTTCTCCGCTGGCTTCAAACCACCAGCCTCGGTGTATTTCGCCTCTGCTGCATCGTAGTCCGCACTGCGGAAGGCCGCGTCACCTGCGGTGATCGCCGCTTGATATTTTTCCTGCAGCTCTTTCGCGTTCTTCTCCTCTTCGGCCTTCTTCGCCTGTTCATCCTTCTTGGCAATGATGGCGGCGAGCTGGTCCTTGGGATACTTCTCGGCCGGTTTCAAGCCGCTGGCCTCGGTGTATTTTGCTGTCGCCGCATCCCAATTGCTGGCCTTGAACGCCGCGTCGGCAGCGGCGATGGCTGCCTTGTAGTTCGTTTCCAACTCCTTGGCCAGTCGCTCCTCCTCTGCCTTCTTCTGGGCCTCGGCCTTCTTCGTGGCGACGAGAGCTAGTTGATCTTTGGGGTACTTCTCCTCAGGCTTCAATCCGCTGGCCTCCGAGTACTTGGCAGTCGCCTGGTCCCAACCTTCGGCCTTGAACGCCGCGTCAGCAGCGGCGATCGCCGCCTGGTACTTCTCCTGGAGTTCCTTGGCCTTCTTCTCCTCCGCGTTCTTCTTCTCCAGATCGGCGAGGATGGCATCGATCTCCTTGATCTTCTGTTTAGGATAGGCCTCGGTGTCCTTCAGATCGATCGCTGCGTTGAACTTGGTCTTCGCCCCGGCATAATCCTTCTTGCCCATCAAGCCATCGGCCTCTTTGATCAATGCGGCATACTGCTCCGCCGCTTTCTTATCGGCATCGGCACCGTCCAGTCGCATCTTGGCATCGCTCAATTTGGCGGTTGCCACGGCATCGCCCGGTTTCAAGGTCAACGCCTCGGAGAAGCTGTCCACCGCCTTCTTGAAGTCCGAAGCCGTCATGGCCGTGGTACCGGCCTGCATCAGCTTGGCGAAGTTGGCCTCGGCATCACCCTCGCGCTTGCGCTTTTCCTCGTATTCGCGCATTAGCCTGGCTTGGGCATCGCGCATCTTGTTGGTGTATTCGATGTCCCACGCGAACGTGCCCGCCGCATAAGACGCTTTGCCAAAGGGTTCGTTCAGGATCGAATAATCGATCCCGGGTAGGTCGGTGAGCATCGAGAAGTCGATGTTCATGCCGTGCCCACCTTGGCGTTCCTCTTCGGGAATGTTCCGTGTATCAATGGTGATGTTCTTGCCCACGAAACCGGACTTGCCGACCATGATCTTGTAGTCGGACCCGTAGTCCAAGTTCACTTCGTACTTGCCGCTGGCGTTGGTGGGGACATCGATCAGCTTTGCGCCGTTCTTGTATACCGTGACGGTGACACCGTCCAGTTTCTTGGAACTCGTGAGGTCCTTGACCGTACCGTAAATGAGCACATTGTCCACTTGGGCGGAGGCTCCAAGAGCAATGAGCAATAGAAGAGCCGACCAACAGCCCCGGATCCGGGCTATTCGCTTGGTTCCCATGGAAAATAGAACGTCTTGCAGGAGGTTCATTAACGGGGCAATTTACGACATCTTTGGGCGCTCGTTCCGAGAGGCGTATGGTCGCAGCTGAAGCTGCTTCGCGAATACGTCAACAGATCGCGCAGATTTCACAGATGAACGCAGATAAATACGAGGAAAAGTGCCGGATGGTCCGCATCCATTTGCCTTGATCAGGATATAGTAACCGCCTAGCGTACGTAGTACATGCAGAGCATTTGGGAATCCCGCCAATTCCACCGCAAACCCGACCTGGTGGTGATCGGCTCCGGTATTGTTGGTCTTTTCACCGCCTTGTTCCATAAACGCGCGAACCCGCACCATCATGTGATCGTGTTGGAGCGGGGACCCTTTCCAAGCGGGGCAAGTGTCAAGAATGCGGGGTTCGCCTGTTTCGGAAGCCCCAGCGAACTCCTTGCAGACATGGAGAAGGAAGGCGCTGATGCTATGCTGGCCCGTGTGGAGAACCGTTGGAAGGGTTTGTTGGAATTGCGCGCCGAACTGGGCGATGGGGCCATCGGTTTCGAGCCCAGTGGCGGTCATGAGGTCTACGCGGCGCACGACCCTCTGTACACGCGAGTGGCCGATCGGTTCGATGCCCTGAACGATGCCCTGCGTCCGATCTTCGGAAAAGCCGTTTTCCGTTGGGATAATGGGACGATCGCCCGCTTCGGGCTACAAGGCGTGGACCACTTGGTGCGCACCGATCTTGAAGGCCCATTGGATACCGGCCACCTAATGGGCACACTGCTGCGCAAGGTGCTGTCGGAAGGGATCTTCATGCGGCCCAAGGCCGATGTGGTCGGTATCGACGATGGTCCGGCGGACGTGACCATACGGTTGAAGGACGATGACGAATTGCACGCTGCCCGCGCGGTGATCTGTACCAACGGATATGCACAGCAGTTGGTCCCCGATATTGCCGTTACTCCCGCCCGGGGGCAGGTATTGATGACCGCGCCACTACCCGGCTTGAAGTTGAAAGGCACCTTCCACTACCAGGAGGGCTTCTACTATTTCCGGGACCATGCCGGTGGCATTCTGCTGGGCGGTGGCCGCAACCTGGACGTTGCCGGAGAGACCACAATGGTCGAACGAACGACACCGCTGATCCAAGACGCGCTGGAAAACCTGCTACGGACCGTGATCATCCCGGGCCAGCCCTACACGATCGCACAACGTTGGAGCGGGATCATGGGCATGGGCCCCAGCAAGACACCGATCATCGAGCACCGGTCGCCGCGAGTGATCGTGGCCGTACGCATGGGTGGCATGGGCGTGGCGATCGGTATCCGAGTTGCACGCCAAGCGGCACAGATGGCCGGGTAAGACCTCCTATTCGAGCACCACCACACGCTCCTTCGGCACTTTCACGCTGTACCCGAAGTTCCACTGTTGGTTGGTGCGGGGCTCCACTCTCACTTTCCAGGTAAGGAAGCCTTTCTGCGTGTTCACGGCCGCGCCACCACTTTCATCCAACTCCACTTCGATCTCGCTGCGGACCGCCACGGGGTATTGATCGGTGATCACGAGGTCCACCGGTTGCGGCTTGTTGTTGCGCACGGCGATCTCCCAGCCCACGCTTTCCACGCGCTTGCCACCGACCATTTGTTTGCGGCAGAAATCCTTGCGCTTGGTGCGTTGCACGGTTACTCCCTGGTCACGACCCAAGCTGATATCCAGCGTATCACCAACTCCTCCAAGATCAAGCAGGCTCTCACCCACGAAGGTGCCTTCGAAGTAGATGTAGGCCGGTCCATCCAACAGGTTCATAGCCTCCCAGCCGGTGACTTGGGCGAAGAGGAAGGCATCGAGGTCCAACTTGGGTGTGCAGTAGTATTTGTAGCTGCTCACGAGTTCTTTTTCCTGTACACCCACATGGTGGTTCTGCCCATCGCTGGGAATGGTGTACGGCACACTGATGGCGAACTCGAAGTTGGTGGTGCGTTGCACGACGCTTTCTGCAATGGTCGTGTTGGCCGTGGTATTCACTGCAAGGGATAGTTCCCCGGCATCATCTTCTCCGTATTCAACTTTCTGGCGGCGGATACGGCGTTTGGCCTTGCCATCGGAAATTGAATACAGTCCTTGAACTCCTGATTGCACCCCAGGTGCCCACATGTACGTCGCTGCTCCCGACGCATTCATGTTCGCGCTGCTTCCGGTCACCACCACTTCGCTGAGTTGGGTGACGTTCGGTAGCAGATTGACATTCATCGTGACGCTGGAGATGGCGAAGTTCTGTGGGCCATAACCTACGTAGTTCACCTGCAGGGTACGGCCGTTCATTGGTATTGCGATCGCGTAGTAACCGTCCACGTTGCTGGTGGTACCGTTCATCAACTTCCCGTTAGCATCATGCAATGTCACGTTCACGAAGGGCAGCGGTTCCCCGGTTTGGGCATCACGTATGATTCCACGCACGTCACGCACACCTGCGTTGTAAGCGGGTGCCGGAGCAGTGCCACCGGCATAGGGCGTGTTAAAATCCAAGCGCCAAGGGTATAGTTCCGGCATGATGGCATCCCGGCCGGGCTCACCACTGCTGAGGGCCAGTTGCACCTTGGTCCAATCCTCGCCGGTGCTCTGGAACACCTGCGCCTTGTAGGTGAGTTGCATCGGCTTGGTGATATCCGTCACGCGGATGTCGTAGCTCGGGCTCCAACCGGCACTGCGCACCATGTACTTCAATGTGATCGTAGCGCTCACGGGGGCATTGGCGCTGACCTCGACCAACACTTCACTTGTGGGCCGTGACTTCTTCCCCTGGACTTGGCCCAGTTGCAGCCGCACTTTACCGAGATCCTCGTTCAACGATGCCAATGTCGCCTGCCGATCCAAGCGTTTGAGTGCGAGTGCTTCCTGTCTGGATTGCAGATAGTCGTTGATGCTGCGGAGCTGTTCCAACGACAGGCCTTGGTCGCCAGCAATGACATCGTTCTTCGCCAGTCGCGCATCCTCCTTGTCCAACACATTCAATAGTGTCTGCTCCTTGGCGATCTGCGTTTCCAAAGCCTTGATGCGCGCCTTGAGGTCGGTGACCTCCGCGCGGTCCTGCTTCTCCTCCAAGTAGTTCAGCCGATGCTGCACGCCCAGGATGGTGAATGAGCCGGATCCGCTGACCTGGATGTTGGCGGGATCCACTTCCTCGCTCAAACCGGCGATCAACAAGGTGGCCGTGCCCTTCTCCAGTTCTGCTCTACCCGTGCGTGTTACCTCAGCCCCGCTCAAGAAGACCTTGACCGCTGAGATCCCCGTGGTAACAGGTTGTTCCTTGGCGAAGAGGGAGAGACCGAGGGCGAGAAATGTGCAGGTGAAGAAGTAGCGCATGTGGTGTGAATTCGAGGACGTGTTCAATGGGGCACTGCAATAGCGATGCAAGAACGTGGATCATTGCATAAGCCCACAGCCTTTGGCTGCGGTACACGTTCACTGGAACAACGTTCAAGCCTGCAAAGCAGTACATTCTTCCCCACTGGACCCATGGGTGCAGCTTGTCAATTACTTTCGGAAGGTCGGATCATAACGTGCAACCATGGACATTTCATCCGCGCGCAACATCGCATTGAACGACTTCAACGGTGAGGAGTATGATCACTTCGGCAAAGCCGCGTACCGTATCAAGCCGAAGAAGACGGGTGGCAAGCCCGGCCGCACCTTCATGACCTTATGGATCGAAGAGGGCTTCGCAGTGCTCATGCTGGACTTGGATCAGCAGACCGAATTGATCGCACGCCATCCATTACCGTTCGAGGCGCACCCCAGCAAATGGGGCCAGAAGGGTGCAACGATCGCACACCTCGAGAAACTCTCCGAGAAGATCTTTCGCGCTGCGCTGGAACTGGCTTATGGAAAAGCCGCCAAGTAGTTCAACCCGCGAACGATCACCGGACCACTTCGACCAACGTGCGGAAACCGACGAAAGGTGATGGACCCTCCACGAGCATGATGCTCTCATTGCGGACATCATATCCCGGCGAAGCCCAGCTACCACCTGCGGCTAAACCGGTTTCGGCGAGCAGTTCGGCGACGTTCCCGTTCATATTGTACAACCCGAAAGCGTTGGGCCAATAGGCGTGTACAGGGGCTGTGATGTCAGCGTTGTCCGTCAGGTAACCGGCTACTCCCATGTAGTCCCCGATGGGCTCAACAACCTCATAAGTGCCGGCTTCCTTTCCCGCACGGATGCTCTGATCGCCAACATGCCTGTAGTTGCACAGCGCTTGACCCCTGGCGTTCCGGATGTTTGGTCCGCCCCAAGCATAGGATAGGTCTTGGCAATCGCCGTTCGCTGCTCTGACCCATTCTTTCCGGGATGGCAAACGCACCCTGTAACGAAGTCCATCGGCGGCCAGCGAATTGAGCTTCTCTTCCCGCCAGGCACAGTACCGCAACGCCGCTTCGTGGCTGATGTTCACCACCGGATAGTTCGCATAGGCCACATGGCTGTGGTAGTGCTTGACGTACGGCTCATTGTAAGCGGTCGCTGACCGCCACTGCTGGGTATCGGGCAATACGATAGCGAGTTCAGAGGCTTCGCCTTTTGTGCGAACGGCTTGGACGAAGGCCATGTACTCCGCATTGGTGACCTCCATGGGCGACAGGAAATATCCCCCCACTTGGGACACTTCTTCCTCCAGACGCAATTCACCTGTCGGCACCCAGACATAGGCGTCCTTCATGGTCTTCGGCAGCAACG
>Ga0075163_10005150_pt1 | contig 17468 bp, 14 predicted proteins | sample JI1023141ADNA_FD_71478 | JGI IMG/M metagenome (GOLD analysis project Ga0075163, IMG submission 71478) | Wastewater effluent complex algal communities from Wisconsin, to seasonally profile nutrient transformation and Carbon sequestration -... | ecosystem: Engineered > WWTP > Effluent > Algae...
GGCGGCTGCATGGTCGGCTGCCGGTTCGACGCGAAGAACACGCTCGACAAGAACTACCTCTACCTCGCCGAGAAGCGCGGCGCGCAGGTGATGGCGGAGACGCGCGTCGTCGACCTCGAGCCGCTGTCCGCCGATGGCAGCGAGGGCTACCGGATCACCGTCGAGCGCTCGACCGCGTGGTTCGCGAAGCAGCGCCGCACGATCACCGCCAAGCACGTCGTGCTGTCCGCCTCGGCGCTCGGCACCATGGATCTACTCATGCGCATGAAGCTGCGCGGTCGGCTGCCCGCGATCTCGGATCGCCTCGGCGAGCACGTCCGCACCAACAGCGAGTCGCTGATCGGCGTGCGGTTCCCCGGTAACAAGCGCGACATGTCCCAGGGCATCGCGATCGGCTCGGGCATCCACATCGATCAGTTCACGCACATCGAGGCCGTCCGCTACTCGCGCGGCAGCGACGTGCTCGGCATGCTCGCGACGCTGCTCGTCACCGGCCAGGGCTGGCGGCGGATCTTCAAGTGGATCGGCAGCGCGTTCCGCCACCCGATCAAGTTCGCGCGCGCCAGCTGGCCGTTCGGGTTCGCGCGCCAGACGCTGATCCTCCTCGTCATGCAGACGGTAGACGCCACGCTGCGGTTTCGCCTCAAGCGCCGCTGGTACTGGCCGTTCACCCGACTGCTCGTCACCGAGGGCAACCGGATCCCCGCCAACATCCCGGCCGCCAACGAGTTCGCCGTCAAGGCGGCGAAGGCGCACGGCGGCATCCCGATCACGTCCTCGACGGAGATCCTGTTCGACACCCCGATGACCGCGCACTGCATCGGCGGCTGCGTGATGGGTGCGACCGCCAACGAGGGCGTGATCGATCACCAGCACCGCGTGCACGGCTACCAGAACCTCTACGTCGTCGACGGCTCCGCGGTCGGCGCGAACCTCGGCGTCAACCCGAGCCTGACCATCACCGCCCTCGCCGAGCGCGCGATGACGTTCATCCCGCCGAAACCATGACGTAGACCGCGCCGGCGACGCCCGCGACGAGCGCGATCACCGGCACGACCCAGCGAGGCATCGAGGCGCGCTGCAGGAATCCGAGCAACGAGCCGAGTAGCACGAGCACGACCACGGCCCCGAGCGACAGGCCGATCGCGTAGCCGATCGGTTGTTGCGGCTCGTGCCAGATCATCCCTTCGAGCACGCCGCCGAGCGCCGCGAGGATCCAGCGGTGCCGCTCGAGCGTGCGCAGCGCCACGCTGATCGCGGTGGCCACGAGCACGGCGACGAGCGGCAGCGGCGCCAGGTCCCACAGCGCCGGGGACCCGACGAGGCCACCGATCATGATGCCCGCGATCAACGCACCGACATCCCTCGCCTGGCCGAGCAAGCCGCGCGCGCCGGCGAGCAACACGACGAGGAGCAGCAGCAGCTCGAGTGCCGCTGGATGCCCGCGCTTCCAGCCCGCGGGCAGGATGCCGGTGGTCTCGAGGCCCTGCTCGATCGCACCCCCGAACGAGATCGAGTGGCCCGAGGCGATCGTCAGCGAGGTGGTCGTCTTGTCGATCGTGATCACGCGCTCGCCGTCGTCGTCGATCACCTTGCCGAGGATCTGGAACGTCGCCGCGAGCCGCTTGCCGAACGACAGGTCCCAGTGAACGGTGCCCGGCCGGCACGTCACGTGATCGCGCAGCGTGACCGTGACGCCCTTGCGCGACGGCGCGACTCGCCCCCAGTCACACGGCTCGGTCGAGGCCGGCGCGTGCGTGCGATACAGCTTGCCCGCGAGCTCCTCGCCACGCGCGGCCAGCACGCCGTCGATCGCGCCCGGCTCCACCTTCAGCTCCTGCGCCGCGAGCGCGACGTCGAGGTCGAACGTGATCTCGACGATCGAGCCGTGCGACTCGACGCGCAGGTACGCGGTATCGAGTGGATGCGCCTCCGCGATCCCGCAGAGCAACGCGAGGATGACCAGTACCCTCACGGCATGCCCTGGTTGCGCCAGCCGCTCGCACCGGGATCCATCTCGTCGGCGAGCCGCTTGTAGAGCTCCGCGCGCAGCGGATCACCGCGACTCGTCTCGAGCCGGCTCGCGAGCTCGTAGAACCTCGCCTCGTGCGCGCCCTGCGCGAGCGTGCCCTGGATCTCGACGTACGCCGGCTCGATCGCCCCGCTCCGGGCATAGGCGCGTGCGAGCTGGAACCGCGACTCCGCGCTCGGCCGCTGCCGGACCTCCTCGCGCGCCAGGTTGATCGCCTCGGTCAGCGACGGCGTGTTGCCGCGATCGACCAGCACCTCGACGAGATCGAGCCGGTGCCCGAAGCCGCCCTCGGCGAGCTCGGCGCGGACGATGCCCTCGACCTGCGTGCGGATCGCCTCGGCGTTGGTCGCGTCGCCGTCGACCTCGAGGGCGCGGGCCTGATCGATCAGGTAGCGAACCTGCCGCGACGCCGCGAACGCCTGCTCGAACGTGCGCGCCGCCTCGCGAGGCTGCCCCGAGCGCAGCAGCAGCTCGCCCCGCAGCGCCTGCGCGAGCGTGAAGTCCGGGGCGATCCGCAGCGCCTCGTCGAACAGCATCCCCGCCGCCTCGCGCTCGCCGCGCCGGAGCAGGAACCGTCCCCACAGCGTGCGCAGGCGCGCGGCGCCTTGCTGGTCGCCGTGGTCCTCGAGCCGCGCCGCGGACAGGAAGTCCACCGCCGCTTCGCGATCGCGTCCCTGCGCGATCAGCACCAGGGCGCGCATCAGATAGGTGTTCGGATCGGGCTTGATCGAGATCGCGCGGTTCGCCTCGAGGTTCGCGGAGATCAGATCGCCGAGCGCGAGGAACGCGGTGGCCCGCACCGTGGGCACCGAGACCGACTTCTTCTTGTACTCGTAGGCGATCCGCAGCGCCTCGTGGAACTCGTGCTTCGCGTTCGCGAGCTTCGCGAGCGTCAGCGCCGCGCTGTTCGGCGTGGGCAGGATCGCGAGCGACTGCTGCGCGAGCTCTGCCGCGCGGTCGTAGTCCTTCTTGTCGCCGGTCAGCTGTGCGCGGCGGAGGTACACGTCGGCCAGCTCGGCAAGCTCGAGCCCTTGGGTCGCGTTCAACCGCGCCTCGAGCGCCTTGATGGTGGAGTCGAGCTCCACGCGGGGATCGAAGTTCTGGACCTCGAAGCGATACCTCACGTCGGCGGCACTCGGAGCGAGCGCCGTGGTCACGGCGGGCGCCTCGTGCACTGGCCGGACGATCAGGGCGAGCGCACCGGCGAGGACCCCACCGATCACCAGCGCGATCGCAGCGGTGATCCACAGGCGGGACTTGGAGGAAAGGGACACGTTGGATTGCTCGGCGATGATGCCGTCTGTACGGTAGACGGTGGTCCCGAGATCGGGGGGACCTGACAGGTTTTCTGCGGCCCGGGATCGAGTTTCTTCAGGTGCGACTCGATCCGACCTGGGGGGTAGTTCGTAAGGGGTGCGGGGCAACGACGAAGCTGTCGTGAATCAGCCGGTTACCCGGCTGCCTTATCCAAAACAGGAGATGAGATGAAACGGTTAATCGGGCTAGCAGTGATGACCAGCTTGATCGCTGTCGCGGGGGTCGCGACCACGAATCAGACTGTCGAAGCGTCTGATCACGATGATGGCGAGAACGACACGAAGCCTCGGTCGCTCAACCTGACCGACCACTTCGCGTTCAAGTCGACGGATCCGGCCACGCCGGGCGACCTGTCGATGATCCAGTACTTCAACCCGCGGTCGTTGCCCGGGAAGCAGTACTTCATGAACACCAACGCTCGCTACGAGATTCACGTCTCCAACGTCGCCAGCAAGACCGCAGCGCCCACCGGCGCCGAGAACTTCGTGTTCCGCTTCGAGGCCGCTGCGCCGGCCGCGGACGGCACGCAGGCGGTCACGATGACCGTCCTCAAGGACGGCGTCGTCCAGGGCACGCCGCACTCGGGCACCACCACCAACCTCGCCGATTCGAAGGCGGGCGGTTCGGCGCTCAAGATCAACACCGGCACCGCCGGCGACATCACCTTCAAGTACTTCATCGGACCGCGCGCGGATTCGTTCACGTTCGACGTGCAGCGGTTCTTCCAGGTTCGGAAGTTCCTGGCCGATCGCTTCTTCGGTGGCGCGGGCGGAAACGGTGACCCGGGTGCGCTCGGCCGGTTTCCGGCGAACTGCAAGGGACAGGGCATCCTCGCCGGTGTGACCGCTCTCGGTGGCACGCCCGAAGGCGACGGCGACAACGTCAACCTGTTCAACCCGCCGGAGTGCGCTCCGGACTTCACCAAGAACTACAACGTGACCGCGATCGTCCTGAACGTGCCCGTCGCCAACCTCGGCGGCACCGTCTTCGACACCTGGTCCACCATCTCGCTGGCGCAGTGAAAGGAGCTCCCATGAACAAACTCATTCTTCTCGTTGGAGTTCTCGCGGCCTGTGGTGATGACGGCGGTGGCGGCACCGAGTGCGGCAACGGCACCGAGCTGGTCGACGGCGAGTGCGTCTCCGTCGTGGCCTGTGGCGACGGCACCGTCCTGACGGGTGGCGTCTGCCTCCCCGATGTCGCGGCCCGCAAGTTCACCCAGATCGAGCAACTCGCTCGCCCCGGCATCAACGAAGCGCTGCTGCTCAGCGACGGCTTCAACAACGGCTACAACGCGACGGCCCCGACCTTCACCGGCGTCCCCACGGACGTGCTGAACCAGGTCGTCGCCGAAGCGAAGACGGTCCTCAAGGCGATCCACCTCGGATCCTGCCTCGTGCAGGGCGCCCTCGGTCTGACCGAAGGCGCCAACGGAAGCAACGTCGGCACCGCCCTGGTCAAGTGCGGCAAGGTCGGCGGCGGTGTGTTCGTCGGTGGCGACCCCATCACCGGTACGGTCGTCGCGCCGGAAGCCCTGGCTTCGGCCACCGCGTATGCCGACAAGGTGTTCGCGCAGTTCATCCCGGATGTGATGCGCATCGACACGGCCGTTCCGAGCGGCTACCTCACACTCTGCGGTGATCCGACGCAGCCGTCGATCCTGCTCTGCGGTGGTCGTCTGCTCGACGACGACGTCATCGACGTCACGTACAACTACCTGATCACCAGCCTGTCGGGTACGCCGGGCGCGCAGACCACCGCCAACGCGTTCAACGACCAGGTCCGCGCGCTCAGCAGCGACGGCGTTGCCTACGATGCCGGCTCGACGGCCGGTAACGGTGGCAACAAGAACGGCCTGACCAACGGCGTTGGTAACAACAACGGCCAGCAGGGTCACCCCGCGATCCTCGCCGCGTTCCCGTACTCGGCCGCGCCCTTCTGAGCGCTGGCTGATCCCGGAAGAGCAGCCCCACACGGGGCTGTTGTCGGTTTCGGTTAGCCCGGCAGCGTGAACGAGAACTTCGCGAACGCACCGGGCTCGCCCTCCGCCCAGATCCGGCCGCCGTGATGCTCGACGATCCGGCGCGCCGTGTGGAGCCCGACGCCCGCGCTGAACAGTCGCGCGGCGTGGGCCGGATCGAAGCCGATGCCGTTGTCGCGGATGTAGAACACGCGCTCGCCGGCGGCCTGCTCGCAGCCCAGCTCGACGCGCGCGATCGCCTTGTCGGTGGTGAAGCGCCACGCGTTGCTCATCAAGTTCTCGAGCAGCAGCCGCACCAGCCGGCCGTCGGCGTCGACGGTGAGCGGGTGCGCGATCGCGGCGTCGACCTGGCGATCGGGGTGGCGCAGCGAGAGATCGTCGATCACCGAGGTCGCGAGCGCGGTCAGGTCGATGGTGTGGCGCGCGATCGCGTGGCGCTGGATCCGGCCGAGCTCGAGCAACGACTCGATCAGATCCGACATCCGCGTCACCGAGCCGAACACGCGCTGCACGAGATCGAGCGAGCGTTGATCGAGCTGGTCGCGCACCCGCTCGACGAGCAGGTGCGTGCACAGCCCGATCGAGCGCAACGGACCGCGGAGATCGTGCGCGACCGAGTAGCCGAACGACTCGAGCTCGCGGTTCGCGGCGGCGAGCTCGCGGTTCGACGTGGCGAGCTGCTCGGCGAGCTGCGCGCGCATGCCGGCGAGCTCGTTCGCGGCGCGCGCCTCGAGAACGGCGAGGTCGCTGCGCAGGAGTGCCTCGCGCGCTTCGCGTTGCTCCGCCTCGGTGTGGCGACGGCGCAGCTGCGCCTGGATCCGTGCGGCGAGCGCGTCGAACCCCGCGGCCTTCGACACGAAGTCATCGGCCCCGGCGGCGAGCCCTTCGATCACCGCCTCGCGCTGCTCCGTCGCGGTCAAGAAGATGATCGGGATGTCCGCGGTCAGCGAGCTCGACTTGAGGTACTTGCACGTCGCGACGCCGCCCATGCCGGTCATCGTGCGATCGAGAAGGATGCAGTCGACGCCCTGCTGGCCGAGCAGCTGGATCGCTTGCTCACCCGAGCTCGCGAGCAGCACGTCGAGGCCGCGCTTGCGGAGGCGGCTGCCGAGCACCTCGAGGTACTCGGGGATCGTCATCGACCGTGAGCACGCGAGGGAGCGAGCCATCCGACGGCAGCGCGCTCGACGACCGCAGCAGCGCGCGGATCCTCGCGAGGGCGAGCTCGTGATCGCCGGTGGGCACGAACGCATCGGCGCCGGCCTCGAGCGCCTTGAGCTCGGCACCGGCATTCCCGAAGGCGAGGCACGGCGTGGTGCGCAGCGCCGGGGTCTGGCGCAGTCGGCGAATCACCGAGGGCGCGTCCATATCGCTGGTGGCGCCGATGATCAGCGCCGTCGGGCGCGCGGTGGCGGCGTGCTGCAGGCCCTCGACGCCCGTCGCCGAGACCGTGGTGACGAACCCGGCGCGGGTCAGCGTGGTGACCAGCTCGGTGGAGTCGTCGCTCGCGATCACCAGGATCGAGTCGCGCACCGGCGGCGCGCCGACCAGCTCGCGGATCCGCGCGACGACGTAGGTCCGGTCGTACGGCTTGCCGACGCAATCGACCGCCGCGACCAGGTCCTCGCGGAGCTCCTCGCTGCGCGCGAGCGCGAGCACCGGCAACTCGCGGAGCACGTGCTCGCCGCGGATCTGCTCGATCAGCGCGAGCCCGTCCGACATCTTCGGATCGATCACCGCGGCCGCGATCGAGTGCGTGCGCAGCGTGGTGCGGGCCTCGGCGGCGGTGGCGCACGAGAACACGCGAAACCCGGCCGCCTCGAAGGTATCGGCCAGGTCCATGCGGACGGTCTGACTATCGTCGGCTACGAGGATCGCGGTCATGCATGCATCGCGTCCAGGAACGCCTCGATGACCTCGTTCACCGCCGCAGGCTGTTCGACCGTGGACGAGTGACCAGCATGCGGGATGCGCGCCAGCCTCGCCCCACGGATCTCCGAGACGATCTTCTCGGCCTTCGGGAGCGGCGTGGCGACATCCTCGTCGCCGACGATCACCAGGGTCGGCGCGGAAATCCGCGATAACTCAGCATGTATCCCGGCGCGATCGATCACGCCGTTGACCGCGCGCCAGATGTCCTTGCGGCGCGACATCAGCGCCGAAAACCGTGCGACCTCGTCACGCCGTGCGCGGTCGGCCAGGGTCGACTTCGCGAGCATGATCGGCGCGACCTGTCCCTGCAGCAACTTCGGGCCCACCAGCTTGACCGCCGACGTCAGGAGCCGGTAGCGCTTGATGTTCTCGCGCGGCTCGGGATCCGACGACGTCTCGAGGAGGATCAACGACCGCACGAGATCGGGCCGACGCGCGCCCATCCGCATCGCGACGAAGCCGCCCATCGACAGGCCGCAGAAGTGGACGGGGCCCGGCTGCAAGGCGTCGAGGAGCGCGACCGCGTCACTCCACACCAGCTCGATGCCGATCGTGTTGCGATGGTCCGCGGCGCTGCGCCCTTGCCCGCGGTGATCCCACGAGATGCAGCGGTAGCGATCGCGGAGCTTCGCGACCTGCGGCGCGAACAGCTCGGTGCCCCACAGCAGGCCGTGCGAGAACACGATCGTCTGGCCGGTCGAGCCCGGTCCGGTGTCTTCGTAGTACAGCGTGGTGTCGTTGACGGCGAGCTCGGGCACGCCCGACACTAACGCAAGCGCGGCGCGATCGAGGCGAAGTCGCCGAACCCGATCGCGCGCTTCGCGCCGAGGTCGGTCGCGAGCTCGTCCTCGAACCCGGGGAGCTTCATGAAGATCCGATCCGCGGGCACGCCCACCTCGCGATACGCGGCCACGTCGGTCGCGCGATTGCCGATCGCGGCGTGGATCGGCAGCCCGAGCTTGCGCAGCTCGTCCGCCTTGAACGCGATCGTCTTCGGGCCCGGCTTGGTCGCCGCAGCCTGTGCGTGGCGGATCGGGCCCGGCGGAAAGCCGTGCACCTCGAGCCAGTGGCGCGTCATGCTGGTGAGCTGATCGCCGCGCGAGCTCAGGTACACGATCACGCGGCCCGACGCGGCGAACGCCTGCGGTGCGCCGAGGCGATGGCCGATGTCGTCGCCGAACAGCACGGTGTTGAACACCGCGGTCTCCGACGCGGTGATCGTCCCGTCGATGTCCGTCACGATCACCGAATCGCCGGCCTTTGCCACGTAGGCGAGGAACGTGAAGGCGCTGCGATCGGCGGGGACGATGCCGTAGAGGTCGCGCAGCCCCGGTGGCAAACGCCGATCGCCCGACAGCGTGACCGTGAAACGACCGCCACGATCCGTGCGCGCCTGGCCCAGTGATTTCCAGTCACGGCCTACGCATGCGAACAGCTCTACGCGCTCGTCCCGCGCGTCCTTGTCTGCCGCGGAGTACGCGAGCTTGCCGGCAATGGTCTGGGTTTGATCGGTTTCTGCCGCGATCAGATCGATCCCGCGATGCCGAGGTCCACCGACACGCGCCGCGATCGACGTGCTCGTGTGGGCGAAGCCCGACGGCGTCGCGCCACTCGGCGTCGGCGGTGATGCGCAATGATCACCGAGCGATGGAGGTCGCGGTGCCGCCAGCTCGGCGATCGTCTCCGCGTTGAGAGCGCAGCCCGCGCAAGCGAGCACCAGCATTGCCACCCTGTGCACGGGCGGGACGGCTACAAACTTCGCGCCAGCGCGTGAGCTAGAGGACGACGGGCGCGAGCGTGGTCACGGCGGCTCCCCACCACGCGGGGCCGTTGCCGGTGACCAGCGTGCCGACGCCGGTCGTGGGATCGATGGTGATGAACTCACCACCGTTGGTGAATCCGAACACCTTGTCCTTCCAGAACGCGATGCCCCAGATCTCGGAGAAGCCGATGTCGGCACCCACCGTCGTCGCGGTGAACGTGCCCGGGGCGAGCTTGACAAGGCGATCGGGTCCGATCCCGTTGTCGGCGGTCTGCAGCGTGCCGAGATCCTCGACCGACACCAGGTCGCCGCTCGACGAGAACGCGCCCATGTTGCCGATCTGCGTGATCCCACCGGTCATCGGATCGACGCGAAACACGGCGCCATCGGTGTTACGCGTCCCGACCAGCACGTCATCGCCGGTCTGTCCGACCTGCGCGGCGGGGACGAACGACAGCCCGTTGAACTCGCCGGCGAGGCCGTTCGATAGCCGCGTGCCCTGCGCGGTCGTGGGGTCGATCCGATAGACCGAACCGAACGAGATCCCGATCATCGTGTTCGACTTGTCGATCGCGATGTCGGTGATCGAATCGTTGCCGGTGTCGAACCCGAAGTTGCCGATCCTCATGATCTGGAGCGTGTCCGGATCGACCTTGTAGAGCTCCGACGACGTGTGCGCGTAGACGAAGGTCTGCAGCGGCGGATCGTTGGGGTCGTTCGGATCGTTGGGATCGTTCGGATCGTTCGGATCGTTCGGGTCCCCGCTTCCGGGTTCGCGATCCGCCGGTCCACACGCAGCCAGACACACCGCGAGCGCGGCGAGCTTCCTCATCGCCGCGGACGATACGTCTGCTCGCGGCGCGGCCACAACCAAGATCGTTACTTCGGTGTGCCGTAGGCGTCGTGCATGCCCGGCTCGCCGAGCCCCAGCTTGGCCAGGTCCGCCTTGATCTTCGCGAGGTCACCGACGATGGCGACCGTCATCTTCCCCGTCGGGATGATGGCTCTCGCCGCTTCCTTGACCTGCTTGGCCGTCACCTTACGCACCGCGTCGGCGTAGGTCGCGTAGTACGCGTCGGGCTTGCCGTGGAGCGCGAGGTCGGCGAACGCATTGGCCGTGGCGCCGTTGCTGTCGAACATCGCCGGCAGCGCGCGGATGATGTTCTGCTTGGACTTCTCGAGCTCGGCGGCCGACAGCTCGTTGGCGGACAGGTCGTCGAGGATCTTGATGATCTCGGCGATCCCGCGCCCGGTATCCGGCGTCTGGATCGCGGTGCCGATCACGAACGGACCCGGCTGCAGGCGCCAGTCCACCGAGGCGCCCGCCCCGTAGGTGATGCCCATCTCCTCGCGGAGCTTCTGGACCAGCCGGCTGGTGAAGCCCCCGCCGAGCGTGGTGGTCAGCACCTCGAACTCGAAGTAGCGCTTGTCGCTCCACAGCGGCCCGACCAGCCCGATCCGCACGTCGCTCTGCGCGGCATCCTTGCGGTCGACGACCAGCAGGCGCTTGCCCAGCGGCTTCGCCGTGGCATCGACCTTCGCGATCGGCTTGCCCCCGGCGGGCTTCCACGCACCGAGCCCACCATCGAGCTTCTTCTTGAGCGCCGCGGCATCGACGTCACCGGCGATGACCAGCGTCATCGTCGCCGGGTTCCAGTGCTCGGCGAAGAAGCCCTTGGTATCCGCGAGCGTCAGGTTCTTGAACGATGCCTGCGTGCCCGCACCGGCGTGGCCGTACGCGGAGTCGTGGCCGTAGAGGGCACCGCCGAGCACGATGCCGACGACCTCGCGTGGTTGATCGCGCCGCAGATCGATCGCCGTCTTGCGATCGCCGCGCACGCGCTCGAACTCCTTCTGCTCGAACGCCGGCTGCGTGATCACCTTGGTGACCAGATCGATCGTGGTGTCGAGCGTGCGCGACAGCGTGTCCACCGCGACGACCGCGGCGTCGGTACCGGCGCCGATCTTGATGCTCGCGCCGAGGCGGTCCTGCTCCTCGGCGATGCCGAGCGCGGTCAACCCGCCGGCGCCTTCGTCGAGCAAGTCCGCCGTGAACGCGGCGAGTCCTGCCTTGCCCGCCGGATCCGCGGCCGTGCCGGCGCCCGGGGCGACCAGCACGAACGACGCGATCGGCAGCTTCTTGTTCTCGACCACGAGCAGCGCCATCCCGTTCGCGAGCTTGAGGCGCTTCGCGACGGGCGGCTGGAACCTGGGTTCCGTGGTCGAGCCTGGCTTCTTCGTCCAGTCCTTGATCGGCGACTTGGTGAACACGTCGTCGGCGAACGCGTGACCGGCGAGGCCGGCGATCAGGAGTGCAGCGAGGGTCTTCATTTCTCCACCACCTTCTTGCCGGGGCTGATCGTCAGCACGACCCGCGCGTTCGGCTTGAGATACTTCGCGGCCGCGTCCTTGATCTGCGCGGCGGTGACGGCGCGGTACCGTGCCAGGTCCTTGGGGAAGTAGTTCGGATCGCCGGCTTCGACGTCGTAGCTCGCCAGCGCGATCGCGCGCCCGAGCGTCTGCTCGAGGCCCGCGAGGAACCCGTACTCGTGCGAGGCCTGCGCACGCTCGAGCTCGAGCGGCTTCGGCGTCTCGGCGGAGAGCTTCGCGATCTCCTCGGTGACTTCCTTGATCAGCCGCTGCGGGTCGACGCCCGGCTTCGCGGTGACCTCGATCTGGAACGTGCCGCCGAGCTGCTCGCCGTCGAACCCGGCCTCGACCTCCTGCGCGATCTTCTCGTCGTAGACCAGCCGCTTGTAGAGCCGCGACGACTTGCCGTCGCCGAGGATCGAGGCCGCGAGGTCCAGCGCCGGCTCTTCGGTGGTGAACTTCTTCGGGCCGCGCCACGAGATGAACACCTTGGGCACCTGGACGTCGTCGGTGGTCTTGACCACGATCTCCTTGGTGATCGGCGCGGGCTCCTTCCATTGCGGGCGCGCGGGCTCGGTGCCCTTCGGGATCCACGAGAAGTACTTCTCGACGAGCTTCTTCACCTCGGCGGGTTTGACGTCGCCGGCGATCACCATCGTGGCGTTGCTCGGGAGGTAGTAATTCTTGAAGAACGCGGCGACGTCGGGAACGGTCGACGCCTTGAGGTCCGCCGGGTAGCCGATCGTCGACCAGTGGTAGCCGTGCTCCTTGGGCCACAGGTTCTCCGCGATCAGGATCTCCGCCTGGCCGTACGGCTGGTTCTCGTAGCTCTGGCGGCGCTCGTTGAGCACCACGTCGCGCTGGTTATCGAGCTTCGCCTTGTCGAACGTGTCGAGCAGTCCGGCGAGCCGATCGGCCTCGATCCACAGCACCATCTCGAGGAAGTTCGACGCGGCGACGTTCTGGTAGACGGTCATGTCGTGCGACGTGAACGCGTTGGACCAGCCTCCCGCTTCCTCGAGCAGCTTGTCCATCAGGCCATCGGCGAGGTGCGCCGAGCCCTTGAACATCAGGTGCTCGAACAGGTGCGCGAAGCCGGTGCGCTTCGCGATCTCGTCCTTCGAGCCAACCTTGAACCACAGCACCTCGTTGACGACCGGAGCCTTGTGATCCTCGATCACGTAGACCTTCATGCCGTTCGGAAGCTCGAACTTCTCGAACGAGATCTTGGGCTCGGCCTCCGCACGAGGCGCGAGGAAGGGAAGCAGCAACACCGGGAGCAGGCGCTTCATGGCCGCCACACTAGCACCACCTCATGGAGCCCTCACGTACGAGGGATCCGACCGTGAGACGAATGTGCCCGATCAATCGAGCTCGACGACGACGGGGCAGTGATCGCTGATCTCGCGCGAGTAGACGGGGCAGCTGTTCTGCCAGTCGCAGCCCGAGGTGGCGCAGGCACCGGCGGCGGTAGCCTTGCCGGACTCCCAGGTGAACACGTGATCGAGGCGCGACCGCGGGCAGCCGTCGTCGCGCCGCCAGAACGCGCTGCACGCGAGCGGCTCGGTCGACCACGCGAGGCCGGAGCTGTTGGACAGCGCGGCGAGGTCCCCGCGATCCTCGACGTCGTGGGTCGCGTTGAAGTCCCCGAGCACCGCGATGCGATCGCCGGATCGAGAAACCATCTTGATGATGTCGCGGAGCGCGCGGTGCTGACGCTGCCGGATCTCGCGATCGCGGACGTCGCCGCCTGCCTTGAGGTGGACGACCAGGATGCGCACCGGCGTGCCGCCCTCGACGGGCGCTAGCCGGACGTCGAGCACGCGCTTGTGGTCGCCGCCGAGCATGGTCTCGTCGTGCGTGGTGACGGCGCTCAGCGTGAACCGCCGCCGATCGAACAGCACGCCGGTGTGGCGGTAGCCGAGCTCGACGAACGGCTCGAACGCGACCTGCCACTCGACACCGAGGGAGCTGCGCATCGCCGTCGTGAAGGCGCGCGGATCCATGATCTCCTGGACGCCGACGATCGGTGCGTCGAGCGCCGCGAGCTCGGCGAACGCGCCCGCGATCTGGCGGTCGTCCTTCGGGAAGTCCTCGATGTTGAACGTCGCGATCCGCAGCGGCCGCGGGGCGTCGTGACAGGCGACCCGGATGCCGAACAGGACCAGCGCGAGGACGACGATCCGCTTCACGCCACCGATGCTACGCGCGGATCTCGCGACGCGCCCGGACGCATTGCCGGACATCGTGACAGTGTTTCTTGACAGTGTTCATGAATACTGTCACGTTCTCCAGGTGACGATCGACGAGCTGATCCGCGAGTGCGGGCGCATCCTCGTCGACGAGCCGCAGCCGTCGGGGCGCGTCACCGACGTGCCGGATCTGCGCACCGTCCGCTACTACGCCGCGCTCGGGCTCCTGGATCCGCCGCGCGCGTTCGACAAGAAGAAGGCGCTCTACGACGAGCATCACCTGCAGCAGTTGCTGGCGATCAAGCGCCTGCAGCGCGACGGCCTCGCGCTCGCCGACATCCAGAAGAAGCTCGCCGGCACATCCGGCGCGAAGCTGCGTGCGCTGACCGAGCCCCGGTTCTGGGCGCGCAAGCCGCGACCGAGCCCGCCCGTCGCGGCGTATCGCGTGGCGCCGGGAACCACCGTGCTGTTCGAGGGCGCCGCGCGGCCATTCACCGACGACGATGCCCGCGCGCTGCGCACCTGGCTCGAGCACCGCGGGCTGATCATCGAGGAGGAGAGCTGATGGAGGAAGCACCGTTCGGATTCGGCGAGCTCGAGGCGGGGAGCGCGAAGCTGCCGGTCAAGCGGATCGAGATCCACGCGAAGGTGTCGGGCGTCCACGCGCACGTCTTGCTCGAGCAGACCTACGTCAACGATCGCGCCTCGCTGCTCGAGGTCACCTACGTGTTTCCGTTGCCCGGGCTCGGCGCGGTGTCGAGCTACGCGTTCACCATCGACGGCGTCACCACGCGCGGCACGCTGCACGAGCGCGAGGAGGCGCGGGCGATCTACGACCAGGCGATCGCGGCGGGGCAAACGGCGTCGACGCTCGAGGAGGATCGCCCGGAGGTGATGACGGTCCGGGTCGGCAACCTGCCGCCGGGATCGACGGCGTGGGTCTCGATCGGCATGGATCTGATCCTGCCGATCGCCGACGACTGCGCGGTGCTGCGCTTGCCGTTGCTCGTCGGCGCGCGCTACGTGCCCGGCGCGCCGCTGGGAGGCCTCGCGAGCGGCGACGGCACCGGCCTCGACACCTACGAGGCGCCGGACGCGTCGCGGGTCACGCCACCGACCGTCGACGATCCGGGCATTCGCGTCGGCGTGATGATCGATGCGTTCGGCGCGACCGACGTGATCGGCACGCATCCCCTCGCCGTCGAGCGCCGGCGCGATCGCCTGCACATCGAGATCGCCGACACGCTGCCCGACAGCGACATCGTGTTGCAGTTCCCGCTCGCCGCGACCGACAGCGCGCTGTTCTGTCCGGATCCCACCGGCGATCGCGGCACGCTGGTCGTCACCGCGTGCACCGCGTTGGCCCCCGAGGAGCTGCCGCTCGAGGTCGCCGTCCTCCTCGATCGCTCGGGCAGCATGGAGGGCGAGAAGATGACGCTCGCGCGCCGCGCCGCGAGCTGGATCGTCGAGGGCCTGACGCCACGCGACCGCCTGTTGCCGATCGCGTTCGATCACGAGGTCACCGCGCCGCTCGGCAACCAGCTCGTGCAGGCCTTCGCCACGCAACGGCGGCGCGCCACCGAGTGGTTCGGTCAGGTCGAGGCGCACGGCGGGACCGTGATCGCCGCGCCGCTCCAGCTCGCGGCCGCGGCGTTCGATCGCGGTCCGGTGCGCGACGCCCGCCGGGCGATCGTGCTGATCACCGACGGCCAGGTCGCGAACGAGGATCAGCTGGTCGCGATCGCCGCCCGCTCGGACGTGCAGATCCTCGCCGTCGCGATCGGCCCGGCCGCCAATCAGGGGCTGTGCATGCGGCTCGCGCGCGCGACCGGTGGCGGTTGCGAGGCTGCGGCGCAGGACGCGCAGCTCGGCGCGGCGCTCGATCGCGTCGTGCGTCGCCTCCTCGCGCCCGTGCTCGAGGAGCTGGACCTCACGCTGGAAGGTGCCGTGATCGAGCCGAACACGCGAACGCCGGTGAGGCCGCCACGCGCGATCGCCGGCGTCCCGGCGGTGCTCGCCGCGCGCACGATCGGCACGCCGACCACGGTCGTGCTTCACGCGATCGATCCGAAGGGCGCACCGGTGCGCAAGACGCTGCCGGTCGAGACCATCGATCTACCCTCGCTGCAGCGTGTGTGGGCGCGCTCGCGGCTGCGCGATCTCGAGGACCGCGTGGCGTCCAGCGTGTTCCCGAGCGGGTTTCCGATCGAGGACGAGCTGATCGCGACCTCGCTCGCGTACGGCGTGTTGTGCCGCTACACCGCGTTCGCCGCCGTCGACCCCACGGTGCGCGATCGCGCGCTGCCCCGCGAGACGCTCGTCCAGCCCGTGATCGCGGCCGAGCGGCCGGCTGTCGATTCGAAGATGATGACGCGCTCCGGCACCGTGCGCGGCAAGCTCGCGTACCTGTCGCCCGAGCAGGTGACGGCGCATCCGATCGGTCCCGCCTCGGACGTGTTCACCCTCGCGGTGATCATCCAGGAGCTGGCCATGCTCCAGCGCCTGTTCACCGGCGAGAGCGACATGGAGAACCTGGTCAAGATCCTGCGAGAGCCGGCGCCCCAGGTGCCTCTCGCCTATGCGCCGCTCCAGCCGATCCTCGACCGCGCACTCGCGAAGGATCCCGCGCAGCGGTTTGCCGATGCCTCGGGGCTCGCCGAGGCGTTCGCGCGCTTCCCCGCAGATCGCACCGGCCTCGCCGAGCTGGCCCAGCAGCAGTACCAGGCACCGTCGATCCCCGGGCCCGTCAAGGCGCGCTCGCGTGCGTGGTGGGTCACCAGGAAGCTGTCGGACGGCTACGACGGCACCTGCTACGAGGCGACGTATGCCGGCCCGCTCGTCGAGCCGTGGCCCGACGCGATCGTGCGCGTGAAGGCCGAGTACGCGAGCGAGCCGCTGGCCGATCCGCTCGCGGTGAGCCACCCGAACATCGCGCGGATCTACGGAGTCCTCCAGGTGCCCGATCGAGCCCAGGTGATCGAGTACGTGCGCGGCGTCGATCTGATGAGGCTGCTGCATCGGCTCCGCTCGGACCACCGCCCGCTGACGCTCGGCCAGGTCGTCGCGATCGCGCAGGACCTGACCGCGGCGCTGGCTGCGATCCACGAGCGCGGTGTCGCGCATCGCAACCTGCAGCCGACGAAGTTCGTGCTGTCGACGGCCGGGCGCTGCATCCTCGTCGCCCACGCCGCCGCGCCATCAGGGACGCCGCTTCCCGTGTTGCCGATTCCGCTTCGCGGTATCGGGGCGCTGATCCCGTAATTACTTCCGCACCAGCCGCTCGACGCCCGACTCGCGCGCCACCAGCACGACATCCGCGCGACCGACGAACAGCCCGGTCTCGACGACGCCGGGGATCGCACGCAGCTGGGTGTCCAGCGCCTTGGCATCCGCGATCGGCCCCGTCTTGACGTCGTAGATCAAATTTCCCGCGTCGGTCTTCCACGGCGCGTCGCCCTTGTTCCTGAGCACCGGCGTGCCGAACTTCGCGAGGTGCGATCGGGTCGCGAGGTGCGCGAACGGCAGCACCTCGATCGGCACGCTCCACGTGGTGCCGAGGGTCGGCGACAGCTTGGAGCCGTCGACGATGATCACGTTCTTGCGCGCGCTGAAGTTGACGATCTTCTCGCGCGTCTGCGCGCCGCCGCCACCCTTGACGAGGTCGAGGTTGGGATCGACCTCGTCGGCACCGTCGACGCACACCGCGATGTCCCACGGACCGTCGTCGGACAGCAGCGGGATGCCGAGCTCGGTGGCCTGCTTGCGGCTCGCCTCCGACGTGGGCACGCCGGTGTACTTCTTGCCGGCCTTGACCGCTTCACCGACGAGATCGATGAAGAACCGCGTCGTCGAGCCGGTGCCGAGACCGATCACCCCGGAGTC
>Ga0075163_10005151_pt1 | contig 17468 bp, 15 predicted proteins | sample JI1023141ADNA_FD_71478 | JGI IMG/M metagenome (GOLD analysis project Ga0075163, IMG submission 71478) | Wastewater effluent complex algal communities from Wisconsin, to seasonally profile nutrient transformation and Carbon sequestration -... | ecosystem: Engineered > WWTP > Effluent > Algae...
CAATATTTGGAAATCAACAAAGCAATTACGTATATTCGTTTTAAAATCAAATAGATGCTTCTTTTTCTGCCCCTTGTCATAGGTTTTTTGATAGCTTTTTTGGCGGTTATTCCACCAGGGTTAATCAATATGACAGCAGCAAGAATCAGTACCCAAGATAGCAGAAACGCAGCCGTAAGCTTTGCCCTTGGTGCTTCAACCATTATATTTTTTCAAACTTTTATAGCAGTCCTTTTTGCAAGATTTATCAATAATCATAAGGAAATTGTGACTACGCTTCAGGAAATAGGCATTTTTGTTTTCTCGTTATTGAGTGTTTATTTTTTCTGGATAGCCAAAAAGCCTAAGAAAATCAAAACAGATCGGACAGTGAAAGGTAAATCTAGCCGTTTCTTTTTAGGAATGTTGTTGTCTACACTGAATTTATTGCCGATTCCGTTTTATGTCTTTGCCAGTATGAGTTTGTACGCATCGGGCTATTTCAGTTTTGATAAGATTCCGGTTTCCTCTTTTGTTATTGGAGTGGTTTTAGGTTCGTTTACAGTGTTTTACATCTATATTGCAGCTTTTAAAAAAATCGAAAAGAAAACGGAGTTTCTGATGCGAAACATCAATACTATTATCGGTTCGGTAACCACTTTTATGGCGATTGTTACTCTCATAAAATTGCTATACGATTAATGGAAGCTAATTTTTTTGAAAGAGTTTACGAAATAGCGCGTCAAATTCCAGAAGGAAAAGTAACATCCTATGGCGCTATTGCTAAAGCACTCGGAGCAGCACGTTCAGCCCGAATGGTGGGTTGGGCAATGAATGCGAGTCATAATTTAGAAGATGTTCCTGCGCATAGAGTTGTGAATAGAAACGGATTACTTTCGGGCAAACACCATTTTGACGGTACGAATCTCATGCAACAACTTTTGGAAAATGAAGGTGTCAAAGTAGTCAACAATCAAATTGTCGATTTTGAAAAACATTTTTGGATTCCGGAAATGACTACTCCACCAGACACACCGTAAACTTCGTCTGGTTTTCTCCATTTTCGAAAGCCAAATAACCACCATGAGCTTCAATGATATTTTTGGATAAGGTCAACCCAATTCCGGCCCCGTCTTTACGTGTTGTGAAAAAAGGGAGGAAGATTTTATCTTCAATTTCAGGGTCAATTCCGTTTCCGGTATCGGTTATGATGAGGTAAACACGCTTTTCTTTCAATTCAGCAGTTATCGAAATGGCTTTAATTTCTCTATCCTCCAAAGCATACATGCTATTGGTCAGCAAATTGATTAGCACTTGTTCCATTTGGTTTTTGTCAACGAATATCCAACGTTTAAAAGCAATGTCATTGGTTACTTTAATACCTTCTTTTTTAAACAAAGGCAACATAATCTGAAGGCCGTTTTCTACCAATTCAGATAACTCGGTTTTTTCTTTTTTAGGCGATGGAAGCATGGCTAATTTTCGATAGCTTTCGACAAACTCCTGTAAATGGTTACTTCGGTTGTGAATGGTGACCACACTTTGCTTGATGTCGTCTAGATCTTCAGCAGAAATATCTTCCTGTTGGACCAACTCGTTTAAATTTTGTGACAGCGATCGAATAGGCGTAAGCGAATTCAAAAGTTCGTGGGAGATCACTTTCATCAAATTAATCCAAGCTTCTTTCTCCTTTTTTTCCACTACTTTCTGAATACTCTCCAACAAAATAATGTAGTATTCCTCATTGAAGGTTTTAGTTGCAGAGGTTTGAAGAATAAAGGTTTGCGTGTCTTCTTTGTTTACCCGTATTTGCAACGAACTTTTAATCTCTTCAAAATTTTGTTCCTCAATCAGTTCACAAAGTGACGGCAATTGATTTTTAAGATAGTGCCATTTGCTAACCTTTGGGACCATAAAATGTTTAGAAAAATAATCGTTCATCAAAAAAATAGTCCAATCTGTTGCTTCTTTTTGCAAAATAATAATTCCGGTTTCCATACTGTTTAAAATAGACCGATAAATGAGGTCTTTGGAAACTTGTTCGTGTTGCTTTTCTTTAAGTTTTCCGTACAGTTGAAATAAACTTTTATAATGCAGTTGCGATTTGTGTTTAGAAAAATCAGAGGAAAAATCACCCTGTAAAATGGACGCAATGGTTCGGTCGTAAAACAAAAATGCATTTCTGATAAAAAGAAATACTTCTGCCAATAGCAAAAGAGCTACAAATCCGAGGAAAAAGCTAGAATATAACAAACCACGTGAAAAAAGAAAAACACTCAGGCTCACACTGAAAAGAATCAGCAGCAATCTGAAAAAAAGATGATGGTATAGTTTTATATTTTTAAACATTTAAGAATGACTGATGTTGTATTTTTCCATGCGGCGGTACAAAGCAGCTCTCGATAAGCCAAGCTCTTCAGCCGACTTACTGATGTTGTATTGGTGTTTTGATAAGACTTTTTCAATGGTGTTTTTCTCGATATCTGAAAGCGGAATGTCTTCGCGGTTTTCGTAAGTCGTAACGTGTTCCAAATCTAAATCCGAAGCGGAAATGGTTTGGTCTTCACACAGAATTACGGCACGTTCGATACGATTTTCCATCTCTCTAATGTTGCCGTTCCAAGCATGTTTTTCAATTTGTTCCAATGCTTTTCCGCTGAAAAAAATAACATTACGATTGTATTTTTGGATGATTTTTTCCAAAAGGAAATGGGCTAACGGAATCTTGTCTTCCTGACGATTTCTTAGTGAAGGCAACGTAATTTCCATCGTATTGATGCGATAATATAAATCTTCACGAAAGTTTTTTTGGCTCACTTCTTCTTTTAGATTCTGATTTGTAGCCGCAATAATCCTTACATTTAAAGGACGTGGCTTGGATTCACCCAAACGCGTAACCGTTTTGGTTTGGATAACCTGCAATAATTTGGATTGCAAATGCAATGGTACATTTCCGATTTCATCTAAAAAAATAGTGCCGTTTTGTGCATTTTCAAAACGCCCTGCAGTGTCATTTTTAGCATCGGTAAACGCCCCTTTTACATAACCAAAAAGCTCGCTTTCAAAAATAGTATCATGTAACGAACCTAAATCGACATGAACAAAGGCATTATTTTTCCGATGGGATTGTTGGTGAATGTATTGCGCCATTATATATTTTCCGGTTCCGTTTTCACCCAAAATCAAAACATTGGCATCGGTTTTACCTACTTTTTCACCCAAACTATATGCCTTTTTGATGACATCAGAGACACCAATAAAAAAAGAATCTATGGTGGCGTTCTTATCTGTTTTCTTGGTAAGCTTTCTCGATTCCTCTACAGCTTGCTTTACCGTGTGAATCAATTTTTCATTTTCCCATGGCTTCAAAACATAATCGAAAGCACCGTTTTTCAAACCTTCAACAGCCGTTTCCACTTTGCCAAATGCCGTCATCAGAATCACCACAGTTTTTGGTGAAAGCGTTTTAATCTCTTTAAGGAAATACAATCCTTCACGACCATCTTCAAAACCGATGCGGTAATTCATATCCAACAAAACAACATCAATATCGTTTTCAGACAATAACTGAAGCACATTTTTGGGATTATTCAGTGTAAAAATAGTTTCGAAATGTTTCTTCAAAAGCATTTTTGCAGCAAAAAGAATATCTTCCTGATCATCGATGACTAAAATATTGGAATTCGTCTTTTTCATTTACTGTTCGGTTTCGCACAAACGGTGTTCGATAACGAACACTTGATTTTTTAAATTATTTTTAAATAGCAAATTATCAGTACTTTATCATTTTTAAAACTTTGGCACAAAATTGTATTTATAGATATCAAAGAAAGTATAATGGACACCATCATCAATCGTAAAAATAACAAAAAAAAGTATCTGACCATAGCTGTAGTGGCAATTCTGGTTTTGGGTTTTGCTGCCTTTTCTATGATAACTAAAAAGCGAAGTTATAACGTTAAGAAGTCTGAAATTACTATCAAATCAGTGGAAGTGGATTTCTTTGAAGATTTTATGACTTTTCAGGCAAGAGTAGAACCGATGAACTCGATGTTAGTCAATATAGTTGAAGGCGGTTCGGTGCAGGAAATATTTGTCAGTAATGGCGATAGGGTTATCCAAGGACAGCCCTTGGCGCGATTGTATAATCCGAATACGGAACTGAATTATATGCAGCAGGAAACGGCCATTATCGAGCAAATCAATAATCTCAATAAAGCGAAGTTGGATTTGCGCAATCAGGAATTGAATTTGGCTAAGGATTTAATCGCTATTGAACACGATTTTCAAGATGCCAAAAACCTATATGATTTAAATCAGAAATTATTCGTTCAGGAAATTTTGGCCAAAAACGAATGGGAGAAAACGCAGGAGAATTTTCGCTTTCAAAAAGAACGGATGAACATCATCAAACAAAGCGTCACCAAAGAAAAGCAGGCGAACCAAATTCAGATTGGGCAACTGAATCAGTCCATCAGTATTATGGATAAAAGTTTGGGTGTTTTGAGAGTCAATAAAAAGAATTTTTTAATTGTGGCACCCCTTTCGGGAAGATTGTCTTCGTTTGAACCAGTTTTGGGACAAACGTATCAGCAAGGACAAACGTTGGGTAAAATTGATGTCATGAAAGGCTACAAACTGATGGCTGATGTGGACGAATTCTATTTGCCAAAAGTAACTCAGGGTCAAAAAGGAACGGTTGATTTCAATGGAAAAGATATTGCGGTGGTCATTGCTAAAGTGATTCCCGAAATTAAAGGTGGCAGGTTTCAGGTGGAACTGAATTTTATCAGTAAAGAGAACTTAGATTTGCGACAAGGCTTAAGCTTCAGTGTACGATTGACGTTGTCTGAAAAAACAAAATCTACCGTACTCTCCAAAGGCAGTTTCTATCAGGAAACATCGGGCAAATGGATTTTTGTAGTAAAAGGAGACAAGGCCGAAAGACGCGCTATTGAAATCAGTAGAGAAAATCCGTTGTATTATGAAATTGCCAAAGGCATAAAACCTGGCGAGAAAGTAGTAACTTCATCTTACAAAGATTATCAGGATGTCGAAATTTTAAATTTAGAATAATCATCAATAAAAACGAACACTATGATACAAATCAAAGCACTTTCTAAAGTTTACAGAACCGAAGAAGTAGAAACCAAAGCACTCAGCGAAGTTTCAATCTCAATCAATCAAGGCGAATTTGTTACCATCATGGGCGCATCAGGAAGTGGGAAATCGACACTTCTGAATATCGTGGGACTTTTGGATAGCGCATCAGAAGGAAGTTACCAGTTGCTCCATCAGGAAATGGTGGGAATGAAGGAACCTGAAAAATCAAAAATCAGAAAGCAAAATATTGGCTTCATCTTCCAAAATTTTAATCTGATTGATGAACTTTCGGTATTCGACAACATTGAACTTCCCTTAATTTACAATGATGTTCCGGCATCAGAGCGAAAGAAAAAAGTAGAAGCCATTGCCGAACGACTCGAAATTTCTCATCGTTTACGCCATTATCCACAACAGCTTTCAGGCGGACAGCAGCAAAGAGTAGCGGTTGCCAGAGCCTTAATTAACGAACCTAAAATCATTTTGGCTGATGAACCCACAGGGAATTTGGATAGTAAAAATGGGAATGAGGTCATGGAATTACTCACTGATTTACACGCCAATGGAGCAACGATTTTAATGGTTACCCATTCGGATTATGATGCCTCTTTTTCACAAAAAACTATTTTCATGAAAGACGGAATGATTCTTTCTGAAAAGCTAAATAACAGAAACGTTGATGTTTTTGTATCTTAAAACAAATTTAAAAATAGTATTTATGTCAAAAGTAATCACAACAGCTGCCGCCGTTTTAATGAGTTTCATCGCTTTTTCTCAAGTTTCGGAAAACCGAACCGTTGGTCATTTTTCGAAGTTAAAAGCCTCTAATGGTATTCAGGTTTTTTACACAGTATCCAATACAACAAGTCTCCGAGTAGAAACCGATAACAACGAAAAATTGCAATACATTAAGACAGAAGTTGAAGGGGAAACCTTGAAGTTGTATGTCGAAACCGGAAGTAATAATTATAAAAGTTCCAAGAATCGAAAAGGGAGAAACATCAACGGTGTTAACTTTCAAATTCTTAAAGTATACATCAATGGCAAGGCTTTGAATGCCATTAAGGCCAGTTCCTCGGCTGATATCAAAGTAGAAAATCTAAATGCTGCCAATGAGATTGATCTAGCCGTTAGCTTTTCCGGCAGTATTTCAGGAAAATTTGATGGAGACAGTATTGCCATTGATGCCTCTTCCAGTGGCGATTTCGAAGGTACTATTACGGCTAAGAACGTTGAAGTTGAAACCAGCAGTTCTGCCGATGTTGACCTCAGTGGAAAAACTGTAAAACTTACCGTAAAATCGAGTAGTTCTTCTAGCTGTGATGCTGATAAATTGTTGGCAGAAGACGTAACCGCCACCGCTAGTAGTTCTGCGGACATTGAGGTTTATGCTTCCAAATCAATCGATGCTAAAGCTTCTTCGAGTGCTGACATCAACTATTATGGCAATCCGGCACAAGTGGTAGCCGACAAAAGTTCTTCAGGTTCAGTAACTAAAAAATAAAATATATTATGAAGATTTTCAAAAGCATACCAGTCTTACTTTTAGTTCTTTTCATCACAAAGGCAAAAGCCCAGGATGACATCCCAACACTTTCCGGCAAAGTCACTATTTCTATAAAAGAAGGTACCTTTGATTGCGATGTGACCCTAAGCAACATTCCACCTTTGAAAGACTATTTTTTACGATTGAATTCGGGGATGAATGTATTGCATTTTCACAGTCTGAAACCCAAAGATTTTCTGATTGGTTATGATAGATCATTAAAAGATACCACAGCTACCGGAGAAGCTAATGCCTATTTTTTCCCAGGCAGTAAAGGAAAAGGGAAGTATTTACCGGAAGAAATCAGGATGAAATATACCGGTAAATTTCCGGTAGCAACCGATACCATTGAAAATTACAGCCGATCCGACTGGAAAGGAAATATAGCATTCAATGGCTATACTGTTCGAACTGACGGAAGTCAAACCGCATGGTATCCTGTATTGTATGATATTGAAAAAGACAAGGCTTACAGCGAAATAAAATATGATATTGAAGTAGTTTGTAGCGACTGCACCACTTTGTATGTCAACGGAAATCTTCCGGTAAAAGCAACTCAGTCAAGATTCAAAAGCGAGGTGCCTATAGAACTCAGCTTGTATTGTGGCAATTTTGATTTTAAAAATCGTGGTGGAACTTATATTCTCAACCCAAATTTGACCGATGAACAGTTTACCGAGTTTTGTAATCTCACCAATTCCTATCAGAATTACTACGAGAAAAAACTCGGGATTCCTTTTGGAGGCGCCGTGACTTTTGTAAATACGACGCCAACTTCAGTGAGGAATTCGTGGCTTTTTGTGACGTATCCTACTATTTTTAGTATTGGCCATGGTGAGAATGGACTGAAAAGTTTGTTTAATCCTAAAATACAAAATTGGTACCGCCCTTTTATAGCGCATGAATTAGGACATTATTATTTCGGAACATACAAAGTATTCAATTCGGAACTTGGTGATATGATGAGCGAAGGATTTACAGAATACCTTTCACTTCAAGTGACGCGTGATATTTTGGGAGAAGAGGTTTACCAAAAGAAAATAAACGAAAAACTGAAAGACCTCGAAAGTTTTGAACCAACGGCATTTTCCAAGGTGAATTCTAAAGACGATTACAAAGATCGGGAGCTTTACGTTTACTATTATGCACCCCTACTATTTACGGCCATCGAAAAAGAAATTGGGCCATCAAAAATGTGGCAATGGCTCGGAACACTTCTCAAAGAAAAAACAGATTTTACCAATTATGCTTTTCTCATCAAATCACTAGAAGCCACACTTCAAAATAAATCAAAACTAGAGAACATTAAGTCAAAATATTTCGAATCAGAGGTGTCACTAAAAAATATACAATCGGCACTTAAATAAGCCTAATCATCAATCATCATCAAAAAACGAACACATCATGTTAAAAAATTGGTTGCACATATTTTTATTTCAAATCAAAAACAACAAACTGTTTACGACGCTCAATATCTTGGGACTAAGTATTGGTATGGCGGGTTTGATTTTTGCCATTCTGTATTGGAATGATGAGCAAAGCTACAACGCGTGGAATCCCGAGAAAGAAAAGATTTTCCAGTCGATCAGCAAAGTTAGCGAAGTGGATTATTGGGCCAGTAATGTTATTCCGTTTGAGCGGTTGTTCAAAACGGACTTTCCAGAAGTGGAATCACATTGCTACATGGAAAATTGGTATTCTGAGGAAATCATTAAGTACAAGGACAAAAAGGAAATCATCAAAATAACCGATGCTCAAAATACCTTTTTTGAATTCTTTCCTTTCAAATTTGTAAAAGGAAGTGCCCAAACAGCTTTAAAGGATAATACTTGTATTGCCATCTCTACTGAAACTGCCCAGAGACTTTTTGGAGATGAAGATCCGATAGGAAAAATGGTGACGCATGGAGGAAAGCAGTTGGTCGTTAGTGGCGTTTACAGTATTCCCGGAAAATCATCCATGGCTCCAATGGCTGTTACCAATTTGATTGAAGCCAGAATGCTTCCGGATATTGATAATTGGGGTAACTTTAATTGGGGTTTGCTCCTCAAATTGAAAAACCCAGCCGATAAGGATAAGGTTGCTTCACGAATGGAGCGATTGCTTCACGAAAACAGAGCACTTAAATGGGCAAAGGAAGAAGGTCTTACTCCGGCAGAATGGATGAAAAAATATGGGAGCAAACAGACTAGAATTATTTTAGGTTCTTTAAAAGACGCTCGTTTGCATGCCATAGCAGAAGGATTTGCAGAAGGAAAAGGAAACTATCAGTTTCTGCTGATTATGTTGGGATTGTCTATTCTGATTTTGGTGCTTTCTGTTGTAAATTATGTTAATCTTGCTACTGCTAATGCCATAAAGCGTGCTAAAGAAGTGGGTGTGCGTAAAATTTTAGGGGCTTCAAAAGCCAATATTATCAAGCAGTTTTTGTTTGAAACCATCATTACCGTATTGTTTTCCATTTTAGTTTCGATGGTGATCGTAGAGCTTTCGTTACCTTATTACAATGAGTTTTTAGGAAAGAAATTAATCATTCACGGAAGCCAATTTTATCTGCAGATCATCTGCATTTTTATAGTAACCATAGTTTTTGCCGGAATATTTCCAGCGGTTTATGTTTCCAATTTTGAAACGTTAAAAGTGTTGAAAGGTAATTTTGGGAGAAGCAAAAGCGGGATCTGGCTAAGAAACGGAATGCTGATTTTGCAATTTGCCATTGCTACATTCTTTATTATTGGTTCCTATATTGTTTACGAGCAAATTCAATACATCAGTACTAAGGATTTAGGATTTAAGGGCGATCAGGTTTTGGCAATATCGTACCGCAATCCATACGACTGGAAAGACAAAGATTATAAGGCAAAAGTCTATAATCGTTATAATTTCATCAAACAGGAAATTTCCAAAATAAAAGGGGTGGAACAAGTGTCAACAGGCGCATTTGTATTTGGTACCAGTAACGGTTCTACATCGGGATTTAGTTATAAAAATGGAGATAACATTCAGTCGAGAAATATGGGTGTCGATTTTGGAATGCTCGAAATGATGAAAATCCAAATTAAGGAAGGCCGTGGTTTGTCTGAAAAAATGGCGTCCGATACCATCAATTCGATGCTGATCAATGAAAAGACCCAAAAAATGATGGGCGAAAAAGACCCAATTGGTAAAGAAATTGACTGGAACGGAAACAAACTCAAAATTGTTGGAGTCGTTAAAGATTTCAATCTTTTAGGTCCACAGGATGATATTCCACCGATGGTTTTCTTTCATTTCAAAACAATCGACTGGATGCTTCAGAATGCCAATAAAATCCACGTAAAAATTAGTAGTGACAACACCGAGCAAACCATTGCAACCATAGAAAAATTCTGGATCAAAAATGTAGACACAGACTATCCTTTTGATTATGATTTTGTAGATAAATCTTATGCACGAACTTATCAAACTTATGTCAAACAAAGAAACCTATTTTCACTTTTAAATGTGATCGTAATCTTAATTGCACTTTTCGGATTGTTTGCCTTGGCTTCGTATTCTATCCAAAGGAGAATGAAGGAAATTGCCATCCGTAAAACATTAGGAGCAGAAACGAATGTGTTACTTAAGGAACTTTCGAAACAGTATGTGGTTTTCTGCATTATCGGGTTTTTAATTGCGCTATTTCCGGTGTATTATCTTTTAAATAAATGGTTAGAAAATTTTGCATTCCGAATCGAGATTAGTGCAGTGCCGTTCTTGGTTGGGTTCGTTGTTTTGCTGATTTTGACCTTATTAGTTGTGCTTTCCAGAGCGTATCAAGCCACAAGACTAGATGTTTTGAAATATTTGAAGTATGAGTAAATCTATTTTGATAGTAGTTTGCATTGCGATATTTTGTCCTTCTGTTTGGAGTCAGGATAATTCTTGGTCCTTACAGAAATGCATCGATGAAGGGATGAAAAATGCTATCGAAATCAAGATGCAGCAACTCACCGTTAAAAAATCGCAAAAAGAGCACAATTCGGTTGCCAATCAAGTATTGCCTGTCATTTCGTTTACCGGAACTCAAAGTTATAACTTCGGTTCCACCATTGACCCTGCTACCAATGGAAGGGTAAGCTCTAATATTCAAAATGATAATTTTTTCCTAAACGCTCAAATGAATCTGATCGATTTTAAGGCTTTCGCCAATGCCCAAAGGACAAAAATCAACATCGAAAAAACAAAAGCGGAATTGGCGGTTATCGAAAATGAATACCAACTGCAGTTGCTCGAAAGTTATTTCCAAGCATTATTTACTCAGGAGTTGCTTAAAATTCAAAAAGAACAGTTTCAAAATTCCCGTTTTAATTTAAACCGAGTGCAGAAAGAAGTCGAAATTGGCAGCAAACCCAAAAGCGATTTGTACGACATGCAGCTCAGCTTCGCGCAGGAAGAAATGAAAATACTAGAAACCGAACAATTGTTTGTATTACAGAAGAAGCAACTTTTTCAGTTGATGAATGCAGAGAATAACGCTGTCGCTGAGGTTGTTTTGGAATATGCAATCGAGCCTATCGAAAGCAAAGAATTAGCAACAGTTTCAAATCCAAAAGTCCGATTTGCTGAACTAAATTATCTGGGCAACCAGAAAGAAACGCAATGGGAACGTGCCAACAATTTACCCAGCTTGACCACCTTTTACGGATTTTCAACCTTTTATTACAAACCTCTAAACCAGTCTAGTGCTGTAGTGGATAATTTCGATACGCAAATCAGTGACAATAAAAATCATCAACTCGGAATTCAGTTGAATCTCCCTATTTTCAATGGTTTTAGAAACAACAAACGCATTGCAGCTGCCAAATTGGAAACTGAAAAATCAAAATTCGGTATTGAACAGGAAAAGCTCAAAGTCAAAAACCAACTCGATATCGAAAGCCAAAACAAAGCCAACTATGTTCAGTTAGCGTCCAAGTTAAAGGAGATGAAGACCTATGCCGAAGCCTCTTTCAGAACTTCACAAGCCAAGTTTACTACAGGAAGCATTGACGCTGTGGTCTTTTCATCTGTTAAAAATCAATTGCTTTCCACCGAGTACGATTTGCTTAAAAACACCTTACAGCAACAATACATTACGCTCAAAATCAATCTAATTCAGGGGAATACTTTGTAAAGAGTTATTCCTTATTTTTTCATAAACATTTTCAATTCTTTAGCGATAGTTTCAGCACAATTCGTATTATCTTTGCAGTCTGTATTCAGTCTTAATAAAAAAAGAATGAAAACAGCTAATAGCAAGTAAATCGATGAAATTAGATAGAAAAGAAATCCTTGCTGCACTGGAAACCATAACCATTGCAGGCGAAGGAAAAAATATGGTAGAAAGCGGTGCGGTAAAAAACGTACTGACTTTTGGCAACGAAGTTGTGGTTGAATTAGTGATTACCACTCCGGCCATGCACATAAAAAAACGTGCCGAAGACGATATTAAAAAACTAATCCACGAAAGATTTTCACCCGAAGCGGTCGTGAAAGTAAACATCAAAGTGGAAACGCCCACTCAAAACCCAAATGAGATTAAAGGGAAAGCCATTCCGGGAATCAGTAATATTATTGCGGTGGCTTCAGGAAAAGGTGGCGTTGGAAAATCAACGGTAACGGCCAATTTAGCGGTGACTTTAGCTAAAATGGGCTTCAAAGTGGGTGTGTTAGATGCCGATATTTACGGACCATCCATGCCCATTATGTTTGATGTGGAAAACGAAAAACCAATTTCGATAGAAGTGGATGGCAAGTCTAAAATGAAACCAATTGAAAGTTACGAAATCAAATTACTTTCCATCGGATTCTTCACTTCGCCAAGTCAGGCCGTTATCTGGCGTGGACCAATGGCTTCCAAAGCACTGAATCAAATGATTTTTGATGCTGATTGGGGACAGTTGGATTTTATGCTTATCGATTTACCTCCAGGAACAGGCGACATTCATTTGTCTATCATGCAATCGCTGCCCATCACCGGTGCTGTTGTGGTGAGTACACCTCAAGCTGTGGCCTTAGCCGATGCCAAAAAAGGAGTATCCATGTTTTTATCAGAGGCCATTAACGTTCCCGTGCTTGGAATTATCGAAAATATGGCTTACTTCACACCGGAAGAATTGCCCAATAACAAATATTATATCTTCGGAAAAGAAGGCGCTAAAAACCTGGCAGCCGACTTACAAGTGCCCTTTTTAGGAGAAGTACCTTTAGTACAAAGCATACGCGAAGCCGGCGATTACGGTAGACCCGCAGCTTTGCAAACCGCATCTGTAATAGAAGGCGTTTTTGAAGAAATCACCCGAAACGTAGTCCAGGAAACAGTGAATCGCAACGAAAGTTTGCCGCCAACTGAGGCAATTAAAATAACAACGATGGCGGGCTGTTCTGCTGTAAATAAAAAATAAAACGATTTGAAGATTTGAAGATTTGAAGATGCCAAAACATTTTCAAATCTTCAAATTTCCAAATTTTCAAATCAAAAAAAATGACACAAGAAGAATTGACCTTAAACATCGAAAAAGCATTGGATGAAATCAGACCTTTCCTGAATTCAGATGGTGGCGATATTAGTTTGGTTTCTGTAGAGGATCAAAAGCATGTCAAAGTTCGTTTGATGGGAGCATGCACGTCATGTAGTTTGAGTATCAGCACAATGAAAGCTGGTGTCGAAACTACCATCAAAAAGTATGCACCACAAATAGAAACGGTAGAGAATATTGCCTAACACACAAGCCATAATATTATGAAAACAAAGTTGGTACTAATAGCTTTAACAATATTCTGTTTTGCTAATTTATATTCTCAAAAGAATGGATTTGAAAAAGGATATTTTATTGATAATAACAATAGTAAAGTTGAAGGTTTCATAAAAAATGAAGAATGGAGTTACAATCCAACTGAAATTTTATTCAAAGCAGATGAGAATTCAAAGTCACAGCTAATCTCAATAACAGACTTCAAAGAATTTGTTGTAGGTGAGGAGTATAAGTTTAAAAAAGCATCGGTTAAAATTGACAAATCGCATGATAGTTTTGAACAAGCTACCGGAGTAAAATCGCTAAGTTTTGTCGATGATTTTTTATTGCTTAGAATTCGAATCGAGGGAAAAGCTACTTTGTATAGTTATAGATCTGAAACATACACCCGTTTTTTCTTTAGTCTAAATCAATCAGAGATAACACCATTGTCTTACAAAGTATATTATGATGATCAAGAAAAAGGTTATCGTAAAAATGAAACTTACAAACAGGAACTTTTGAACAATTTAAAGTGTGATGACATTACACAAAATGATGTAGATAGATTAGAATATAACATAAGCAAACTATCGGATTTTTTTTCCAAATATAATCTTTGTTCAGGTTCAACCAATAATGAAATCAAGATTAAAAAAAACGTAAATACTTTTGAAATTTATGTAAAAGCTGGAGTGGGAATTACGAGTTTTTCATATGATGATGGGAGTAATATCGAGTTCGATGATAAAGCTAAATTCAAATTAGCGGTTGAGGCTGAGATCAATTTGTCAAATAAAGCAAAAAATTGGTCGTTTTTAATTGAGCCAGCATACCAGTCCTACACCAATACTGGTCAGTATCAGACCAGCGGTACAAAAATTAGTGTCGACTATAAGTCTATAGATTTTTCACTAGGTTTAAGAAAGTACTTTTCCCTAAGTACAAAATCCTCACTTTTTTTAAATGGTTATATGACTTACGGAATTTCAACAAAATCCGAGATTAGTTCTAGCTTTTTAAATATATCAAAAACTATTAATCCCTCATTAGGTTTTGGTTATTCCTATAACCAAAAATATAACATCGAATTACGCTACGAGTTTAGTAGAAATTTATTTAGAAGATATGCTACTATTGATTCCAATTTCAGTACTGTAGGAGTAGTAATTGGATATAAATTTTTATAGTTTTAAACTCAATAATGATAAAAATCATATAATTTAAAACGGAGTTTCTTAATCTTTGCGGTCAATAAACTTCGATAGTATGCCAAGAAAAAAGATGATTGAAACAGATATACTGATAATCGGTGCAGGACCAACAGGACTTTTTGCTGTTTTTGAAGCCGGATTATTAAAATTGAAATGCCACATTATAGACGCCTTACCTCAAATAGGCGGACAATTAGCCGAATTATATCCCAAAAAACCTATTTACGACATTCCGGGCTATCCCGAAGTATTGGCGGGCGATTTGGTGTCTAATTTAATGGAACAAATTAAGCAATTCCAACCCGGATTTACCTTGGGCGAAACAGCTCAAACCATCGAAAAATTAGAAGACGGTACTTTTATAGTAACTACTAACGAAGGAACCAAACATCACGCCAAAGCCATTGCTATCGCCGGAGGTTTAGGTACTTTCGAACCTAGAAAACCGATTCTGAAAGATTTAGAATTTTATGAAAAAGAAGATAGAGGTGTTGATTACTTTGTCAAAGATCCTGAAAAATATCGAGGCAAAAATGTAGTTATTTCCGGTGGAGGTGATTCGGCTTTAGACTGGAGTATTTTCCTTTCAGATGTTGCAGCTTCAGTGACCTTAGTGCACAGAAGGAATGAATTCCGTGGTGCCTTAGATTCTGTTGAAAAAGTGCAAGAATTAAAATCATCTGGTAAAATTAAATTAATCACACCGGCAGAAGTGGTCGGCTTTAAAGGTTCCGAACGCCTTGAATCGGTAGATATCGAAGTCAATGGAGCCCGAATGAATGTAGTAACCGATTATTTTATTCCGCTTTTTGGCTTGACGCCAAAACTGGGTCCAATAGCTAATTGGGGATTAGAAATAGAAAAGAATGCCATCAAAGTAAACAATGCTTTAGACTACCAAACCAATATAGATGGTATTTACGCTATTGGTGATGTCAATATTTATCCGGGAAAACTAAAACTGATTTTGTGCGGTTTCCACGAAGCCACTTTAATGTGTCAAAGTGTCTACAATCGTATTAATCCAGGTAAAAAGTATGTGCTAAAATATACTACTGTTTCCGGAGTAGACGGATTTGATGGAACCCGAAAAGAAGCCGAAAAAGCTGTAGTAAAATCAATTGACTAAAATGCCACAAGACATCACCATAAAAATCACCGACCGTGACGGTGTACTTCACGAAGTGCAAGCGCCAACGGATATGAACATGAACGTCATGGAACTCATTCGTGCCTACGAATTGGCTCCCGAAGGAACCGTTGGTATTTGTGGCGGCATGGCGATGTGTGCCTCTTGCCAATGCTATGTGTTAAACGATGTTATTTCTCTTGAAAGAAACCCCGATGAGGAAGCCATGCTTTGGGAAGCGTATCACGTTAAAGATAATAGTCGATTGGGATGTCAAATTCCGATTACTGAAGCCATAGACGGCTTAGAAATTGAAATAGCGCCGGAACAATAACTTCATAAAAAAGCTTGGTACTAATTTACTACCAAGCTTTCCTGCTTAACTACTTATAAACCATTCTTATTCTATTATTATTTTATGGGTCGATTTGACACCGTTATCTTCAATGGCAATAAAATAAATTCCAGATAGTTGCTTAGTTACATCAATTTGGATTTCGTTGTCGTATAGCTTTTCTTTTTTAAGAATAGTTTGCCCATAGATATTTGAAAGTGTGATAGAAGCATTATTAAAAAAATAATCCTCCACTTGAATAGTTACCAAGCCTTTAACTGGATTTGGAAAAATTTTAAACTGTTTTTTTGTTTGAGTTTCCACACCCAAATTTAAGGGTAGACCATAGCGAAATAATTTGTAATTGGGATTTGAGCCTTCAAAATATAAAGCATCGTTGTATTTGAATAAATCACCATAACTATTTATTGAGCTAGCATCAATCAAAGTAATATTTTCTGCACTATCACAGGTCCAAAAGCGCCCATTGATGGCACCAAAATTACTTAAATTGGGCACAAGAATTAACTTCCCATTGATGTCAGTAAAAGGCTGTACGTTGGCAAATGATGAGTTGGGTAATTCAGGTAAAGCTACCGTTCCTGCTGGAGTTCCATCAGATGACCACAACAAATAATCATTTCCAAAATAAAGTTTATTATTAAATACTATTAAATTAGTTTGATTGAAGTCTAATGATAAATTGTTTTTAACTAATATCGTTCCGACAGTTGTTCCATCGGTTTTCCAAAGTTGATTACTAGTCATAAAATACAAAGCCGAATTAAAAACAGTTTGATTTTTCACATACAAAATGCCAGCCGCGCCTAGTTGCGTGTCTTTAACTAATGATGTAGTATTCGTTGTTGGATTATACTTCCAAAGTTCATTTCCAACACTTCCATTATCTGCTAAGAAATACAATTGATTGTCAAAAACAAATAGCCCAGAAGGATTACTGCTCAGTCCACCAATATTGATATCGCTTACCATTATTGTTCCAGTATTTGTGCCATCAGAACTCCACAATTCTACACCATGAACACCATCATTTGCTGTAAAAAAGATTTTGTTATTAAAAGCAGTCAAATTTTGTGGATTAGGATTGCCCACAAGATTGATGTCTTTTGTCAGTATAGTTCCCGATGTTGTGCCATCGGTAACCCAAAGATCGTAGTCAAGGGTAAAGTTTTGCGTATTGCTTGATGTTGCTATAAAAAACAGTTTATTATCCACATTGGTAAACTCACGAATATAATTTGCGTTTCCATTAAATGTAGCACTTGAATTAATTTGTTTGAGTAAAGAGGTTCCTGTTGTGGTTCCATCCGAAATCCAAAGTTGTTCTCCATTTCCAGTATAGCCTTCAAAAATTAGCTTATTATTTAAAACACCATAGTTTTTCGAATTATTGTTAACTGGTCCTGAG